>ENA-OQJH01001196-OQJH01001196.1-human-gut-metagenome-genome-assembly--contig:-NODE-1196-length-11457-cov-4.279612_pt1 | contig 11457 bp, 10 predicted proteins | sample MGYA00242597_ERZ504763 | MGnify/ENA primary metagenome ERZ504763 (study PRJEB26092, sample SAMD00036359) | human gut metagenome | host: Homo sapiens | study: EMG produced TPA metagenomics assembly of... | reverse complement strand
TGGGCAATATGGAATGGATCGAGAAATATTTTCATGTAAAAAAGAGAAGATGGACCGTGCGGAGCGGTTTGTACACGGACGGGGTGGCCTGGATGGCTTTCTTCGCCTTTATCCCTATTTTGGGAAGTGCATATCCATTGTATTGGGCATGATGCGTGCCAATATATGGATTGTCATTCTCGCTATGACCATCGGAAAGATACTCCGCTACGCCTTATTGGTATGGGGGGTATTGGAAGCCTCCGCTTTAATGCATTAATTATGAAACTGGAACAAACAGCAGATGGAAGTTATACCCTCTATGTACCCGAACTGGACGAACATTATCATTCGGTGAAAGGGGCACTGACGGAGTCACAACATATCTTTATCGAAATGGGATTAAAACATTCTCCCGTTTCCGAGCCCCACATTCTGGAGATAGGACTAGGAACAGCTGAATGCCTTTCTGACACTGCTTTCAGCAGAAGAAACCCGACGGAAAGTACATTATACCGGTATCGAACGCTATCCGTTAGCCGAAGAAACCTTGAAACAACTGGACTACCCCCGCCTGATCGGCAAACAGCATGAGGAGGATTATTACGCCATCCACCAGGCACCCTGGGACACGGAAACAGAGGTATCCCCTTGGTTCACATTACATAAAATTGAAGACGATTTTACCCGGCTTTTCAACCCGGTGGAAGGCAGCCGCCCTGCCGTTCCCTTATACGATATCGTCTACTTTGATGCCTTCGCTCCCGAAAAACAACCCGAAATGTGGGAACAATCTCTCTTCGATACTTTATACAAGGTCTTGAATGACGGAGGTATCCTGACAACTTACTGTGCCAAAGGGTGGTAAGAAGGATGTTGCAAACAGCCGGATTCACAGTAGAACGCCTTCCCGGCCCTCCGGGGGGAAAACGCGAGATACTGCGGGCAACCAAGTCTGATTAAACTTCTAGGACCGAAACTGATGAATGGTCAAGTTTCACCTAAAACAGTAAAACCGTTGTAAAATCCTTCAAATCCGTCATATATGCATAACTGCATATTTATCAGCAAATTACCATGAAACATTCATCGCTGAATCCGTCATAGATTCTTCATATTCTTTTTCCACGCTGAGATGATTGCCGTTATATACATAAAAAATCTCCGGCTTATCACAAGCCAGAGATTCTGTTTTATAAATTTAAAGTTTTTATTATATAAGATTCTCCCGTCGGAGAAAGTCTTATCTTGGAATTGTTAGTGAGAGTGCCCCGAAAGTCACTCTCATTTTTTAAGACTCTACTGTTAGAAACAATTAGTTCAAAGTCTGTACATAGAATGTCAAGTCTTTAGTCATGCCAAATACATCTGTGATATGATATGTGATTTCGATAACCTTACCATTACCTACTTCCTTGGCAATATCAAACTTCATCTTGTTGGTATTGGCAGTTTGAGCAGCACCGTCTAAGATATAAGTTACCACATTTGTAGCCTGTTGATCCATCTTGCAGAAGGATACAAGCCATAGAATGAAGGATCAGCCTTATCTACAACAATGCTTTGTCTGTTATTTACCAATGAAGAGTTCAATTCGGCACGTAATGCAGCAGTTACACCTTGTGCGGCAGCACGGTCAAACAGATAGTACGGTTTGTCGAATGCATCAGCCAAAGTGAAATCAGTATTGCTTACTTCGAATGCATACTTCAAAATGGTCTGCAAACCATCTGTTGAATAAACAGCTTTTGCAATGAACGGATTCTCTTTTGTACCCTTAGATGCTACTTTTGCAACCTTAGAGTCAGCAATACGGCTGGCGAACTGTAATATAATATCATCCTTAGCTTCTGTATAAACATTGAAGTGATGATATTTAACATCGGTCAAGTATATGCATCCATGTTACCGGCTGTGCCATAGAAGCCGATTGTATTCCATTCAGTATATAATGAGCTATTTGAGATATCGGCAAGAGTTACATAGCTTTCATTAGTCTTACCAATAATTTGGAACGAGTTAGTCGGAACCAATACTTCATACCAGTTAGCTTCAACATTTGCTTGTGCATTGTAAGCACCATTCTGGTAATTATAAACTCCCTTGAATGCATCACGCATATCAGCAGCAACAGCATCATAGCGGTCCAACAGTTTTTCACCATATACTTTCAATACATCATTTCCGTCTTTGTCTTTAGACCAAGCAGACGTACGGTTAGCTACAGATTCACGTTTGATCGGGCAGTTAGTAGGCATCTGCAATTCGAATGAGAAGTTCATTCTTGCCACTTCGTATTGATCATAACGAGTTGCGATTTCTACACGGAACGCGTTGTCCAAAGGCAATGCAATCTTCGTGTTGTCACCACTATACTGACGATCGTCTGTTGTGTAATAAGGAGCAGTTACATGTCCTCCTAATTCACTGTCAACCTTGAATGTTACCTTCAATGCGGTAATCTTATCCAAATCACGGATGTTTCCGGTCAGACAAGACTTGCCGGTTGCGTCTACATAATCAAATTCAATGTATTTGTCCAGCAATGCACCATTGTATGCAACACGGTCCAAGTACCTTGGTTGTTGATAGGATCACCACCGGTCAGTTCTACATTGAAGTCAAGGTCATTGCTACCATATTTCTTATCGAATACACTTCTGTTGATTTCTTGTGGATCGGTTGAATTACCCATGCTGCGTGCAATCGCATCAATCCATTTCATCTTGCCTGCATCTCCCAAAGTATTGAAGAATTCTGTCAAGTCAAGTGCCTTACTCCATCCATACCATCTGGTTTGATCGGCAATAACCGTAGCATTGAATGGCGCAACGATATCTTCCAGGAACTTGTCAGGAACAGTCACAGCCTCATCATTAAAGTTGACAGAGAAGTAAGTCTTACCTTTCTGACCGTTTATCAAGATGTAGTTGTAAATGAACGGAATAGTATTGTTCACTACAGCTTCTTTCTTAGCGATGAAACGATAACCGTCTTCAGTAATCTCCACACCATATTTTCTGATGGATTCATCTGTAATCTTACTCTTGTCTATTTCCAGATAGTAGTCGTATACCAATACAGAGTCTTCTGCCCATTGATCATAGCCGTCAGAACTAAATCCTAGTATATCGAAGGAAGGAGTATATTCCTTTCCATACAAGAATGAGCTTCCTGAAGGAGCAAATGTCAAGCCATTAATGTAAATGTTTTCAGTTGCGTTTACATTGCTGGCTTTGAATGTATATACAAACGGGGATTTTACTACTTCTCCATTATTTTTTGATGTAGCTTTCAGTGCAAACAGGTACTTGTCACCATCATTAGCCTTGAACTGGCCTGCATAGTCAGGACGTCCCTGGCTTCCGGCTGCATCCAAATCCCATTTCTGTACGTCACGAGGCAGTAACCACATACCGTTGGCCGATGTAGCACGGGTAGCTGTAGTAGCTTTGCCGGTCCATGCTTGGGGAGCACCAAAATTCAATCCCCAAGGAGTGGTGTTGTCTGTAGATACAAACGCCCAGTCATAAGCGTCAGCATCAGCACCTGCGGGATTCACTTGCATCTTGATGTCGCGGTCGGCAGTAGGATACATACCTTTCAACATTTTGCCGTTTACAGCTTTATGTCCTGCCCAATCCACGTCATTATTCAATATACCATAATAGATATCGAAATCTTGAGCATAGTTTTGTCCGTTCAGTTCAGGAATAATGCTTAACAATGCAGCTCCACCCGGAATAAAGATAGTTTTCGGCTCACCGTTTGCTTCTGTTACAGTAAAGTTGTAACCATCGGCAACTTCAACCACTCTCAGACCACCGGCAATATATTCGGTATCCACGTATGCACCTTTTTCAGCATCCCATACCTGCCAATAACCAGTTTCCTCGTTCACTTTGGCATCGTGTCCGGCAGCGGCAGCATCACCCGGTTCGCCTTGGTCACCTTTGTCACCCTTATCACCTTTGGCAGGATATTCAGATTTCACACCGTCAAATGCCCAGTAACCGTCGATAATGGTCACAACTGTACCATTCTTACCGTCTTCACCCTTGTCACCTTTAATAGTTTCAATGGTACTCGTAGAGTTGTCACTCCAGGTTACAGTGATACCGTCACCGTTCTTCACTACGTTGGTAACATACTTACCAGCATCAACTTTTGCCTGTAAAGCTGAAAGAGCCGACTTGATATCGACCAGTTCCTTGTCGATGCGGTCAATGTCCTCATCATAGTCTTTACAAGACACAAATGTTCCTGTTGACGAAACCATTAAGGCTCCGAACAGAACTGCACTTAAAAACTTTTTGTTCATAAATAAAGATTTAAATTTATAAATTTAAAAAACTAAAAATTGGTTATACATATACTGTTATAAAAGGACTTCATTCTTTATTTCCAAGTTTACCAGATTCCTCTCGCGCGCCGCATACCGTTTCGGTGTCATACCCGTCTGACGGACGAAAGCCAGATAGAAAGGACTCTTCGAGCCGAAGCCACTCCGTGACGGAACCTCACCCAGCGGACAACCGCCGTTGCGAAGCAACTCCTTAGCGTATTCCACCCGGTAGCGGTTAAGCAACTCCTTCAGGTGACAACCGAAGTAGCGGTTCACCGCATTGCTCAGGTAAGTCTGGTTTGTTTCGAGCATCACACTCAGTTTCTTTAACGAAAGAGAGGAATCAAGGAATGCCCGACGTATCTCCAACTGATACAATATACCTTTATATATAAGGCTGTCTGCCGGACGAACATCCGACAGTGACGAGAACCGCGCCGTCCACTCGCGACCGGCGGCACGATAGAGCAATGCCTTCTGCCTTACAGAAGTGCCGCTCGTCTTTTTACGTCTCAGAAACAGGTATTCCATCTAAACTCGTTATTCGTTCTTATTGGCTTTTTATGCAGATCTCTTAGTAAGAGATCGACAAACAGACGATAACAAGCTTTAAATCAAAACATTAACTATACACATACAAGGTTAAACCAGAGCTGGCAGAACTAGAAGAAATACTTTTTTTCACAATATTCCATATTTTTTCCGCGAAAAGTGTACTAGTTATCAAAACTTTCCTTATTTTTGCACGTGAAATGTCGATCTCTTACTAAGAGATTTATATTTTTTCATCTTCCAGACATATAATAACTTATTGATTTTCAACCATCCACAACTAATCCCTACTTCCTCCATTAACATATAGTAAGATAAATACATGAAACAAAGATTGAAAGGATTTTTTTACAATTCTTAGTCTTCATGAATACGAGAGCCTTATATGGCTCTTAAAAAGATTGACAAACGATAAGACACTTCCCACAAAATATAAAGCGCATATTTATAGAGAACTATAAAGACTACATAGAATGCCATATAGAATCTCTTACCTGAAACCAAGGCTTCTCATACAGCCACAGAGCAACCGTATGAAAAGCCTTAACCAAACTGAAATTCCTTATCAATTGAGCAATTTGGGAAGTATTTGTACCTGATTAATGAGCAATTTGCGTATATTTGTTGTTGTTAAACAGAAAAGATAACATTCATGAGAACCAGACATCACATATTTTCCCAATTGCATCCCGGTAAAGTATCCTTTGTTCATGCTGCATGGCACTGATAGTGTGCCTGTTTACCGCCTGTGACAGTAAACAGCCCACTTCCAGAAAACCGACCCTGACTGTCACCCTGGAGCCCTTGCGCTATTTCACAGAAACCATTGCAGGCGATAAATTCAAGGTAGTCAGCATGGTTCCGAAAGGAAGCAGCCCCGAAACCTACGACCCTACCCCCCAGCAGCTGGTCAATCTGGATAAGAGTATCGCCTACCTGCGCATAGGCTATATCGGTTTTGAACAAGCCTGGATGGATAAACTGACCACGAATGCCCCTCATCTGAAAATATTCGATACTTCAAAAGGGATAGATGTCATACAGGAAGCAGGATACAACCACGGTGACCATCATCACGAAGGGGGGATAGAGCCTCATATATGGAACTCCGCACGCAATGCCTCAGCAATCGCCCGTAATATCTACGCCGCCCTGAGCGAACTGGACAGTGCAAACGAGCCCTATTACAAACATCGTTTGGACAGTCTGCAACAAATTATCGCACAGACAGACACGGAAGTTCGTGACCGGCTACAGAATGCCGACACCACTTTCCTCATCTATCATCCGGCACTCAGTTATTTTGCCCGGGACTATGGATTGAAGCAAATCAGCATTGAAGAAAGAGGAAAAGAACCCTCGCCCGCCCATCTGAAAGAATTGATAGAAACCTGCCGCCGGGACAATGCCCGGGTTATTTTTGTCCAGCAGGAATTCGATACGCGCAATGCCAGACTGATAGCAGATGAATTGGGGATTACCGTTGTTCCCATCAATCCGCTAAGTTACGAATGGCAGGAAGAGATGATTAATGTAGCAAAAGCACTTGCCAAATAATACAGCCTTATGACGAATCCCATTATACAACTTACAGATATTTCCGCTTCTTACGATGAGAAAACAGTGCTAAGCCATGTCAACCTCACCGTATATGAGCATGACTTCCTAGGTGTAATAGGTCCCAATGGTGGTGGAAAAACCACATTAATTAAAATCATACTAGGATTACTAAAGCCTATTTCAGGCACAATCCGTTTCTATAAAAATGGAAAAGAAATACCCGAGATAGCCATGGGATACTTACCACAATACAACAGTATTGACAAGAAATTCCCCATTTCGGTGTACGAGGTGGTATTATCAGGCTCAACAAGCAGAAATCCCTGTTCCACCGCTACACTCCCGAACAGCACGAACTAGTGAGCCGGATTATTGCCCGCATGGGATTGGAAGGTTTGGAAAGCCGTGCCATCGGCGAACTGAGCGGAGGACAACTGCAACGCGCGCTCTTGGGACGCGCCTTGGTTTCAAATCCTGAGGTTGTCATTCTGGACGAACCCAATACCTACATTGACAAACGGTTTGAAGCCAAACTCTACTCCCTGCTGGAAGAAATCAACAAGGAACGGGCCATCATCCTGGTAAGCCATGATATAGGCACTGTGCTGCAAAATGTAAAAACCATAGCGTGCGTCAACGAAACGCTGGATTATCATCCCGATACGGAAGTACCCACCGAATGGCTGGAAGAGCATTTCGGATGCCCCATCGAACTGTTAGGACATGGAAACTTCCCTCACCGCATCTTGAAATGCCATCATCACGACGAATAAATCCGATTATCGTGACCTAAGTCTTTTCATGCGACAGGTTAAGCCCTATCCACCTTATCATTAAGCATTTTCTTACGGCAGACTTCTACAGTCGCCGGCAGTGCTCCGTACAGTCCATTGCAACAGACCGTACGGACCACTATAGCAGACTGTACAGTCCACTGTAGCGGTCTATACTAGTTTACCGTATAAAAGACCTTAACCTAGCCATTAATCAAGCTTAATCATAGAGTAGAAAAAGGTTAGGAATCCAACGATTCCCTCCATCTGCACAAACTGAAATTTCAGAACACAGCATACAAACCAGCAATAAAACATAGAAATTCCGTTAAGGACTGAAAGAAACATTTTCTGCCGCATCCCCGAAGGATAACACTAAATAACAGACCATTGTACCCCTATTCCAACTTCTTTCGTATCTTTGCGCCCATTGAACGTTAACGAAACAATAATATATTCATGAAACAGTACAAATTAGTCAACAACCTGGTGGGTTGGTTCGCTTTTGTCATCGCAGCTTTTACTTACTGTATGACTATAGAACCGACAGCCAGTTTCTGGGATTGCCCGGAATTTATCACTACCGGATATAAATTAGAGGTAGGTCACCCGCCCGGCGCACCTTTCTTTATGCTTACCGCCAACTTATTCAGCCAATTTACAAGCGACCCCAGTCAAGTAGCCAGAATGGTCAATACCATGAGCGCTCTGATGAGTGCGGCTTGTATCCTATTCCTTTTCTGGAGTATAACCCATCTGGTGAAAAAACTGATATGCCCCGATGACAAGGAGATGACCTTAGGCAAACTCATCACCATTATGGGGTCAGGACTGGTAGGAGCCTTGGCTTATACATGGAGCGACACCTTCTGGTTCAGTGCCGTAGAAGGTGAGGTATATGCTTACTCCAGTCTTTTCACCGCAGTAGTCTTTTGGTTGATTCTAAAATGGGAATCCGTTGCCAATGAGCCTCACAGCGACCGCTGGCTGGTTTTGATTGCTTACCTGACCGGACTTTCCATCGGTGTGCACTTGCTGAACTTATTGTGTATTCCGGCCATTGTACTGGTGTACTATTATAAAAAGAATCCCGATGCTAACCTCAAAGGCAGTCTGTTGGCACTTACAGGCTCCATGGTGTTGGTTGCAGCAGTGCTGTACGGTATCGTGCCGGGCGTAGTAAAAGTGGGAGGATGGTTCGAACTGCTGTTCGTCAACAGTTTCGGTATGCCTTTCAACAGCGGTCTGATTGTATATATCATTCTACTCGCCGCATCCATTATCTGGGGTGTTTACGAAAGCTATACGGAAAAGAGCCGCAAACGCATGAATATCTCCTTCATGGTAACTATCGCCATGCTGGGCATCCCCTTCTATGGCTACGGATGGAGCAGCGCCTTGATAGGCATTATCATACTAGGAATCTTGGGCGTTTATCTGTTTGCTGATTTGAACAAGAAATATCAGATTAGTGCACGTACTTTAAATACCTCTTTGCTGTGCATCATGATGATTATGGTAGGATACTCCTCGTACGCATTGATTGTGATTCGTTCTACCGCCAATACTCCGATGGACCAGAATTCTCCGGAAGACATTTTCACTTTAGGCGAATACTTGGGCCGTGAGCAATATGGAACCCGTCCTTTGTTCTACGGACAGACATACGCCTCCAAACCGGCACTGAAAGAAGTGGACGGAGGATGCGTATATGATGTGACGGAAGGCGCTCCCGTGTATCAACGGAAGGAGAAAGCGACTCCCGATGAAAAAGACAGCTACGAAATAGTGCGTCATAAGACCGATTACAAATATGCACAAAATATGCTCTTCCCACGCATGTACAGCGACGCACACGCACAGGCCTACGAAGACTGGCTGGGCGGCATCAAAGGCGTGCAGGTTCCTTACGACCAGTGCGGACAGATGGTGATGGTGAAAGTCCCGACCCAATGGGATAACATCAAGTTCTTCTTTATCTACCAGTTGAACTACATGTACTGGAGATATTTCATGTGGAATTTTGCCGGACGCCAGAATGACATACAGGGACAAGGTGAAATAGAACATGGCAACTGGATTACCGGAATACCGTTTGTGGACAAGTTCCTGGTGGGCGACCAAAGCCTGCTCCCCTCCGACCTGAAAAACAACAAAGGACACAATGTATTCTATTGCCTGCCGTTGATTCTGGGACTTATCGGTCTGTTCTGGCAGGCTTACAAGACAAGACGTATCACGACTCCCAATGGGGAAGAAATAGAAGAACCAGTAGGTATCCAGCAATTCTGGATCGTATTCTTCCTATTCTTCATGACTGGTCTGGCCATCGTACTTTATTTGAACCAGACACCGATGCAGCCCCGCGAACGTGACTATGCATACGCAGGTTCATTCTATGCATTTGCCATCTGGATAGGCATGGGTGTGGCGGGTATTGCCCAATGGCTGCAAGGCAAACTGGGTGAGAAACCAGCTTCCGTCATTGCAACTGTAGTTTGTCTGTTCGTACCCATCCAGATGGTGAGCCAGACCTGGGACGACCACGACCGCAGCAACCGTTATGTGGCACGCGACTTCGGACAAAACTACCTGAGCACCGTACAAGAAGAAGGTAACCCGATTATCTTTACCAATGGTGACAACGATACTTTCCCCTTGTGGTACAACCAGGAAACGGAAGGTTTCCGCACCGATGTACGTGTATGTAACCTGAGTTACCTGCAAACGGACTGGTACATCGACCAAATGAAGCGTCAGGCATACGACTCTCCGGCAGTACCTATCGAATGGAGCCGTTTGGAATATGTACAGGGGCATAATGAAGGAGTGGCTGTACGACCGGAAGTGATGGAAAGCATCAATAACTTCTACAAGCAGAATCCGGAAGAAGCCGCCAAGGAATTCGGAGACAACCCGTATGAATTGAAAAATATTCTGAAATACTGGGTACGCTCACCCAAAGAAGGTTTACAGCTGATACCGACGGACAGCATCGTCATCAAGCTGGACAAGGAGGCTGTGAAACGCTCGGGCATGATGATTCCCGACTCCCTGCATGGTGAAATCCCCGATTATATGAGTATCTCCCTGAAAGGCAAACGTATGCTGTACAAGAGCGAGCTGATGATGCTTGAGATGCTGGCAAATACCAACTGGAACGTCCGTTGTACATGGCTATTACGGTGGGTAGCGACAATCATCTGAATTTAGGCAACAACTTCATGCAGGAAGGTCTTGCTACCGCATCACTCCGTTCAACACCACCCAGCTGAACGCACGCATCGACAGCGAGAAAATGTACGACAACCTGATGAACAAGTTCAAGTTCGGAGGAATTGACAACCCGGATATCTACATTGACGAAACTGTGATGCGTATGTGCCAGACCCACCGCCGTATGTTTATACAGCTGGCTACCCAGTTGATAAAAGAAGGCAAGAAAGATAAGGCGTTGAAAGTTCTTGACTATTGTTCGGAAGTAATCCCAAGCACTACCGTTCCTCACGATTACATCATGAGCAGTTCCAAAGAGATGGCCGACGATTATCTGACATTGGGTGAAAAAGAGAAAGGTGAGGCTATTCTGAATGATTTGGCAAACAAATCGGTGGAATACATCACCTGGTACCTGAGTCTGAATGACCAACGTCTGCAAGGTTCATACGAGGACTGTCTGCGCAATTTCTATATTCTGGATGAAATCAACAAGAGCCTTGCCCGCGCAAATGCTGCCGGCGGTGTACAAGGTGAAGGCGAACAACAGAATAAATCGGATATGGCAAGCCACTATGCCAAGAAGTTTGAAGAGCTCTATGAGGTGTTCAACAAACGTGTAGGCGGCGGAGCAGGCAGAAAGTAAATAAAAGGTGTGGATTCTGCGGTGAATCCACACCTTTATATTTGTATAACCAACAAAAGCACACACATTCATGTTTATAGAACAACCCCCGCTGATACTCCGCTGGCTTTATCCACGCGCCTTCTGGCGAATGGACAAGAATGAAAAAGCGGTCTATCTGACTTTCGATGACGGGCCGATTCCCGAGATCACACCGTGGGTACTCGATTTATTAGACAAGTACAATATTAAGGCTACCTTCTTTTTGGTGGGCGACAATGTGCGCAAGCATCCCAAGGAATTCCAGATGATTGTAGAACGAGGACATCGTTTGGGAAATCATACTTTTAACCATATCCGGGGATTCGAATACCGAAGCAAGAATTATCTGGCCAATACGGACAAAG
>ENA-OQJH01001195-OQJH01001195.1-human-gut-metagenome-genome-assembly--contig:-NODE-1195-length-11459-cov-2.058507_pt1 | contig 11459 bp, 14 predicted proteins | sample MGYA00242597_ERZ504763 | MGnify/ENA primary metagenome ERZ504763 (study PRJEB26092, sample SAMD00036359) | human gut metagenome | host: Homo sapiens | study: EMG produced TPA metagenomics assembly of... | reverse complement strand
ATCAAAGCTTGAGGCATTAAAAGCGGGCAATGATGAATCTGGGAAATTACAGGCATGACCGTATCGCACGTCTTTGGATGCGGCGTACAGAAAGGAAAACCGGAGTATTACCGCGGCGTACAGATTGAGGCAAACCTGCTTCCGAAAATCCAGGTAGAAATCGTGGTGAGCAAAGTTCCTGTCCGCAGTGTTATCGAAACGGCTAAGAAAGTGCTTTATACAGGACATATCGGAGACGGTAAGATTTTCGTTTATGATGTGGAAAATGTTGTAAAAATCAGAACCGGTGAAGAGGGCTTTGATGCTCTGCAGGATGTAGAATAAATTTAAAATAAGGGAACTGTTTACAGCGCGCATGGAACAGTTCCCGAAAATGGAGGTAAAATGTATGTGTTCGATTATGGGATATTGCGGACCGGTAGTCGATTTAGATAAATTTAAAGAAGGTTTCCAAAGAACCATTTCCAGAGGTCCGGATGACAGCCGGATCGTTGATACGGGAAATGGTCTTCTTGGATTTCACAGACTGGCATTATGGATTAACACCGTCCGGAATGCAGCCTTTCCAATTGGATGGAAGTTACGTGGTCTGCAACGGAGAAATTTATGGATTTGAAAGATCAAAGAAGAATTGTCTGACCGATATAGCTTTGCAAGCGATTCAGACTGTGAGATCCTTCTGCCCTTGTATAAAGAATATGGCACAGATATGTTTGCTATGCTGGATGCAGAATTCGCATGTATTCTCTATGACGGCGATACAGGTGAATATATTGCGGCAAGAGATCCCATTGGAATCCGTCCTCTCTATTACGGATATGATGAAAAAGGTGTGATCCTGTTTGCAAGTGAAGCGAAAAACCTGGTAGGGCTTACTGACAAAATCATGCCTTTTCCTCCGGGATATTATTATAAAAACGGCAGTTTTACCTGCTATTGCGATATAACAAAATCAGAACACATATGCCGGGATGATTTAGAAACCGTATGCCGGAATATCTACGACCTGCTGATCGAAGGAGTAAAGAAACGGCTTGTAGCGGATGCGAAGGTAGGTTTTCTGCTTTCGGGCGGGCTGGATTCCTCGCTCGTCTGTGCGATCGCCGCTAAAGAGAGCCGGAAACCTATCCGTACGTTTGCCATCGGGATGCGTGAAGACGCCATTGATTTAAAGTATGCGAAGCAGACAGCAGAGTACATCGGAAGCGAACATACGGAAATATATATGACGCCGGAGGAAGTGATCGATACGCTGGAAGAGGTGATTCATGTTCTGGGGACTTACGATATTACTACGATACGTGCATCTGTGGGTATGTATCTGGTATGTAGGGCAATTCATGAGCAGACAGATATCCGCGTACTTCTCACCGGTGAAATATCGGATGAATTATTTGGATATAAATATACTGATTTCGCCCCCGGTCCGGAGGCGTTCCAAGAAGAATCCGTGAAAAGAATCCGTGAACTTCATATGTATGATGTACTAAGGGCAGACCGCTGTATCTCTTCCAATTCTCTTGAGGCAAGAGTTCCGTTCGGAGATCTGGATTTTGTGACTTACGTTATGGCAGTCGATCCGGAACTGAAAATGAATCATTACGGAAAAGGGAAATATCTTCTCCGTCATGCATTTCAGGAGGATTCGTACCTTCCGCAAGAAATCCTGTGGAGAGAAAAAGCAGCGTTTTCAGACGCAGTAGGTCATTCCATGGTGGATTATCTGAAAGAATACGCAGAATCCGTTTACACAGATCAGGAGATGGAAACATTATCAGAAAAGTATACCTATGCACGTCCGTTTACGAAAGAATCTTTGTTGTACAGGGAAATCTTTGAAAAATATTATCCGGGGCAGGCGGAAATGATCGCCGGATTCTGGATGCCGAACAAAGAGTGGAGGGGTGTGACGTCAATGACCCTTCAGCCAGAGTGCTTTCAAACTATGGAGAAAGCGGAAAATAATAGAAAGAGGAATGACAATTTATGACAAAGTATATTTTTGTGACCGGAGGCGTGGTATCCGGGCTTGGAAAAGGAATTACGGCAGCCTCCCTTGGGCGGCTTTTAAAAGCCAGAGGTTATAAGGTGGCCGCTCAGAAGTTAGATCCTTATATTAATGTAGATCCGGGAACTATGAGCCCGTATCAGCATGGAGAGGTGTTTGTCACGGAAGACGGCGCGGAGACAGATCTGGATCTGGGACATTATGAGAGATTTATTGATGAAAACCTGAATAAATATTCCAATCTGACGACAGGAAAAGTCTATTGGAATGTGTTGAATAAGGAAAGAAGGGGAGAATATCTGGGCTCTACTGTTCAGGTGATCCCGCATATCACCAATGAAATCAAAGAATTTGTCTATCGCGTAGGGAAACAGACGGATGCAGACGTGGTAATTACGGAAATCGGAGGAACAATAGGAGATATTGAATCCCAGCCTTTTTTAGAAGCAGTCCGCCAGATTTCTCTGGAAGTGGGACGGGAAAACAGCCTGTTTATTCATGTGACACTCGTCCCTTATTTAAGCGGCTCGGACGAACACAAATCAAAGCCTACGCAGCACTCTGTACGGGAACTGCAGGGAATGGGAATCCACCCGAATCTCATTGTACTTCGGTGCGATAAACCTTTGGAGGAATCTATTTTTCAGAAGATTTCTCTTTTCTGCAATGTGAAGCCGGACTGCGTGATCGAAAACCGCACGCTGTCAAATTTATATGAAGCGCCCCTTATGCTGGAGCAGTCCGGCTTTTCTTCTGTAGTTTGCAGAGAGCTTCATTTAGAGGCAAAGGAAGCCCGGCTTGAAGACTGGAAAAAAATGGTGGAACAGATAAAAAATCGTACCCGGGAAGTACATATCGGACTGGTCGGGAAATATGTAAAGCTTCATGACGCCTATCTGTCCGTAGTGGAAGCTTTAAATCATGCAGGCTATGCGCAGAATGCTTATATCCGTATTCATTGGATCGATTCAGAGAATATTACGAAAGAAAACGTAGCTCAGATTTTCCGGGGAATACACGGGATCATCGTTCCCGGCGGTTTTGGAAACAGAGGAATTGAAGGAATGATCACTGCAGCTGAATATGCCAGAAAGAATCGGATTCCTTATTTCGGGATCTGTCTTGGCATGCAGATTGCCGTCATTGAATATGCCAGGAATGAGGCTGGACTTCCGGAAGCACATTCCGGGGAATTTGATGAGCAGTGCAGGGACAAGGTTATTGATTTTATGCCGGGACAAAGTGATGATATTGATAAGGGAGGCACACTCCGACTTGGAAATTACCCTTGTGTGATTCAGCCGGGAACACAAATGGAGCATTGCTATCAGCGCTCGGTCATTCAAGAGCGCCATCGTCACCGCTACGAATTAAATAATCAGTACCGCGAACTGCTTACCGATGCAGGTCTGGTGATCAGCGGAACTTCCCCTGATGGCCGTTTGGCAGAAACCATCGAGCTTGCGGATCATCCGTTTTATATCGGAGTGCAGTTTCATCCGGAATTTACAAGCCGCCCCAACCGGCCGCATCCGCTGTTTCAAGGATTTATTTCAGCGGCTTTCCATGAAAATACGAAACAAGAGGAGTGAACAGATATGGCGATTCATGAAGAATGCGGCGTGTTCGGAATTTTAAGCAGAAAAAGAGAACGTCTTGGGAAACTGGTTTATTATGGACTCTATGCACTTCAGCACAGAGGGCAGGAAAGCTGCGGCATTGTTGTAAATGACGATGGCGTCTTTTCGTCGTATAAGGATTTGGGGCTTGTAAGCGAAGTATTTCTGAGGATACTCTGGCACATCTTTCGGAAGGAAATATGGCCGTGGGACATGTGCGGTACGGAACGACAGGAAGAAATAATCGAAAGAATTGTCAGCCTATAGAGGTGAACCATCAGAAAGGGAAAATGGCGCTGGCACATAATGGAAATTTAAGCAATGCGTTAGAGCTTCGTGATAAATTGGAATTATCAGGAGCAATTTTCCATACAACCAGCGATACAGAAACGATTGCGTATATGATTACAAGAGAAAGGCTTACTGCGCCTAGTATCGAGGAGGCGGTAAGCCGCGCCATGACTTCTTTGGAAGGAGCATATTCTCTTATATTAATGTCTTCTGCTAAAATGATCGCAGTGAGAGATCCGTATGGATTCCGTCCCTTTGTTACGGGAAAATGCCGGACGGCTCCTATGTGATTGCCTCGGAAAGCTGCGCCCTGACATCTGTAGGCGCGGAACTGATCAGGATCTTCTTCCGGGAGAGATCCTGGTATTTAGCGAAGAAGGCGTCGAGTCGCGCCGGGAACACTGCGCACGCAGAAACAGAAGACCTGTATATTTGAATATATTTATTTTGCAAGACCGGACTCTGTCATTGATAAGATCTCTGTATCAGCAGCAAGAATTCAGGCTGGGAAACTATTAGCACAGACAAAACCGGTCAAGGCGGATATTGTAATCGGCGTTCCGGACAGCGGTCTGGACGCGGCGCTTGGATTTTCTGAAGTTTCAGGAATTCCTTATGGAATCGGACTTGTCAAGAACAAATACATTGGAAGAACTTTTATATCTCCCGGTCAAAAAGAACGGATCGATCTGGTGCGGATGAAGTTGAGTCCGATCCCATCGGTTATTCAGGGAAAACGAGTAGTTTTAATTGATGATTCCATTGTAAGAGGAACTACAAGCAGACAGCTTGTAAGTCTTTTAAGAGAGGCAGGCGCAAAAGAGATCCATCTAAGAATCTCTGCACCTCCGTTTCTGCATCCGTGTTATTATGGTACAGACATCGATTCGGAAGAAAATCTTATTGCATCCCACCATGGAGAAAAAGAGGTCGCCACGCTCATCGGGGCGGATTCACTTGGCTATCTTCCGTTGGAATGCCTTCATGAACTGACAGGAACGCATTCATATTGTGACGCTTGTTTTAGCGGGAAATACGCGACTGAAATTCCCACAGATGTCCGAAAGGACCGATTTGAACAAAAATTATCCGAGAGGTGAAACAAATGGAAAAATGGAATAAGAAGCTTCTTCTGGAAGACGGAAGTCAATTTTATGGCTATGGGTTTGGCAGTCAGGAAGAGAAAATAACGGAAATAGTATTTAATACGGCGCCGGTTGGGTATCAGGAGATCCTTTCTGATCCATCCTACACATATCAGACCGTTGTTATGGCATATCCGTTGATCGGAAATTACGGGATTGCAAAAGAAGACTTTGAGACAAAACAACCTTCCATCGGCGGGCTTGCCGTGAGAGATTATAATGATATTCCTTCCAATTTCCGCAGCGCCGCCACGCTGGACGAGGTGATGAAACAGTATCATATTCCCGGTATTTACGGCATTGATACGAGAAAACTGGTAAGAAAGATCCGGGATTTCGGAAGTTGTAAGGCGCTGCTTACAGATGCGCAGACATCGCCGGAAGAAGGATTGAAAAACTGGCAGGATTTGAGATTCCGAAAGATGCCGTAGAAAAGGTCAGTTCTAAAGAAATAAGATACTGTGCCGCCAAACAGGAAAATTATCTTGTGGCGGCCATTGATTGCGGAATAAAAGAAAATATTATACGAAGTTTAAATGCAAGAGGCTGCAGCGTCATGGTATATCCATGGAACACTTCTTATGAAGAAATTCAAAAACAAAACCCGGACGGCGTCTTTTTGTCTAATGGACCGGGCAATCCGAAGGATGTAAAGCCGGTTCTGGAACTGGTACGGAAAATAAGAGGAAACTTTCCATTATTTGGAATATGCCTTGGACATCAGATGATCGGGCTTGCCTATGGCGCGGGGACTTATAAGTTGAAATTCGGACACCGGGGAGGAAACCATCCGGTAAAAAACTTAAAACCGGGAAAATAGAAATCACGTCCCAGAATCATTCTTATGCTGTAGATTATGCCAGTCTGAAAAATACCGATCTGGAGATGACCCATATCAATCTGCTGGATCATACAGTAGAAGGAATTGCCTGCAGAAAAGATCATGTTTTCAGCGTCCAGTATCATCCGGAAAGCGCTCCCGGACCTCAGGACAGCGGGTATTTGTTTGATCAATTTATACAGATGATGGAGGAAAACAAACATGGCAAAGCGAACTGATATAAAGAAAATACTGGTTATTGGTTCTGGTCCTATTGTAATCGGACAGGCAGCGGAATTTGATTATGCGGGAACACAGGCATGTCTTGCGCTGAAAGAAGAGGGGTATGAAGTAATCCTGTGCAATTCCAATCCGGCGACTATAATGACAGACCCTGCCATTGCAGATAAAGTTTATATGGAGCCTCTTACATTGGAATATATGGCAAAAATCGTCCGCCATGAGCGTCCGGACGCCATAGTACCCGGAATCGGAGGGCAGACAGGACTGAATCTTGCAATGCAGCTCGAGAAAAAAGGAGTTTTGAAAGAATGTCAGACAGAACTGCTTGGAACTGGAAGTGAAAGCATCCGGCAGGCAGAAGACAGAGAACTGTTTAAAGAATTGTGCGAAAAATTAGGAGAACCGGTACTGCCGTCCCTTGTCGCCAATACAGCAGAAGAAGCCCTTCAGGCGGCAAAGACAATCGGTTATCCGGTAGTTCTGCGTCCGGCTTTTACTCTGGGCGGAACCGGGGGAGGGTTTGCAGACGATGAACAGGAATTTCTGGGGCTTATTCATAATGCGCTTGCCTTGTCGCCGGTTCATCAGGTATTGGTTGAAAAAGCATTAAAGGTTTTAAAGAAATTGAATATGAAGTCATTCGTGATTCTAATGATACGGCAATTACGGTGTGCAACATGGAAAATCTGGATCCGGTAGGAATCCATACAGGAGATTCGATCGTAGTCTGCCCATCCCAAACCTTGACGAATAAGGAATACCAGATGCTGCGAGACAGTGCGCTAAGGCTGATCCGGGCTCTTAGGGTGGAAGGGGGATGCAATGTACAGTTCGCACTGGATCCTCATTCTTTCCGGTACTACGTTATCGAAGTGAACCCACGTGTTTCCCGTTCTTCTGCACTGGCGTCAAAAGCAAGCGGATATCCCATTGCCAGAGTGTCTGCAAAAATCAGCGTAGGTATGACTCTGGACGAGATCCCCCTTGTAAACACCCTGCTTCCTTTGAGCCTGCCTTAGATTATGTAGTAACGAAAATGCCTCGTTTCCGTTTGATAAGTTTGCAGATGCCAATCAAAAGTTAGGCACGCAGATGAAAGCGACCGGAGAGGTGATGAGCATTGGACGAACATTTGAAGAAGTCTGTTAAAGGCGATCCGTTCCCTGGAAACGGGAGTATTTCATCTATATATGGAGAAATTCGATGAAAAGACAAGGGAAGAGCTTCTTTCCTATATAAAAGCAGGAACGGACGACAGGATCTTTGCCGTTGCACAATTATTAAGACTTGGCTGCAATGTTCAGCAAATTGCTTTTGAAACAAAGATTGACGGCTTTTCCTGGAAAAATGAAGAAAATCATAGAAATGGAAAATATGTTAAAAGCAAATCCATGGAACAGGGACGTCCTGCATGAGGCAAAAAGAGGAGGATTTTCCGATCGCGCTGTGGCATGGCTCTGGAATACAGACGAAGATACTGTCTTTCGCATTAGAAAAGAAATGCATCTGTTCCCGGTTTATAAAATGATCGACACCTGCGCTTCTGAATTTGACAGTTATGTCCCTTATTTTTATTCTACTTACGAAGAAGAAAACGAATCGATAGCAGAGGACAGAAAAAAAATTCTGGTGCTTGGATCAGGTCCTATCCGAATCGGTCAGGGCGTAGAGTTTGATTATTCGACAGTTCATGCCGTAAAACAATACGCAATGCCGGATATGAGGCCATTGTGATCAACAATAATCCGGAAACAGTTTCTACGGATTATACGACTTCCGATAAGCTGTATTTTGAACCTCTCTGTGTCGAAGACGTGATGAACGTAATTGAACTGGAGCGGCCGGATGGCGTAATCGCCTCGCTGGGAGGCAGACTGCCGTGAATCTGGCAGAGCCTCTGGAATCCAGAGGCGTAACGATCATCGGAACAGACTGCGAGGCGATCGAAAAGGCAGAGAACAGGGAGTCCTTTGAGAAGCTTTTGGCCGCGCTTTCTATTCCGCAGCCCAAAGGTCAGGCTGTAACGAATATTGAAGATGGTGTAAAGGCGGCAGCTGCAATAGGCTATCCTGTGCTGGTACGTCCGAGCTTTGTATTAGGCGGAAGAGCCATGCAGATCGTGGCAAAAGAAGAACAACTGCGGCAATATCTGAAAACGGCGGTGGAGATCAATGAAGAAAAACCGGTATTAGTGGATCATTATATCAGAGGAAAAGAAGTGGAGATCGACGGAATCTGCGACGGTCAGGATGTATTTGTGCCCGGCATCATGGAACTGGTGGAGAGAACCGGCGTACATTCCGGCGATTCCATCAGTGTGTATCCGAGTTACAGCATTTCAGACCATGTAAAAGAAGTGATTCTGGATTATACAAGAAGATTAGGTCTTGGAATCGGAATCAGAGGATTGTTTAATATTCAGTTTATTGTGGATCAGGAGGAAAACGTGTATATTATAGAAGTAAATCCACGCTCATCCAGAACCGTTCCGTTTTTATCAAAAGCCACAGGTTATTCTCTGGCGGATATTGCGACAAGAGTGATTCTTGGCATCAGCCTGAAAGAGCAGGGCATCGACACATGTTATCCGGAAGAAAAGAGTTTCTGGTATGTAAAAGCGCCCGCGTTTTCTTTTGCTAAGTTAAATGGAATGGATGCGTATCTGTCCCCTGAGATGAAATCAACAGGAGAAGCCATAGGATACGATCGAAAATTTCCTCGAGCCATGTATAAAGCCTTAATCGCTTCCGGTGTGAAAATGCAGAACTACGGAACGGTCATGGTAACTCTGGCTGATGAAGATAAAGAAGAGGCGCTGCCTCTTATTCGACGGTTTTATGAAATGGGATTCAATATAGAGGCAACAGTCGGAACCGGAGAGTTTCTGAAAGCGCATGGGATTCGCACTCGTATCCGCAGAAAGCTTAGTGAAAACAGCACCGAAATTCTGGAAGCGATAAGATCCGGCTATGTAAGCTATGTCATTAACACAAGAGCCATTTTATCCGGCGTTCATTATGAAGACGGACTGGCGATCAGAAGGACAGCCATCGAAAACAACGTAACGATGTTTACCTCTTTGGATACCGTAAAGGTACTTCTGGACGTGCTGGAAGAAATTACCATAGGTGTTTCGCCTCTTTACGCATAAAAACAAAAAAAGGAGAACTGCAGAATGATACCAAATATGAATTATCAAAATTTAAAAGAATCTTATTTGTTTTATAATATCGCCCAGAAAACAAAAGCTTATCTGGAAGCACATCCGGGAGCGCATCTCTATAGAATGGGAATTGGCGACGTTTCTCTGCCGCTTTGCGATGCCGTTATCCAAAAACTTCATGAGGCAGTAGAAGATCAGGCTCATAAAACAACCTTTCATGGATATATGCCGGAATGCGGAGATACGGAACTTCGGACAACCATTGCGGCATACTATCAAAAAAGAGGAGTAAAATTAAGCCATGAGGAAGTCTTTGTCTCCAGCGGGGCAAGTGATGAGCTGGGAGATATTTTGGATTTGTTCGGAAAAGAAAAGACAGTGCTGATCATGGAACCGGCTTATCCTGCTTATGTGGATGCGAACGTGATTGCCGGAAACACGATTATCCATATTCCGGCGGGAGAAGAGAACGGATTTGTTCCTGTGCCGGATCCGGACATTGCGGCAGACGTGATCTACATCTGCTCTCCGAATAATCCAACCGGCGCTGTATTTGACCGGGAGGCATTACAGGCATGGGTGGATTATGCCAACAAAATGAATGCCATCATCCTGTTTGATGCCGCATATGAGGCATTTATTGAAGAAGATGACATCCCCCACAGTATTTTTGAAATCCCGGAAGCGAGAACCTGTGCCATTGAAATTTGCTCTTTGTCTAAGACCGCGGGCTTTACAGGAACACGCTGCGGATATACAGTCATTCCAAAAGAACTGTTTCGCGGCGGAATGAGTCTGAACCAGATGTGGGTAAGAAACCGGACGACGAAAACAAACGGTGTATCTTATCTTATCCAAAAAGGAGCTTCGGCTGTATTTACGGAAGAAGGACAGCGGCAGATTCGGGAGGGGATTCAAATCTATAAAAAGAATGGAAGATGTCTGACGGAAGTACTGGATCGGCTCGGCATCTGGTACTGCGGAGGGAAAAACGCTCCTTATATTTGGATGAAATGCCCGAATGGAATGGGAAGCTGGGAGTTTTTGATTACCTGCTTAATGAAATCCAGGTAGTGGGAACGCCCGGAGAAGGGTTTGGAGCGTGCGGCGAGGGATATTTCCGTTTCTCTACTTTCGGGTCGCCGGAAGATACGAAAGAGGCGGCTGGAAGGCTGGAACTGCTTCTTCAGAAACTGCTTTGATTTCGGGCCGTCATGAACCTGCCTGTAAGGGAGCGCGGTTTTAATCTTATAAATTTTACTTTGATTTAACAATGAAGCGCTAGTCGATTTTACATGTTTTTTATACAATGATATCACAGCGGTAAAATGTAATGTTGTGAAAATGAAGAAAAGATGATATGCCGTACATCCGGTATTTACAATGAGATGAGGAAATTTTGCCTAAAACGTAGGACGAGCGGACATCGGCTCTCTTTTCGGTCTTCATATCAAAGACTGAAGAGCTTGCGATGGAGCTGAAAAAAGATTATACTATTGCCATAGTTACATATAATATGCAGCAGGCAGTGCGCATGTCTGCCAATACGGCGTTTTTCCTTCTCGGAGAAGTGTGGAATGCAACAATACAGAAAAACTGTTTTCAATACCGTCAGATAAAAGAACGGAAGACTATATCACAGGGAGGTTTGGTTAAGCTATGCGTAACAGATTTGACAGACAGCTTCATTTATTGGACGAGCAGCTTACCCATATGGGCGAGTTGTGCGAGACTGCGATTGCAAAAGCAACGCAGGCATTGAAGGACGGAAGCATTGAACAGGCAAAAGTGATCATTGCCGAGGATGAGGAGATTGATCAGATTGAAAAAGATATTGAACGTCTCTGTCTGAAACTTCTCCTTCAGCAGCAGCCCGTGGCAAAGGATCTTCGCAGGATTTCTGCGGCTCTGAAAATGATCACAGATATGGAACGTATCGGAGATCAGACATCGGATATTGCAGAGATCATTTTGTCGTCAAAAGGAGTTGCGGCTACAGATGAGATCCATGTAATCGGTACGATGGCATCTGAGGTGAGCAAGATGGTCCGCACCAGCGTCACGGCATATGTTGAGAAAGATTTAGAGCTTGCACGCAGCGTGATGAAGGCGGACGATGAGATCGATCGAGTATTTCGAGGAAGTGCGGGAATGAGGATGATCGAGTTTA
>ENA-OQJH01001194-OQJH01001194.1-human-gut-metagenome-genome-assembly--contig:-NODE-1194-length-11460-cov-2.214771_pt1 | contig 11460 bp, 9 predicted proteins | sample MGYA00242597_ERZ504763 | MGnify/ENA primary metagenome ERZ504763 (study PRJEB26092, sample SAMD00036359) | human gut metagenome | host: Homo sapiens | study: EMG produced TPA metagenomics assembly of... | reverse complement strand
GCGAGAGAGTTCAGTGGTCGCATCTGCGACTTCTCCGACAACTACAACGGACACAAAGACCTGAACGATTACCTGTGTGGGAAACGGCAAAATTTGACCGTCAATCCACCGCCACGAACCATCGTAAAACCGAAAAAGAAAGGATTGGGATTGTGACATTCCGAATGAGAAAAACGGGAGCTGCCTGAAACTCATTCTTCAAGGATTGGGAGGTAGCAAGTTTGTGTTTCGGGTGTACCGAAACCGCTTGCTACTCACTTCCCAAGTTTCGGAAGGGGGAATCCCGTCGGTCTATACAGTATAATCAGTAATAGCATTAAAAGTAGAAAATGGAGCATAAGGAATATAAGAAACGTAACAAGGGCGGTCGCCCGAAAAGGAAACGGCAGAAAAGCTAAACTATCGCATTGGCGTGAAAATGGCGGCAGCCGACTACTTCCGCCTGCTGACACAGGCGTATGAGGCGGGCGTATCGCCGAGCGAGTACATGAGGGAATGTTTCCGGAACGGTCATGTGAAAGAACGGTTGTCTAAGGAACATGCCGGATACATCCGCCAGCTCTGCGGCATGGCGAACAATCTCAACCAGCTTTCACACAAGCTAACGCCGGAGGCTTTCACGATGAACAGTGGAACTGCAAGGTGGCGGTGGCACGGATTCACGAACTCCTGACCAAGATAGGGATATGATGGCGAAAATCACAAAAGGAAGCGACTTCAAGGGTGTGGTGGACTACATAATCGACAAGAATAAAAATACGCAGATAGTAGCACATGACGGCTTGTTCATGGAAAATAAAGATACCATCGCCATGAGTTTCAATACACAGTCGCAAATGAACAACAAGGTATCGAAACCTGTCGGACACATCGCGTTGAGTTTCTCCAAAGAGGATGAGCCACGTCTGACGAACCGTGTCATGGCAGGCATCGCGCTTGAATACATGGAGCGGATGGGCATCCGTGACACGCAGTTCTTCATTGCCCGGCACTTCGACAAGGAGCATCCGCACGTGCATATCGCGTATAACCGAATCGACAACAACGGCAACACCATTTCGGACAGGAACGAGCGATTGCGCAGTAGCCGTATTTGCAAGGAGTTAACCATGAAATATGGTTTACACATGGCAGACGGCAAGGATAACGTTAAGCGTGAGCGGCTGAAAGAGCCGGACAGGACGAAGTACGAGCTTTACGACATCCTCAAAATGGAGGTCAGCAGGTGCGGCAACTGGAACGTGCTTGTCGCCAACTTGAAACGGCAGGGAGTGGAAGTGCATTTCAAGCACAAGGGGCAGACGGACGAAATACAGGTGTAGTCTTCACCAAAAACGGCTACCGTTTCAACGGCTCCAAGGTGGACAGACAGTTCAGTTATTCCAAGATTGACGCAGCCTTGCGGCGCAATAGATATAATGAGCGTATGGGAATGGCAACCAAAGCACATGAAGCGACTACACAGAGTGCACCATCTGCACGGTACAAAGAGAGTTATTCAACAGCTCTTTGGGATTGCTTAACGGCAGCGGCTCATCTTACAACACCGCTGAAGCGGAAGTCAATCAGGAAATGGCAGAGATGCTTCGCAAGAAAAAGAAACGCAAACGGGGAATGAGATTGTAATTTACAGTTCAAGCACTAACGGTTTTATTGCTCGTTACTGCTTGAACTTTTTGGGCAAAGTTAAGTATTTTCATACAGATATTGCTTTCTATATTTAGACGGAGATGTTCCTATTGATTTAGTGAAAATTCTTATAAAATGCGGCAGGTCGTTGAATCCGACAAGATAACATATCTCCGAGACTCCTTTTTGCGAGTGCTTCAACAACTCACAAGCGGTATTCAGACGGTATTGCGTGACGAACTGCGAAAAGGTCATCCCCTTGCACCGCTTGAAATAGGAGCAGAACGCCGAACGATTCATGCCCACTTCCGCTGCAATATCATCCAGCGCAATGGAATGAACGTAGTGCTTCATCACATATGCGCAAATCTGCTGCATACGCCGAACGTCCTTTTCGATACGCATCGGTTTTCCTGCAAATATATGGTCGGACGAGGTGAAAATCACAGGAAGCAGACGGAACATCGCACTTAAACGTCCCAGTTCGTCCATACCGTTTATTTCAGATAGTGTCTTACGGATAATCCGTGAACTCTCCGGTCCGAACTTTAACGCATCAGTCGGAAACATCACGCCCGCCAGTCTGTTCCGCAATTCGGGGAATACGTCTATGCACCGCTCCACTAACGAATGACTGAAAGCCACCATCAGGTAACGGACACAACCGTCCTCGTCCGTACTGTCGGATGCGTATTCCCAGCGATGAAGCATTGACGGAGGAATCAACGCCACATCGCCCGCTTCAAAGTGTTGTAACGTATCTCCTGCCATTCGGTTTCCCTGTCCGTGAACCACATAATATAATTCCCACGCATCATGCCGATGTAGCTTGGCTTCGAGACTCGGCTCCACGCGCTGGTCTATGAAGAAAAACGAATGATTCTCCACTTCGGGCAGTTCGTATGGTATGGCTGTATCTTCCATAAATAATTGCTTTTATTTATATGGTTGCAAATTTACGACAAAAATACAAAACAATAAAACAAATGCAGGACAATAAAACGGCGTAAACTTTGCAACCGTAAACAAGAAACATAACTTAAAAACGTATTGATATGGAATTTTACGAAGTATTGGAGAAACGCCGCACCTACCGCGACTACTCCGACCGTGAAGTAAGTGACGAAATCCTCAAAAGAGTAATCGCTGCGGCATTCAAAGCCCCGACCAACGACCATCTGCGCCAACTTGAATTCATCGTGGTGCGTGGGCGTGAGAATATTGCTAAAGTGATCGAGCCGCTTGCCAAAAACATGGAAGCGTTCAAAAATTTGGTGCATGAAGTGGATGAATCGGGCGACAAAGACAAGATGGATATGTTCACCGATGCCCTGCCCAAGCAACAGCGTATGCTGATGCAAAGCGGTTTGCTGATTCTTCCGTTCTTCCGCCAACAGACATGCCTTTGCTCAAACCTACGGAACAGAGCTCGCTCAACTATTTCGCTTCGGCATGGTGCGCGGTGGAAAATATGCTGCTCGCCGCCACTGCCGAAGCTTGGGAACAGTATTTCACATTCCCGTTGCCGACGAAGTAGAAAAAATCAAGGAGATTGTCGGTGCTCCAGAAGACTACGAGTTCACTTGTCTGCTTACGATGGGGTATCCCGCAGAAAATGCCTTTCTGCCCAAACAAAAAGAAATCAACATCGAGAAGCGGATACATACGAACCTCTGGTAACCCGTAATATGAAAGGACATATTCTGATATTGTCGGCAAATATCCTGTTCGGTGTCAGTATGCCGATATTCAAATACCTGCTGACTTCGGACGTACCACCGGAAGCAATTACCATCATGCGGGCGATTTTCGCCTGCATGATGTTTTGGTTCGTGTCCCTCTTCATGTCGAAAGAAAAAGTCCTGCCGAAAGATTTGGGAACACTTTTCATCTGCGCCTTGTGCGGCGTGGGTATCAACCAATGGCTGTTTGTCGTAGGGTTAAAAAGTTCTTCGCCTGTCGATGCCTCCATTATCGCTACCGCAGTGCCTATTTTCGTGTTGCTGTTGGCAGCCGCCGTCCTCAAAGAACCTATTACGGCAAAAGTCATTCGGCGTATTTCTTGGCGTAAGTGGAGGAGTGTTGCTCGTGTTCAGCTCCGCACATACTTCCGACGGAACCGCCAGCCTTTGGGGAGATACACTGATGCTGCTGAATCAGTTGATGTATTCCGTTTATCTGGTCTTGTCCAAACCTTTGTCCCGACACTATTCGTCCGTGACGATGATGAAATGGATGTTTCTGTTCTCCACAATGGTACTCGCACCGTTTTGTCTCCCGCACGTGCAGCACGTCCCCATATTCCATCGGGAAACTTTCGACATGACGCAACTGTGCGCACTCTTTTATCTGCTGTTTGGAGCCACGTTCATCGCATTCATGCTTATCCCGATGGCATTGAAACACATTCGTCCCACTACGGTCAGCATGTACAATTATGTACAGCCCATTGTTGCTTCCGTAATAGCCATTGCTGTCGGGCAGGACACCCTCTCGATACAAAAACTGTTGTCGGCGGCTTTGGTATTTGCCGGTGTTTACTTGGTGACGAAGAGTAAGAAAAAGGAAGAAATGAAAAATTTAATATTGCATAAGACATGATTATAAATACAGGAGGACGGACAGATACCGTCAATTATTACAGCGATTGGCTGTTAAACCGATTCGAGGAAGGCTTTGTCTATTCACGTAACCCACTGTTCCCGAATCATATTACAAAATATACGCTCGACCCGTCGGTAGTGGATTGTGTGGTGTTCTGCTCTAAAAACTATCGCTCAATTATGTCGAAACTTTATCGAATTACCGACCGTTTCAACGTATTCTGCCACTATACCATCACGGCATACGGCAAAGATGTGGAACCGAACGTACCGGACATCGACCAAAGTATCGGCACACTTGTCGAACTCTCGGCAAAGTCGGGAGCAGACGCATTGCATGGCGTTATGATCCTGTATTGCTGACCGAAAAATACACGGTGGATTACCATCTGAAAATGTTCGATTACATGGCTTCACACCTTGCACCGTATGTGAACTTCTGCGTATTCAGTTTCGTGGAAATGTACAAGAGGCTCGAATACAATATGCCCGAACTGATTCCGCTGACCGATAGGGATAAGGAAAAGCTGGCAGAGGGAATGGGCGCAATCGCCCGGAAATACGGGCTGCATCTGCAAACCTGCGGGACATCGGAGAATTACAGCCGATACGGAATAGTCGTTTCAGGCTGCATGACTACCGCCAATCTGGGAAATGCGTTAGGATGTCGGTTCAAAAATATAGCGCACAAGGGAACCCGCATCGGATGCAGTTGTATGCCTACACGCGACATCGGAGCATACAACACGTGCCTGAACGGTTGCAGATATTGTTATGCCAACAAGAAACCGGAGTTGGCAGTGGAGAACTACAAACTCCACGATCCGGCATCTCCGCTCTTAATAGGACACGTGAAACCTACCGATATTATCAAAGAAGGAAACCAAAAGAGCTTCATCATCTGAAACTATGTAATGGAAAAAATAATTGTAGCGGAAAAAACGGTCGAAGCTATCTGACCAAATCTAAAATCGGTCAGTTTGCTATCAACCCTTATGTAGGCTGTCCCCATGCCTGCAAATATTGCTATGCGTCATTTATGAAACGCTTCACGGGACATTCTGAATCGTGGGGCGATTTCATCGACATTAAACGGGCAAGACATAAAATAAACGGCTCTCAAATAACTGGAAAAAATGTCTTTATGGGAACCGTGACGGATTGTTACAATCCGTATGAGGTAAAATACGGTATCACTCGCTCCATCTTGGAGCAATTGGTCGGTGTAGATTGCTATCTGCAAATCGCTACCAAAAACAAATTGATACTCCGTGATTTGGATTTACTCAAAAAGATGAAGCATTTGAGTGTGGCATTGTCCGTCAATACGCTGGATGAGAATTTCCGCCGGGACATGGATTGGGCGAGTACGGTGCGGGAGCGATTGGAAACACTTCGGACACTTCACGAGAACGGAATCTATACCATACTGTTCATGTCACCGATTTTTATAGGGGTCACGGACTGGAAAGCGATTATAGAAACCAGCCGTAGTTTTGTCAGTGAATATTGGTTTGAAGATCTGAACCTGCGCGGAGGCTATAAAAACGTTATCATGCAATACGTTCAGGGACATTATCCCGATTCCTATCCACTATACGAACGGATATATATACAAGGCGACAAAACGCCGCTGATGGAAATTGAAAATGAAATCATCGCCTACTGTCATGATAACGACATTTTATTCAGTGATTATTTCATCACGAGAGGTAATCCGAAATCCTAAGAATAAATTTGGGCAAAAATCATGTGCTAACTCAAAGTTAGAAGCATTATGATGAGATATATTCAAAAAATAGTTGCTTCTGGCTATTTGCTGATTTCATTGTTAATCGGCTGCATTACTTATGTCTGGCATTCAGAATGGCAGGATATAGAAAAATTGGAATCAGATAACCGACAGATTGACGAACTACGAAAGGACATAAACAATATCCAGATTCAACTGATAGGGTTTTCTCTATTTGGAGAAACTGTGTTGGAATGGAATAATGACGATTTGATCCATTACCATACTCGGCGTATGGCAATGGATAGTATGATGTGTCGTTTCAAAGCTACCTATCCGGCAGAGCGTATCGACAGTGTACGCCATCTTCTCGAAGACAAGGAACGGCAGATGTGCCAAATCGTGCAGGTACTTGAACAGCAACAAGCCATCAACGATAAGATAACCAGTCAAGTACCTGTAATCGTGCAGAAGAGTGTGCAGGAACAGTCCAAGAAGTCCAAGCGCAAGGGTTTCTTGGGCATCTTCGGCAAAAAGGAAGAAACGAAACCAACTGCGACTACTACGATGCTCCGTTCCCTTAATCGGAATATGATAGCTGAACAACAGGCACAAAGCCGCCGTCTTTCAGTACACGCTGACAGCCTTGCTGCACGGAATGCAGAACTTAACAGACAATTACAAGGCTTGATTCGCCAAATAGACAGGAAAGTACAAGCAGACTTACAGAAACGAGAAGCGGAAATAGCCGCCATGCGGGAACGGTCATTCTTTCAGATTGGCGGCTTGACAGGATTCGTTTTATTGCTGTTGGTCATTTCTTATATCATCATCCATCGAAATGCCGTCCGCATCAAGCGATATAAACAGGAAACAACAGATTTAATCGGACAACTCCAAAAATCAGTTGAACAGAATGAGGCACTGATAGCCTCCCGCAAGAAAGCGGTGCATACCATCACCCATGAGCTGCGCACACCTTTAACCGCAATAATCGGTTATATTGCGTTGATGAAAAAAGGCAATAATGCGGATAAAAAAGAGCAATATGTCCGTAATATCCGGCAATCTTCTGAACGTATGCGTAAAATGCTTAACACGTTGCTAAGTTTCTTCCGGCTGGACAACGGCAAGGAACAGCCGAACATTTCTCCTTGCCGGATTTCGGCAATCACGCACATTCTTGAAACGGAGTTTACGCCCATCGCCATGAACAAGGGACTGGCTCTTACCATAACGAATCAGACGGATGCAGTCATCCTGACCGATAAGGAACATATCCTGCAAATCGGCAACAACCTGCTGTCAAACGCCATCAAGTTCACGGAGAACGGTGGCGTTTCTCTGACAACGGACTACGATAATGGGGTCCTGAAACTTATCGTCGAAGATACGGGCACAGGAATGACCGAAGAGGAACAACGACAGGTATTCGGTGCGTTTGAGCGTCTGTCAAACGCTGCCGCAAAGGACGGCTTCGGATTAGGTCTTTCCATCGTTCAGCGTATCGTGTCAATGCTCGACGGTACAATCTGGCTGGAGAGCGAGAAAGGCAAAGGCAGCCGTTTAACAGTGGAAATACCCATGCAGACAGCCGGGGAACTGCCGGAACGGATAAATCAGACACGGAATCATCATGACCGTACATTCCATGATGTCATCGCCATCGACAATGACGAGGTGTTACTACTGATGCTGAAAGAAATGTATGTCCAAGAAGGAGTACACTGTGACATCTGCACTAATGTAGCGGAGCTGATGGAATTGATACGGAAAAAGGAATACGCCCTGCTGCTTACTGACCTGAATATGCCGGAAATAAACGGCTTCGAGTTGCTGGAGCTTCTACGCACCTCCAATGTGGGCAACTCAAGGGCTATCCCGGTAGTGGTAACAACCGCTTCGGGCAGTTGCAGCAAGGAAGAACTTATCGAACGGGGATTCGCCGGATGCCTGTTCAAACCCTTCTCCATATCGGAACTGTTGGAGGTTTCAGACAAATGCGCCCTGAAAGGCACATGGGACGAAAAGCCCGACTTCTCCACCCTGCTGTCCTACGGCAATGAAGCCGTCATGCTGGATAAACTGATAACGGAAACCGAAAAGGAAATGCAGGCAATCAGGGAAGCGGGTTTAAAGAAAGATCTTCAAGAACTGGACGCCCTGACACACCACCTGCGAAGTTCATGGGAGATACTCCGTGCCGACCAACCGTTAAGGGAACTTTATAGACTGCTTCATAGCAATGGCACACCTGACGATAAAACAATTGGCAATGCTGTAAAGCTGTGCTGGATAAGGGTTCGGAAATCATCCGGCTGGCAAAAGAAGAAAGGAGAAAATATAATAATGGATAAGACAAAAATCATCGTGGTGGAGGACAACATCGTGTATTGCGAGTTCGTCTGTAACCTGCTGGCACGCGAGGGATTCCACACCGTGCAGGCTTTCCATCTCTCGACCGCGAAGAAATATCTGCAACAAGCCGCTGACGGGGACATCGTGGTTTCCGACCTGCGTCTGCCCGACGGCAACGGTATCGACCTGCTGCGCTGGATGCGCAAGGAGGGCAGGATGCAGCCCTTTGTCATCATGACCGACTATGCCGAAGTGCATACGGCGGTTGAAAGCATGAAACTCGGCTCGCTGGACTACATACCCAAGCAGCTTGTGGAGGACAAGCTCGTCCCCCTGCTGCGGAACATATTGAAAGAACGGCACACCGGACGGAGCCGTATGCCACTGTTCTCTCGTGACGGCTCGGCGTTCCAAGCCATCATGAAGCGGATAAGGCTGGTAGCCCCAACCGATATGAGCGTGCTGATATTCGGGGAGAACGGCACGGGCAAGGAGCATATCGCCCACCTGCTGCACGACAAGGGCAAGCGGGCAGGAAAACCTTTTGTGGCTGTGGACTGCGGTTCGCTCACCAAAGAACTTGCGCCGTCGGCTTTCTTCGGACACGTCAGAGGGGCGTTCACGGGTGCGGACAGTGCCAAGAAGGGCTATTTTCACGAGGCGGAAGGCGGCACGCTGTTTTTGGACGAGGTGGGCAACCTCGCACCGGAAACCCAGCAGATGCTTCTGCGTGCCATACAGGAACGGAGATACCGTCCGGTAGGTGACAAGTCTGACCGGAGTTTCAATGTCCGCATCATCGCTGCCACCAACGAGGATCTGGAGAAGGCGGTCCATGAAAAACGTTTCCGGCAGGATCTATTATACCGCCTGCATGACTTCGGGATAACCGTCCCGCCGTTGCGCGACTGTCAGGAAGACATCATGCCGCTGGCAGAGTTCTTCCGTGAAATTGCAAATCAGGAACTGGAATGCGATGTCATCGGTTTTGACGGGGAAGCCCGCAAGACATTGCTGACCCATGCGTGGCCGGGCAATGTCCGCGAACTTCGTCAGAAAATCATGGGCGCGGTATTGCAGGCACAGACGGGGCTTGTAACGAAAGAGCATCTGGAACTTGCCGTGACAAAGCCTAACTCACCTGTCAGTTTCGCCCTGCGCAGCGATGCGGAAGACAAGGAGCGTGTCTTACGCGCGTTGAAGCAGGCGAACGGGAACCGCAAGGTTGCCGCCGAACTGCTCGGAATAGGACGTACGACGCTGTACAACAAACTGGAAGAATATGGATTGAAGTATAAATTTCAGCAACCATAGCCGGAATTAGCTAAAATGAAGGTAACGATTAAACCAGATATATTCATCGAAGATAAAAAACGTCCTGTGATAAAAAATCATGGGACGTTTTGATGTGTTCCCGATTTTTATTGCTAATTTTGTACTAACCAAAAGCGTTATTTGAAAAAGCAAATTTGAGAAGTACGATGAAGTCAGCAAGTTGGCAAATCGTAACCCATTAGAGAGCAAAATCAAAGTAAATTATTATATATCAGAATGTAACTTAATGCGGAAATCTTTTCTGGTAGAAGATTGTTCTTTCGATCAGGGTGATGATGCAGTAGTGATTAAAGCCGGACGTAATCAAGATGCCTGGCGATTGAATACTCCTTGCGAAAATATTGTTATCCGTAATTGCCAGATTCTTAAAGGACATACTTTGCTTGGTATTGGAAGTGAAATTTCCGGAGGAATACGGAATATTTATATGCATGATTGCACAGCTCCGAATTCAGTAATGCGTCTTTTTTCGTAAAAACCAATCATCGTAGAGGTGGTTATAGAGTTTATATGAAGAATGTACAGGCAGGAATGCTCAACGTGTACTTGAAATAGATACCGAAGTGCTTTATCAATGGAAAGATTTGGTACCTACTTATGAAGAACGGATTACCCGTATTGATGGCATTTATATGGATAAAGTCACTTGTGAGTCGGCAGATGCTATTTACGAATTGAAAGGAGATGCAAAACTTCCGGTGAAGAATGTAACAATCAAGAATGTGAAGGTAGGGGAAGTGAAGAAGTTCGTAAAGAAAGTGAATAATGTGGAGAATGTAGTAGAGAAGAATGTGACCTATGAAAGGGAGGTAAAATAATCATTTTCTGAAATTGGCAGAAAAATCGTACTGTCATATTAGCATAATGTAGTATATTAGCGGCAAAATTGAAAACTTTATTCTAGTATGAAGAAATCCTGTTTTTTGCTGCTACTTACTATTTTATGTAGCAGTATAAGTTTTGCCCAAAGCCTGAAATCTATTTCTATTTTAGGCGACTCGTATTCAACGTTTGAAGGATATCTACAACCAGATACGAATAGTATTTGGTATTATGTCTCTCCACGACAACAAACAGATGTGACTTCAGTAAAACAGACGTGGTGGCATAAATTCATTAAAGAGAATAATTACCGCCTTTGTGTCAATAATTCATTTTCGGGTGCAACGATTTGTAATACGGGTTATCGCAATGAAGATTACTCGGATCGTTCTTTTATAACCCGTATGGATCAACTGGGTTGTCCGGATGTAATTTTTGTTTTTGGCGCAACTAATGATTGTTGGGCTGGCTCTCCGCTTGGGGAGTATCAGTATGTGGGATGGACTAAAGATGATTTGTATAAATTCCGTCCGGCTATGGCTTATATGCTCGATCACATGATTGATCGCTATCCTAATGTTGAAATCTATTTTCTATTGAATTCCGGTTTAAAGGAAGAGTTTAATGAATCAGTCAGAACTATCTGTAATCATTATAATATTGATTGTATAGAATTGCATGACATTGACAAAAAGAGTGGTCATCCTTCAATAAAGGGAATGGAGCAGATTAGTGAACAGATTAAAGAGTTCATGGTGAAGAAGACGAAATGAAAGGAGCATTAAAAAATATTGCCACTTGTTCTTCTTTGATTAGAAATTCTATTTCAAAGAGTGACAAGTGGCAATAGGATTGTAACCATTCTATTTTCCGCCTTGACATAAGTTGTTAGCCGCCATATCTTTGCGCCGTAACCTTTAACAAGAATGATTATGGCAAAAGAAAAAGTAAACTATCAGGAGGTATATGACCTCTACCAGT
>ENA-OQJH01001193-OQJH01001193.1-human-gut-metagenome-genome-assembly--contig:-NODE-1193-length-11464-cov-1.801094_pt1 | contig 11464 bp, 13 predicted proteins | sample MGYA00242597_ERZ504763 | MGnify/ENA primary metagenome ERZ504763 (study PRJEB26092, sample SAMD00036359) | human gut metagenome | host: Homo sapiens | study: EMG produced TPA metagenomics assembly of... | reverse complement strand
TCTTGTATTCTGTAGCAAACACATCTTTCTTATAGCGAACCTTAAACAGATAATCTCCGGACGGGACGCTGAAATAGGATGCTTCATTCACACTGCTGAAAGCTCCCCAGTCCTTATCACAACCTTCGAGCATATACGAGTATTCCACATCGCCACCACTGGCATAATCAGGTACAACAAAGAATAAAGAAAACGAAAGATTGGCTCCCTGCATCCGCAGCCCTTTCCTGTCCGGCAAATAATGGTCTTGCAAATTGACAAATGTCTTTTCTATGATCAGCTTACGCAATAATATTTCCGGATAATATTCCGGTGCTGCCGACACCTTCTTATCAAGGTAGAGCAATCCGTCGATTCCTCCGAAGAAAAGACAACCGGTATATGGACAACGGTAATATGCATCATCGCTAAACTCTCCTATCTGAATGCCTCCGCTGTAATAATAGGCATGAGAAAATGAATTTTCCGGATTGAATTTGATCAGTCCGCGATTCGTACCCAGCCACAGCAGCCCGTTGGCATCTTCCAGAATACTATGAATCATGTCATTAAGCAACCCTTGTTCACGACCGATATAATCCGCTTCCAGTTTGCGTTCTTTAAAAGTAACGCGCACCAAGCCGGAGGTAGTGCCCACATACAATTGCTCTCCATGCCAGTGCAAACAGAGAATATCGTCTACAGATTTATGCAGAATCTCATTCAGGGAATAGATCTGATACTCTTCCGTTTTCCGGTCAAAACGTATCAATCCCTTTTGCCTGCTTCCCAGCCACAACAGGGAATCTCCTTGTGGCACCATACTATAAAAGAGGTTAAGCTCTTGTTGCTCATGGTAAAAACGATAATTCTTCCACGATTTGATTTGAACGTCCTGCTTACTGTTATCTACTATTACTTTATAAAAACCTTTACCCGAAGTCGCCAGATAAAGGACACTGTCGCTTTCCTCAAAGATGGAATGCACTTCTGCCACTTCTCTTCCAGTTCCTGTTTCCCTATTTGAAGTTCATGCAACTTTCCATTATCAAAAGAATAATAGCACAAGCCCGAAGAGCCGGTTCCAACCCAGAATCCATTCCTATAACGGCTCTCCAACATGGAGTATACCTGAAATTCCCTGTTCTGCTTGACATACGACATCGCATTCTGCTTTTTATCCAGCGAGTAAACCTCTGTGTTGGATGCGTGTACCCCGTCCCGATAGTTTTTCACATGCAGCAGCCCGTCTCCCTTTGTTCCAAACCAAAGTCCCCCGTATTTGTCGGTCATTATCGACCTTACCTGACGGGTCAAATTAGGTGAGAAACTGTTTAACATCAGATTAGTGGCAATAGAATACTTCTTGGAATACATAATGGCTCCTTGCCCGTCGGTTCCTACCCACAGTACCCCTTGCCGGGAGTCATTATAAATACCATAGATACGCATATTCTGATCGATAATCTCCTCTGCATACTTTTGAGAAAGACGCAAGCGAATCAGACCATTCGTCTGGAATGCGATAACAATATCCTCATAGAAAGGTACAATTCCCGTTATTTGCCCATATTTATGAACCATCTCACCAATGTTACGGATGTAAATCTTAGACTTCTTGATATATCATACACAAAAAGATCATAATCCGAATCATAGAAACAGAATACACCATTCTGATAGCAGACATACTGTATCTGCTTGGAGTGAAAATGTGAGGGAGTAGTAGTGAGACGCGTAGACAAGGTATCCTGATCGAAAGAGTTTAAAGAGAAACGATACAGGTCACCGCTTTCATAAGGGAAAAGGTATAATTCACCTTCGTCGGTAACAAACGCGCGAACATCTACTTTCAGCATTTTAATATCGGGCATCGGAATCCGCACAAAACGGCGATGGTGGGTATTGTAATAGGCAATCCAGTCATAACTCAACGCCCATGTATTACCTGCATGGTTGGAATGAATCACGAAATCAGTGTCAAATTCGTAATTGCAGATTACCTGCCGTGAATCCTTCGAAAACGATTGGCTCCCAAATGTGTAGTTATCCATAAGCAACTGCTGTCTGCCTGCTGAATAGAATGAATAATGTTATTGCTCAGCGTCTTTTGTTCCGAAAAGTCTGAACGAAACACTTCCATACTTTTCCCATCGTAACAATTTACCCCATCATAGGTACCAAACCACATCAATCCCTCATTATCCTGAAAAAGACAAAGTACAGCGCTATTGGACAATCCCTGCTGGTAGTCCACCTTTTGGAAAAGATAGGCATCCTTTACATTGTCAGCTATGCTAATCAATGGACAAATCAATGTGATAAAAACTAGAATCAGGCGTATTCTCATAGCATTTTGGAAAGTAATCAGATAATAATATGCACAAAGGTATATTTTCGGTAGCAAATTACCAAAAGTTTTTTTCGCCTTCAGCGGTTACAAACCTAACATTAACAAATAAGTATCTCAGAAAGGCATGAAAAAAGGGAGGACTCGTTTATTAGTCCTCCCTCTCTTATTATGCTCAAAGCTAGTTGATCGCTGTTACTTGGCTAGTTCATTGATTACATCTATAATTTTCTGACCGATCTCTTCAGCAGCCTCCATGGTCGAAGCCTCGCTGTACACACGAATAATCGGTTCCGTATTGCTCTTGCGCAGGTGCACCCACTTATCAGCGAAGTCAATCTTCACACCGTCAATGTCATTGATTTCCTCGTTCTTATAGATTTCCTTTACTTTAGCCAGGATAGCATCCACATCGATTTCCGGTGTCAGATCTACCCGATTCTTGGCTATGAAATAAGGAGGATAAGTAGCACGAAGCTCGCTCACCTTCTTCCCTTCGTGAGCCAGATGGCTGAGGAATAAAGCGATACCTACCAAAGCGTCACGTCCGTAATGGCTGGCAGGATAGATCACTCCACCGTTTCCTTCACCGCCAATTACAGCATTCGTTGCTTTCATCTTGGTGACTACATTTACTTCTCCTACAGCAGAGGCGCTATATTCCATACCGTATTTACGGGTTACATCACGCAAAGCACGGGTAGAGCTCAAATTAGAAACCGTATTGCCCGGAGTATGCTTCAATACATAATCAGCTACAGTAACCAATGTATATTCTTCACCGTACATGACACCGTTCTCGCAGATCATAGCCAAACGATCAACATCCGGGTCTACAACAAATGCAACATCCGCTTTTCCACCTTTCATCAGGTTCATGATGTCACCCAGGTTCTTTTCAAGTGGTTCGGGGTTGTGCTGGAAGTTTCCGGTAGGTTCGCAATAGAGTTTCTCTACATGTTTCACACCCAGACGTTCCAGAAGTTCCGGAAGGATAATACCTCCTACAGAGTTTACACAGTCGATAGCTACACGGAAATTCGCTTTCTTGATAGCTTCCACATCTACCAGGTCGAGAGCCAGTACGCTATCAATATGTTTTGATTGTAAGTCAGGTCTTTGCGATAAGAGCCCAAGTGGTCTACATCGGCATAGTCGAATTCCTCAGCCTCAGCAATACGAAGTACTTCATTGCCTTCTTCCGCATTCAGGAATTCTCCATGTTCATTGAGTAGTTTCAGTGCGTTCCACTGTTTGGGGTTGTGAGAAGCTGTCAGGATGATACCGCCACAGCGCCTTCCATCGTCACAGCCAGCTCGGTAGTCGGGGTAGAAGCCAGATCGATGTCTACAACATCCCAGCCCATTCCCATCAGTGTGCCGACAACTACGTTTTTTACCATTTCACCTGAGATGCGGGCGTCGCGTCCCACTACAATTTTGTTGCTTTGTGCCTTACAGGTCTTACGAATCAAAGTAGCATAAGCCGAGGTGAATTTTACAATGTCAAGCGGATTTAGTCCCTCACCCGCTCCTCCGCCAATAGTTCCGCGGATTCCAGAGATAGATTTGATTAGAGTCATAGGTCTTTTAACTAAGATTTATATGGGGGTTAATTCAGTGCTTTGCTGAATGTCCAAATATCATAATAGTATGGATTGACGTATTGTTGTGCTGATGAATGTCCTACCTTGGAAGGAACGATCAAACGTACATGGGCATAGTTGCGCACAAAAGGTAGTGCAAGCAGCCAGCCTGCAGGTACTGCTGTTGATTGATAATAACTTGCCCAATAATAGTCCATTTGTATGAAAGTACCGTACACATAGCTCCTTCGGCTACATAACGGAATACAGCAGGATTCGTGTAAAGCTGATTTGCATCTCCCCACTCTTCGAGGAAAACATTGAAACAGGTAGTGTCGCGTGTCATTATATCTTCTTCGATATAACGGACGCAGATTTCATTGTTGTTAGCAAAAGTATCCGTTTTGTTCTCGGCACTTCCACGATCTACAATCTGCATATATACACCATCGGAGAGGGCAACGTATTCGTTCCGGATCAAATCGGTGACAGTATCATTCTTCTCAATTCGTCCTGTGAAATGATCTGGATTCTTTTATCTTTGATGAATTTATTCACCGCATTCTTTTCGTCCTCCAACATTTCAGCATAAGTCTTTGAATCGTCGCACGCCTGGAATATACCTCCGGCTGCCAACAAAGAGAGAAATAAAAATACAAGTTTCTTCATTATCTGTTATTTAGCTATATTCTGCACAAATGTATCTCAAATTCATTGAAAGATGAAAGGGGAAAGTTGAAAGTTGGTAACTTTTAACCTTTCTCTGTCTACTTTTAACCTTCCATTCTTAGCTTTTGGCTGTCAACAAAGGTTTATATTTCTCCAGTGCCTGTTCGAAAACGGCTTTCGCCTCCTCTATCGTTCCGAAAAATTCACCGCCCGAAGCATTCAGATGACCGCCTCCGTTAAAGAATTCGGCTGCAAGCTGATTGCATGGGAAAGTACCGACCGAACGGAGCGAAATCTTAATCATCGGCTTTTCCGTATCTTCCCGCAAGAAACAGGAAAAACATACGTTCTTAATGGTAAGGGGAATATTCACAAACCCTTCGCTGTCACCTTTTATATAGTCAAACTTACTTTGTTCTTCCTTTGTCAGCGATATCAATGCGGCATTGTAATCTGAATAAACCACCATATTTGACAACACATACCCCATCAGACGCAGGCGGCTCTCTGAATATGTATTGTATACTTTACGGTAGATATCATCTTTATCAATCCCTTTGGAAAGGAGTTCGCTGATGATAAAATAAATCTCACGATTGTTGGAATTGTAGGTAAAGCCACCTGTATCCGTCATCATACCGGTATAGATACATTCTGCTCCTTCCTTTGAAATATCACTGAAGTAGCCATACGACAAATCAGACGGAATATCAGTTCGGAAGTAGAAGATATTTTAGGATAAGACATGGTGATCTTACAGAATTCTTCAGGATAAAGATGGTGGTCGATCATCACTTGCGTGCCGGAGAAGCTGCCACGCATCCGCCATCTCATCAATACGCTTTAAGGCATTAAAGTCCAGACAGCAAATCACATCAGCTTCGGCAATCAATTTGTCCGCAAAGTCCTTATAGCGGTCATACAAAAGGATATCCTTGCTGCCCGGCATCCAGCGGAGGAAATCGGGGAAAGCGTTAGGAACAATTACATTTACTGTCTTCTCCTGTGAATCCAGGAAGTGATAAAGCCCCAGTGAAGAGCCGATAGCATCGCCGTCGGGCGACACATGAGAAACGATTACTATTTTGTCAGCGCGCTCAAACCACTTGGTAAAGTGGTCGATTTTGCCTGTTCTATTACTTTAGTCAACATACCATATTCTTTTTCGAGTTGCAAATGTACGATAATTCTTCGTACTTAGAGCAAAAACCGCACAGAACCTTCTTCAGACAGAGTGATAAAATGCAGATGCAGTCTCTTACATTCCTCCCGAAAGAACTGTTTGCGATCATCGGAAAGGGAAGCATCCAACAGGATACAAGATGGAGAAAAGAGTCCGGTAAGTTCTTCCAGACGACCGTTATAGCCTTTGCATAAGTACATATAATTAATAAATAACGGCGAAGCGGCAGATTTGTTCCGCCATCGATTATCGGTCACCATACAAATACGGCAGCCATGATAAATACAATCTGCTGATGACGACAGAAGTCAACGTTCTGACAATCAGCCGTTACTTCTATTGGAGGCAGAAGTTGATGACGTCTCCAATAATTAGCCGCTACAGCCTGCAAACGGCGCTTATCAGAAAGGGTATCGGCATAGTTCAGCCAAGAAGTCCCATCCTCAGCAATACAATGAATCGCCGGACAACCACGGACATTGTAAAATACAAGGCTCGGACAAGGACGGTCATACCAGCGCATGACCGTGTGATAAATGCCCAGACACAACAGGCAGGAAAAGCAAACAACAAGATTCCTGAACCTTCGGGTCTTCAAATAATAAAGGAAAAGCAACAAGAAAATGTAGATGCCCAACACCTCCAGACGATAAAGCCAGATACCATCCAAGGAAGCATAAGGAAGTTGCTCAACCCACCGGACAAATCATTCAGCACTTTCAACAGGAATCTGACTGCTCCCGCCATAACAAACTGAACGGCAGGCAGTGGAGTCAGAAGAAGCATAAGAACGGCAGCATACAAAGTTACAGTCACCAAAGGTATGACTACTAAATTAGTCAGCAGAAAATGAGTGGAGAAATGGGAGAAATACAGCATTACAAGCGGAGCAGTTCCTATTTGCGCAGCTATCGATACACTCATCAATCCCCAAACATATTTTCCTATCCTGCTCTTCACAGGCAACAACTGATAGACCGGTTTCTGAATCATCAAAATAGAAAGTACAGCTAGAAAAGATAATTGAAAACCAACATCGAACAACCAAGCCGGATTGACCAACAGCATTACCCATGCGGTAGCAGCCAGTGTATTCAGAGTCAATGATTGGCGTCCGAACAGTTCCGCTATTGCCAAAACCGAGAACATACTTACCGAACGGACGACAGACGGCGACAGACCGGTAAAAAAGGCAAAAGACCATAATAAAACAAGGAGCAGAACGGAACGGAAATATCGCCCTGCCTGCCACTTCCTTGCTAGAGGTTTCAAAAGGAGGAAAAGCAAAGCATACAAAAGCCCTATATGCAGGCCGGATAGAGCCAAGACATGACTGGCACCGGATACTGAATAACTTTCACGGATAGAGTCACTTAAATCGGTCTTCTCACCCACGGTCAACGCTGAAAGCACAGCCAGTTCATCTCCTTCAAATCCCAGCTTCCGATAAAGGTTTATCACCTTTTCCTGACAAAACATCGCAGTATACCTGATAGATGGTGACCATAACGCCCATTTCCCGGATGCTACGTACCCCGTTCCACTAATGCCATGACGCATCAAATAGCGGGCATAGTCAAACTCATCAAAGTTTCCTCCGTTAGCGGGTGGAGCAATGCGGGCAGATACCAGCAGTTCATCTCCTATCTTTAATTGTTTATCCCCCAGTTTCAATAAAGTAAACAATGAATCTTTCTGTAAATAAAGAATAGCCTTTCGCCCTATCGGACATACCCCTGACGAATCTCGCAGCTCTTTAAGCAATACCCTACAGAGCAACGTCCGTTCTTTAGTCTCCGGAGTATCCGTTAGTCGTACCCGATAAACCGCTTCCTTCTCCGGAAAGTCATATACCGTTTGTTTTAATTGACAAGTAATGCCTAGCCACCCGCCTGCGAAACAAAGTGCAAAGACAGATATTCCAAAACACCACCGAAGTGAACGCCGTTTCAGAAAATAGAGGGCAATGCACAGTCCGGCAAAGAGACCAAAGTTCAGAATACTCCAAAACAGTTCCGTCGATTGATCAAAGAACCAATCTCCACAAAAACGCTGCTATCCACGGGATAATCAGGCGTATATAAGGATACTGATGTAAAGAGGCAGTATTCAATGTGTCCGTTACAACTTGTGTAACTGGCGGATCATCTCTTCCGGGTCCGGTGCTCCGAAAACAGCATTGCCGGCTACCAGCACATCCGCCCCTGCTTCCACCAGTCGGGCACCCGTTTCCAAATTCACACCACCATCCACTTCGATCAATGCTTTTGAACCGGTCCGTTCTATTAAAGCACGCAATTCACGGACTTTCTCTACAGAATGCTCAATGAACTTCTGCCCGCCAAAACCCGGATTCACACTCATGATAAGTACCATATACACATCCTGAATGATATCCTGCAATAGAGCAACAGGAGTTGCCGGATTGATTGTCACTGCCGGCTGCATTCCAGCTTCTTTGATTTGCTGAATCACCCGATGAAGATGCGTACAAGCCTCATAGTGAACATTCATTGTATGTGCGCCCAACGCTTTCACTTCGGGGATAAACTTCTCCGGATTGACTATCATCAGATGTACATCCAGCGGTTTGTCCGTCAACTTTGCTACATACTTCAACACCGGGAAGCCGAATGAAATATTAGGGACAAATACTCCATCCATTATATCAATATGCACCCACTCCGCTTCGCTGCGGTTTATCATTCAAGATCTCTCGCCAGATAACCAAAGTCGGCAGAAAGAATGGAAGGAGAAATAATCGGTTTCATCATTCTATTGTTTTAAGTTCTAAGTTAGCTTGACCGTGGTCAGTTCATTTTATCAATTCATTTTATATCCATCCGACAAGCGGAATCCACGAAGCAATTCATCGGTCTTCAGACGTTTCTTGCCGGGAAGTTGCAAAGAGAGGACAGAAACAAATCCATCGGGCACAGCCACCTTTATATATTTCTTGCCATCCGTCACAACTGTTCCGACAGCCAGCTGATGTGCCTCATAAATCTTCTCGCTCTCAAAATCTTCATCACCACCGCTTCTCCTTCCGGACTGACTAACTCACTCCAGGCAGCAGGATAAGGCGACAGACCACGAATGAAATCATACACCTTTTTCACAGGAGAGTTCCAGTCAATCCGGCAAGTCTCTTTAAAGATCTTCGGAGCGGGACGAAGTTCGCCCACTACCGCCATGTCTTCCTGAGCAATCGGTTTCACCGTATCATTCAAGATCGCATCCACGGTTTCGAGCACCAGCTTACCACCGAGTACCATCAGTTTATCGTGCACCACTTCCACATTATCCGTGTCGGCAATGGGGACACGTACTTGCTGAATCACTTTTCCGGTATCAATCTCGTGTTGCAGGAAGAAGGTAGTAATACCTGTCTCCGTATCGCCGTTGATAACCGCCCAATTGATAGGAGCAGCACCCCGATACTGAGGAAGCAGCGAAGCGTGCAGGTTGAAAGTACCCAACCGCGGCATATTCCAGACCACCTCCGGCAACATACGAAAAGCAACCACAATCTGAAGATCAGCTTTCCACTCACGAAGTGCCTGCACAAAAGCCTCATCCTTCAGTTTCTCCGGTTGCAGCAACGGCAAGTTCTGTTCGAGTGCATATTGCTTGACAGGAGAATATTGAATTTTGTGTCCGCGTCCGGCCGGTTTATCGGGCATCGTTATCACGCCTACCACGTTATAACCACCCTCTACCAACTGACGCAGGGCCTCCACCGCAAAATCGGGAGTACCCATATAAACGATCCTTAAATCTTCTTTCTTCATAATCTTCTTATTATCTTCGTAGAAGTTATCTGCATAGTAACCTAGCTCCGGCACCTTGCCGGTTAATCTTCAGAAAAATGTACCAGTACTTGGCGGTATGAGTTAAATATCTTTGATTTGGAGACAAATCCCTGATATCGTCCTTCTTCGTCCACTACCGGCAGATTCCATGCTTTGGTATCATCAAACGTCTGCATCACTTGTTCCATTCCATCCGTATCGAATATCTTGGCAGGAGCAGATGTCATTAATTTATTAACAGTAAAACGGTGATAAAGTTCTTGCCGGAACATGATGTTGCGGATATCGTCGAGCAGGACAATTCCCAACAATTCGCCGGTCTTTTTATCCGTCACCGGAAACATATTACGGTGGGAAGCGGCAATAGCTTTTACCAACTCTCCCAAGTCCATTTCCGGATGCACGGCTACAAAATCTTTCTCCACCACATTCTCCATCTTCATCAAGGTCAGCACTGCCTTATCCTTATGATGTGTGAGGAGTTGACCGCGCTTGGCAAGACGCATGGAGTAAATACTATGAGGCTCGAAAGCTATAATCGTTAAATAAGAACTGACAGACACAATCATCAACGGCAGGAACAAATCGTAACCTCCGGTCAGCTCGGCTATCAGGAACACTCCTGTCAACGGAGCGTGCATAACCCCACTCATAACACCCGCCATTCCCATCAAGGCGAAATTCTTTTCGGGCAGATAGGCGGAAAAGGCAAAGTCATTGCTGAAATGAGAAAACACGAATCCGGCAATACACCCTAGATAAAGCGAAGGAGCGAAAATTCCACCACACCCGCCGCCACCGTTCGTCGCACTGGAAGCAAACACTTTCAGCAAGATAATCAGCATCAGATAAACCTGCAACAGATTACCATAGCCGTAGAACATAGAGTTGTTCATAACCGTGTCCCATTCCGCTGCCGAAGTTCCGTTCAGCAGAAGTTCGATTGTATCATAGCCTTCACCGTAGAGCGGAGGAAAAAGGAAAATCAGCACACTCAGCATCACACCGCCAAAAGCAAGTTTCTGATAAGGGTTCTTGAGTTTTCCGAATACTCCTTCAATGGAGTTCATCGCCCGTGTGAAGTAGAGAGAAATCAGTCCGCAGAAGATTCCCAGCAAGATCACGTAAGGGATACGTTCCAGTTCGAAAGCCTGGTCGAGGTTGAACTTGAACATAGCCTCCGTTCCGGTTGTGATATAGGAAACAGTTGCCGCAGTCACGGCGGAAATCAGCAAAGGAAGTAGAGAAGACATCGTAAGGTCGATCATCAGCACTTCCAGCGTAAATACCAGTCCGGCAATCGGGGCCTTAAAGATTCCCGCAATCGCCCCTGCCGCGCCACAGCCGACGAGCAGCATCAGCGTGCGGTGTTCCATCTTGAAAACACTTCCCAGATTGGAGCCGATGGCCGAACCCGTCAGCACAATCGGTGCCTCCGCTCCAACCGATCCACCGAAGCCGATCGTGATGGCACTGGCAATTGTAGACGACCAGATATTATGTCGTTTGATACGCCCCTGACGACGCGAAATCGCATACAGGATCTTGGTAACACCATGACTGATGTCATCCTTCACGATATTACGCACAAACCATCCCGCCAGGAAAATACCGATCACCGGATATACCAAATACAAATAGTTGGCCGATGTCGCATTAAAGTTGTTTGTCAGAAAATTCTGTATCTGATGAATAAGGAACTTCAAAAATAAAGCGGCAATCGCAGTGAAGATCCCGACCAGAAAGCTCAATATCAGGATAAACTGCTTTTCCTTAATATTAGCTTCCCGCCATTTGATGCAACGCTGTAGTAAACTCTGTCTCTCCTCTCTTTTCATCTATTCACGAATTATCTTGATCACCTCCGCCTTTATCTAACTTATAAT
>ENA-OQJH01001191-OQJH01001191.1-human-gut-metagenome-genome-assembly--contig:-NODE-1191-length-11480-cov-1.454241_pt1 | contig 11480 bp, 17 predicted proteins | sample MGYA00242597_ERZ504763 | MGnify/ENA primary metagenome ERZ504763 (study PRJEB26092, sample SAMD00036359) | human gut metagenome | host: Homo sapiens | study: EMG produced TPA metagenomics assembly of... | reverse complement strand
ATAAAAGCATCGCGTTCTCAAGCCGGATCTTTCCTTCCTGGATCTCCTTTATGTATTTTTCAAATGCTTTCCTGTTTTTTAATTCCAGTCATTCTGTCTTCCATTGACATTTTTTCATAAACCAGCTGCTCCATCCTGAACTGACTGTCCCTGGATGTTTTTTGCAGCAAATGCCAGAACAGGATTGATGTATACAAAAAGATTCCTGCCTGAAAGACCATATCATACCAGTAGATCGAATATACCCAGTACAAAATAAGGGCTGTCATACCGCTGACTCCCAATGTGGCAAATGCCAGCAGACAAACCAGAATTTCTTCCGCTTCATTTCTTTTGTATTCTTTCCACAGAAGACAGATCATGGATATAACCCCGGAAAACAGCATAATGTGTGTTAAAAACAGCATATACACAAATGGGATATGAAACAGGATATTGAGTATTCCCTGTAAAATGGCATTTCCATAAAGAAGGAAGATCCATACCTGCGGGACCTACCGTACTTTCTCACTTATTGTATTCTGCACAAACCAGAGCATTGGAACTGACATAAGAATAAATGCATAAAAAGAAAGAACCATCCCAACAGCGCCATGCTCTCCGTACATCTGATAAAACCTGAGTCCAGGTAACACCACAAGCCACAGATGAACATAAACAATGATGCATCCAAAAACGCTTTTCAACAATATGATGGGCTTTCATATACCAGAAAACAATAGCAGAAACAATTCCCGTTCCCACATTCCAAGGATCATGAGAAATGAAAATACAGATTCCTGGAAATGCTTTTGTGAAACTGCCGGAAAGCTTCCTAAAACAGGTGCCTGTATATAAAGGGAGGCTCTGTTATTGCTTTCATAAACAAGGCAGACCGGCTCTTTTCCTGTATCTTCTGCCAGCCACACATCTGCCCACATTTTTCCCTTCATCTGGTCATTCTTTAAAAAATCGTTTTCTTCATACCGGAACAGACACTGTTTTCCCATCCACACTTCCGGCTGATCCTGAAGACCGTTTATTGACAGGACCTTATTTTTATCTTCCGGAGTCAGTGTATTATTATAAAGCATGATCTTTCCATCCTGATCTGCCTTAACCATGGCAGGAAGATCAAAGGCCTCTTCTTTTTCATCTACTATCTGATACCAACCACTGCTGACAGAACGGATATCTGCCATTTCTCCATCTGCCCCTGAATTCCATAACATATGTATCAAAACCATCAGGATAAAAAATATATAGATCAAACCGGCCCATTCTGTTTTTTCCATACATTGCTTTTTCATGATCACTATTTTCCTCGCCCAAACAGGAAATCCAGCCCCCACCTCCCCCATACTCAAAAAATTATAACAGAATCTATATTAATTGTCACCATTTGCAGTGCTGTATTTCATTTTTCTATCAACGTAAAAAGCAGTAAAACCATGTTGATCTTTCCGGTTTCACTGCTTTTTTAATGCGTTATATATCTTTATTTACTTTTCGCGCTTTTTGTTTACTTTCTGTATCAGCTTCTCCACGCCCCCAAGATAATGATCTGCAATAGCCTGTTCTACCTGTGCCGGTGTGCCGGTCTTGCAGGCATTTAACAGCTTTTCGTGGATAAGATACTGACGTTTGATGACCTGTTCACTGTCTATTTCCATATTGTACCCCGTTACAATATTTCCGTAATTTAAGTCTTCCCAGGCTTTTTTCAGGCGCTTGAAACTTACAAGGTCCAGGATCGCTTCATGGAACTCATTATCCAGTTCAAATACCTTGCGGTATTCTTCTTTATGAAGCTGCTTCATCTGCTCTAAAACCTGTTCCATTTTCTCAATGGTTTCCTGGGGAAAAGGAGCATTATACAGTCTTACTGCCATCATTTCATAGTTGGCACGCATGTAGTATATCTCATAAACATCATCCATGCCTATATGCTTTACAGAGCAGCCTACATTTCTGGAATATTCCACCATGCCTTCCTGCTCCAACTGGCGCAGTGCTTCCCGCACCGGGCCACGGCTGATGCCAAATTCCGATGCCAGTTCCTGCTCTATGATCTTATCTCCCGGCTTCATATCACCGTTTAAGATCTTCATCCTTATCTCGTCTGCTACATTTTCCCTTAAAGTCCGATAATCAAGCTTTCCCATAATACTCTGTAAGTCCCTAAAAAATCCCTGGTACATTGTTTACGAAACAATGTACTGATCACTGTCATAAACATTAATACCAACATTTGTTGTTGGTTATTTTACCATAACGCGTTAAACAAGTAAACTTATTTTTCTGCTCTCTCTTTGCGATCTCAGGAAGTACCAGTCCCAGAGCGGTCAGTACAACAGGTGTGATCACATTTAACGCATCTGTCGGGCCCGCCATATACTGGCGAGCCCGTATTTAATAGGATCTGTAAATATACATTCTATCTATTTTTCCTCTTTTAACAGTTCTTCCATGGTATGCCATCCAAAACAGCACATTTTACTCTGGCCGGCATATGGGAAATATCCTGTAATGCCCCTGCTTCTTCCAGGGCATCCATATCTTCCTCTGTTGCGTTTCCCTTGATCATCTTTAAGAAACTTTCTGCCAGTTTCACGGCTTCCTCTTTCTTTTTACCGATGATCAGATCCAGCATGATATCTGCGGACGCCTGGGAAATGGCGCAGCCATCACCTACGAAACCACCGTCTTTGATGATGCCGTCTTCTACTTTTAACTTTAACCAGATGTGGTCACCGCAGCTGGGATTTAAGCCTTCCAGTACCAGATTGGCATCCGGGATATCTTCTTTGTGGACCGGATGCAGATTGTGGTCCGTTAATATTTCATTGTAAAAATTTCTACTCTCCATAACCCATTCTCCTTCTTACCGTCTTCATGCTTTCTACAAAAGCATCGATCTCTTCTTCTGTATTGTAGAAGAAAAAGGCTGGCTCTTGTGGTAGTAGAACGCCCAGATACTCCATCAGAGGCTGTGCGCAGTGATGTCCGGCACGAACGGCAATTCCGTCTGCGTCTAAAATGGCGCTTACATCATGGGGATGTACGCCGTCTATGGTAAATGTAAGGATACCGCAGTGTTCCTCTGCTTTTTCAGAACCTAACACATGAACATGTGGGATCTCTTTAAGGCCTTCTAAGGCTCTGGAAGTCAGCGCCTCTTCCCGGCGCTTTATCTCATCAAAGCCAATCTGCTGCAGATATTCAATGGCTGCTTTCAGTCCCCATGCGCCCGCTGCATTAACGGTACCTGCCTCAAATTTGTGAGGAAGTGGAGCAAATACAGCACCTGTACGGCTGACGGAGTCGATCATCTCTCCGCCTGTAAGGAATGGAGGCATTTCTTCCAACAGCTCTTTCTTTCCATAGAGAACACCGATGCCATAGGTCCCATTAATTTATGACCGGAAAATGCCATAAAATCCACCTCCAGGTCTTTTACATTAATTGGCATATGTGGCGCACTCTGTGCTGCATCCATGACAACTACGGCACCATGTTTTCTTGCCAGTTTTACGATCTTTTCAATGGGAGCAGTCCGTCCCAGTACATTGGATACCTGGGCAATGGCTACCAGGCGGGTCTTATCTGTAATGGCATTTTCCAGTGTTTCATCACTTAAAAATCCGGTCTGGTCACATTCCAGAAATTTAAGCGTTGCACCGGTCTGACGGCATACCATCTGCCATGGAAGGAGATTGCTGTGATGCTCCATAATGCTTACCAGCACTTCATCTCCTGCTTTAAATGGCTGAAACCATAGCTGTAAGCCACCAGATTTAAGCCTTCGGTAGTATTTCTGGTGAAAATGATCTCTTCTGTGCTTCCTGCGCCAATGAACTTGCGGACCGTTTCTCTTGCTTCTTCATAGCAGTCTGTGGCTTCTACACTAAGCTCATAAAGGCCTCTTAATGGATTTGCGTTGTATTTTTCATAAAACTGTGCCTCTGCCTGGATCACAGCCTCCGGCCTCTGGGAGGTGGCTGCATTGTCCAGATAGATCACCTTATTATTTCCAGAAGAGGAAATCTTTTCTGTATGGGTTGCTGCTCATGTTATTCCTCCTCTAAATAGTCCTGTACCAGCTTTTCTAACTGCTCATCGCCGATCTTCTGGCAGACTGCATCCATCCTTGCTCTGGCGATCATCTTGCTGGCGCTTTCTGCGCTCATACCTCTGGAAGACAGATAGAACAGCATTTCTTCATCTAACTGTCCAATAGAAGCACCGTGGTTTCCTTCTACATCTTCCTCTGCACAAAGGATCAGAGGAATGGTCTGGTTGACTACATTGTCCCCCATAAGAAGTACGTCTTCCTTTTCATCTCCCTTGGAGCCGGAAGAACCATTTTTGAAATCAATGGTTCCGCGGAACAGCTTAAAGGCCTGATCGTCCAGAATGCCGTCCGCGTTCATTTCACTGACTGTCTTTTTGCCCTTATGGACTGCCACATAGTTCATATCATAGCGCTGGCTGCCTTTTCCTTGATAACCGATATCTGCTTTAAAATGGCTTTCTTTTCCTAAAAGATCTGCCTGACAGCCGGAATAGGTTTTGCTGCTTCCTAAAAACAGCTGTAACACTTCAAACTGGGCCCCATCTTCACACTGGCGCCAATATCATTTAATAATGTATACTCATTCCCTAACAGCTGCACCTGAACCAGACGTACTTTTGCCCCTTTTTCAATGTGAAGCTTTGTCTGGATAGCTGCCAGACCGGAAGATGTTTTTTCCGGGGAAGTGTAGTCCATAAGGACGTTTACTTCTTCTCCCTCTTTTGCCAGGATTTCCACTTTCTGGAAACTCTTTTTATTATCTTCACAGGAAAAATGAAGACGGACCGGTTCAGATCCTCCCTCAGACTTTGGACTGCTTTTTATCATGATTGCCTGTGATCCGGCCATTTTTCCTAAACGGTCCATATCCGGACCCATTCCTGTGTGGATATGGGAAAAAAACTTCCTGATTTTCAGCTGTGCCCTTTGTCAGACCAGCTATTTCTTCGGACTCTCCGGCTACTTCTTTTACATCCCAGGTATCTCCTGCTTCTATCTCTTTTAACTTACTCTCATTCATTTTCAGCCAGTTCCATGTTCTGGAAGGAAGGCTGTTTACTGTCATATCAAGTCCCTGACTCATATGGGACCTCCTTTCCTTTAACCAGTACCCCTTTGCTTAACCAATGCTTCCCTTCATCTCCAGACGGATCAGGTTGTTCATCTCCACTGCATACTCCAGAGGAAGTTCCTTGGAAACATTGTCTGCAAATCCGCTGACGATCATGGCACGGGCATCTTCTTCGCTTAAGCCTCTGGACATAAGATAAAAGACTGCTTCATCGCTGATGCGTCCGATCCGGGCTCATGGCCGATATCTGCATCTTTGGTACGGATATCCATAGCCGGGATTGTATCGGATCTGGAAATGGAGTCTAACATCAGAGACTGGCAAGAAACGGAGGATCTGCTGTTTTTTGCCTCTTTTGTTACAGAAACAGAGCTTCTGAAGGTGCTGACACCACCGTCCTTGGAAATGGAACGGGTATTCATAAAGGATGATGTATCAGGTGCTGCATGGACTACCTTTGCGCCTGTATCCAGGTCCTGGCCTTTTCCTGCAAAGGTAATGCCTGTAAATTCCATTCTTGCGCCACGGCCCTTTAAGATGCTCATTGGGTACAGATAGGAAACATGGGAACCGAAGGAGCCGGATACCCATTCAATAACGCCGCCTTCTTCTACCTGTGCACGCTTGGTATTCAGGTTATACATGTTCTTGGACCAGTTTTCAATGGTGGAATAACGCAGTCTTGCATTTTTTCCAACAAACAGCTCCACGCAGCCTGCATGAAGGTTAGCCACGTTGTATTTCGGTGCGGAACATCCTTCGATAAAGTGAAGATCTGCGCCTTCATCTACGATGATCAGTGTATGTTCAAACTGTCCGGCGCCTGGTGCATTTAAACGGAAATAGGACTGCAATGGTATCTCAACAGATACATGAGGCGGTACATATACAAAGGATCCGCCGGACCATACAGCTCCGTGAAGAGCAGCAAATTTATGGTCTGTTGGCTTTACCAGCTTCATGAAATGTTTTCTTACCATGTCTGCATAAGACCGGTCAAGGCGCTTTCCATGTCAGTGTATACAACGCCCTGCTCTTCCACTTCTTTACGAACATTGTGGTAAACCAGCTCAGAGTCATACTGGGCTCCTACGCCAGCCAGTGATTTCCGCTCTGCCTGGAATTCCCAGACGTTCAAAGGTATCCTTAATATCCTGCGGGACCTCAGACCATTTTGCAGTCATTTTTGTATTTGGACGGACATAGGTGGCGATATTGGACATATCCAGTCCTTCAATAGAAGGGCCCCAGTCCGGTACTTTCATTTCATTGTAGATCTGAAGAGATTGCAGACGGAACAGCTCCATCCATGCCGGATCATGTTTTTCCTTGGAAATTTTCTCTACGATCTCCGGAGTCAGACCTGCCTGGATCCTGTAGGCGTCTTTTTCTTCATCTTTTATGTCATAATACTTCTGTCTATATCATTGATCTGTGTTTTTTCTTCCATATGCTTTCGATTTCCTTTCCGGAAACTGTTTATAATCTGACTTATAATCTGCTTTGCAAACTGCCTGAGGGCATATTTACATTTTCCTTTTACTTAAGAAATTCCTCAAATCCGGTCTCATTGATCTGGTCTACCAGAGAGCCGTCTCCTGTTTTAACGATCTTTCCATCTACCATTACATGAGTGTAATCTACATGGAGCGCTTCCAGGATACGGGTGCTGTGGGTGATGATCAGTAAAGAGCCATCTCTGTCTTTCTGATACTCTTCCACGCCCTTTGAAACAGTGCGGACTGCATCTACGTCCAGACCTGAGTCTGTCTCGTCTAAGATTGCCAGATTTGGTTTAACATAAGCATCTGCAGGATCTCAGCCTTTTTCTTCTCACCGCCGGAAAAACCCACATTCAGATCTCGGTCTGCATAAGACGGATCCATCTGCAAAAGTTCCATTGCCTTTGCCAGCTCTTTTCTGAAATCCCAGAGACGGATGCGCTCTCCTCTTCTCTGCTCTAAAGCACTGCGGATAAAGGAACTTAATGACAGTCCCGGTACTTCCAGTGGGCTCTGGAAGGATAAGAACATGCCAGCTTTAGCTCTTTTATCTACCGGCTCCTCGTTGATCTTCTTTCCCTGAAACCAGATCTCACCATTTGTCAGCTGATATCTTGGATTTCCCATTAATGCATAGCCTAAAGTGGACTTACCTGCACCATTTGGTCCCATTAATACATGGGTCTCTCCTTTTCCAATCTTTAAGTCTACTCCATGAAGGATCTCTTTATCTTCTACATTTACAAATAACTGTTTTACATCCAGTAATTCCTTTGCCATGACCGTACTTCCTTTCTCATCATATTCTCCCATGATCAGGAGGACATTTTTATAAACCTACTCATGTAATTGGTTTATTTAGCACATTTATAATAGTATTATAAACCTAGTTTGTCAATAGGTATTAATTTTCATATCAGCTTGCTAAGTATATGCTTTCTGGTGTATACTATATGGTAATCTTCAAAGAGATAGAAAGATATGTGTTTAAAGAATTACTATAAATAACTATAATAACTATTTTGAATAAAGGAGAATTCGATAATGATCGTTTCTACAAAAGGCCGTTATGCTGCGGGTCATGGTAGAACTGGCCCAGCATCAGGGAGACGGCTATGTTCCTCTGAACGTGATCGCCGAACGGCAGGACATTTCTGAAAAATATCTGGAAAGTATATTAAAGGTACTGGTACAGGATAAACTTCTCACCGGACTCCGGGGCCGTGGCGGCGGCTACCGCCTGACAAAAGCACCGGAAGATTATACGCTGGGTGAAATACTCCGGCTCACCGAAGGTTCCCTGGCTCCCGTAGCCTGCACCGATGATGGCGAACACGACTGCCCCAGAAAAGGGATCTGCCCCTCCCATCCGGTATGGCAGAAACTGGACAATATGATCAATGAATTTTTTGACGGGATCACATTGGCGGATCTGATACAGACTGCGCCTCAATAGTCTCTCCCGTTTTCCTTCAACCATGCCCGTCTTGCCTTATAATCTGGCAGCACTTTTTCTACTTCTGCCCAGAAAGGGGCGAATGGTTCATCTGTTTTCTGTGGGCCAGTTCGTGGACTACTACATAGTCTAAGATCTCCGGCGGCATGAGGATCAGTTTCCAGTGAAGTTTAAGTTTCCTTCCCCGCTGCAGCTGCCCCAGCGTGTTTTGCAGCGCGGATGCTGATGCGGCCGTAGGTGACACCCATGATCTTTGCATACCAGGCAGTTCGCTCTATGATCTTCTTTCTGGCAGCACGGCGGTAAAAGGCCTCTACTTCCGGATTTCCCTCATAATCTGGCTTTGGAGCCTCTGCTTTTTGCGGCGGTGCTTCTCGATCAGGAACCATTTTTCCACGATCCATTCCTGACGGTCATTTACAAAATCCATCAGCACTTTTTTAGTGATCCCTTTTGGTGCGCGGATCAGCACTTTTCCATCTGCCTGCACTTCCAGCCCAATGGTCCGCCGTTTGGAATATACCACATCTACCGGGATCGTTCCCTCTTTTTCTCCCTGGCGCCAGCAACTTCGATCCTGCTTACCACCTTATCACCTCATTCCTGTCCTGCAAACATAACATATCACAAAAACGCATATCCCTCTGCAAAATTTGAATTTTTAAAAATACCCCCGGCACAAAATGAATATAATTTCTTTTTGTACTGAGTATAATCTTCCTTTTTCTGCCTGTCACCAGGCACATTTCCGCTTACAGCCTACAACACATCTGAAAAATGCGGCCGCAGCTTCTTAAACATCTTAAGTCCCACTCCAAACACCAAAAGAGTGAAGACCCAGTAATAAATGGTCAGTTTCGGTCTTTCCCAGAACCAGTTGCCTGTGATCATACTGTCCTTATAACCGGTTACAATGTAATAAAATGGATTGATCTTAATAATGGTTCGATCATGGTAAGCGGTTGGTAACATGGACTCATGATACATGATCGGAGCCATCCAGATACCGAACTGAAGGCAGATACCTACGATCTGGGACATATCCTTGAAAAATACATTTACAGAGGATGTAAAATATCCAAGTCCCAGTGCCAGCATGGACGCCGCAAAGCTGTAGTAGATCACCTGGATCCAGGACAGCATAGGCATTCTTCCTGCCACCAGATACATGATCATCATAATGAGGACGAAAAATCCATGTACCAGCAGACAGGAGATCAGCTTGATCATAGGCAATATCTCTACTTTAAAGACTACCTTTTTCACCAGATAACTGTATTCCTGAAGACACCCCGTGATCCCGTTTAAGGCTTCTCCGAAGAAAAACCATGGAACAATACCCGGTACCAGCCAGATCACATAGCTGACTCCCGGAACAGGCGGCGGTGATTTAAAGCCGATACCAAAGATAACTGCATAGATCACAATGGTAACTACCGGCTGGATGAACATCCACACAATACCGAAATAGGAGCCTACAAAACGCTTGCGAAAATCTGCTTTTCCCAGATCCCATACCAGTTTTCTTTTTTTAATGATCTCTTTTAAAAGAGACAATGCATAATTCATAAATTCGTTTCCTTATACTTTTTTCCCGGCAGAACTGTCTTAGAACTTAAAAGTATCCTTTAAACCGCTCCACTTTTTGTCCTTATCGGAGATGATCAGCTCCATACCTGGTTCGATCGGCCAGTCAACACCGATCTCAGGATCGCTCCATAACAGACCGCCTCATCGCCTGGATGATAGAAATCAGTACACTTATAAGCAAACTCAGCCTCATCAGATAATACTAAGAAGCCATGTGCAAAACCTTCCGGAATATAAAACTGCTTTTTATTCTCAGCAGATAAGGTTACACCAAACCACTTTCCATAGGTCTTGGAATCGGAACGCAGGTCTACTGCTACATCAAATACAGTTCCGCGGACAGCACGTACCAGCTTGCCTGTGGATACTGCTTCTGGAAATGAAGTCCTCTTAAAACGCCCTTTACAGACATAGACTGGTTGTCCTGAACAAAAGTCATGTTCAGACCAGCTTCCTTAAAGTCATTCTGGTTGTAAGTTTCCATGAAGTAGCCTCTTTCGTCTTTGAATACAGTAGGCTCGATCACATAAAGTCCTTCAATATCACAGGTTGTTACTTTAATCTTTCCCATAATGTTTCTCCTTTATCTTCTTTATTTTTCTAATTTTGTGTTTCTATTTATCGATTATAAATTTCCACATTCATCTGGAAATTTTACCACGTTATCAACAAGTCTGCAACTGTTTATCCCCTTGCCGGCAACATGTTCACCGCATGTTATCTGCTGTACAGGGTTAAAATCCTTACAATCTCAGGCACACCACTGCAAAAATACGCAGGATCACATACACATCTGCAGCCATCATAGTATACAGGACCAGCCGGTCATCTGTTCCTGTCCGCACTACCTTTTGATTTTTAAGGGTAAGCAGCAAAACAGGAAGCAGTGGAAGCATGTATCTTCCCTGGACTCCCTGGACCATGTTGGAGCTTTTGGGCGTCCATGCAAGAAGCATGGAAAACATCAGTGCTGCGAAGATCACCAGACAGATAAACCAGATCCAGAGCCGTTCTTTTATTTTCATAAAGATCTCTTCTCCCGGCTTTTTAAGGACCAGGATCACCAGGCATGCTGTAAGTAATAAAATGACCACATAAGGGGTATTTAACACTGCATCCCGGTTGCCTAAGGACTCTCCTAACATTCCCGAATACAGGCTTTCTCCCTGCCATGCAACTGTATTATAAAACAGCTGCAGTACACGGACCGGCTGGTGGAGCAATTCTGCAAAGGAATATCCCGCTTCTTCGGCCCAGGCAACATAGCTGTCACTTTCCTGTGTATACATGGCAACCGTCCTTAAATTTACCACTGCCATTGCTGCTAAAAAGCTTCCAAGAACAGCTGCTGCTGAGACCGTCCATTTTCCCCAGTTGCCAAACTTCTTTACCGGGATCAGCAGACAGAAGCCTGCAATGGCACCATATACCATTTACAGGGACCCATAACTGCCATGACCACAGCCAGAGCGATCACATCTTTCACTTTCACTGTGTCCGCTTTATAGGCCAGATCCAGGCACACTGCTGTAAAATATCCTGTAAATGCCAGGATCACAACATCATAAGATAAAGAAGCCGCCAGATGAAGCTCATTGGTAAAATGGACACGCCGAAAAATACATTTTTTTCCAAAGGGAAGCCTTTTTATGGTCAACACACCAACTGCCGCAAAAAGCAGGAGATTCAAAAACCGGCCCAGATATAAAAGGGCGATGCTGTTAAGTCCAAGTAATCTTGCCAGAGTAAACCCAGAGCCATGACGGTACATAAGGCCAGTGGGATTGGTACCGCAACGGTACGGGG
>ENA-OQJH01001190-OQJH01001190.1-human-gut-metagenome-genome-assembly--contig:-NODE-1190-length-11493-cov-3.610505_pt1 | contig 11493 bp, 12 predicted proteins | sample MGYA00242597_ERZ504763 | MGnify/ENA primary metagenome ERZ504763 (study PRJEB26092, sample SAMD00036359) | human gut metagenome | host: Homo sapiens | study: EMG produced TPA metagenomics assembly of... | reverse complement strand
TTCCGCCTTAGTCTTATTCCAGAATTCATTAAAATCAGAAGGCAACTGGGTATAAGGTTGAAGCTTCTCAGGAGAGAAGCCGACTTTGATATGGTGGGAATAAGTTTTACCTCCTAGTTTAGCCGTCAGACGACAATCACGGAAACCTGGCTCTTTCATTGTCCCCATAGAAATAACCGCTTTTCCATTCTTCAGTTTTACAGTTCCCTTGGTATCCGAAGGCATCATGTCGCCTCCCAGCTCATATAAAACCTCCACACCATCTTGCGGAACACCATATTTATAGAACTGAACCTCAATCTTCGCTTTCTCGCCTGTCTTGTACAACCAGTCGGCATGATCGGGTACAGTTACCCAAAGCACATCACTCCGATAAGGATAATTTTCGGCCGCTACTGAAAGAACGAACAAGACAGCCCCAATAAGCATGCTTAAAAATCTGTTTTTCATTGTAATTCTATTTAATAGTTCTAAAAATCAGTATTAAATCTACGTAACTCCGCACGCAAGGCACGAGCTCTCCCTCCTGTCATACTATCCAGCAACTCCCAAAAACGAGGGCCGTGATTCATTTCCTTGGTATGAGACAATTCGTGTAACAGTACATAATCCATCAAATGGGGAGGCAACAACATCAAATAACAGGAAAGATTGATACTGCCTGTTCCCGAACAACTTCCCCATCTTCCCTTGCTGCCGGTAATCTTCACACGTTTAAATGGCAAATGATACTGTTCGGACAAAGCGGATAAAAGAGGTGGCAGATATTCTTGAGCATTTTTCTTCATGGCACGGATGATGGCATTACGTACCAGCCTTTGTACTTCAGGTAAAGAAAAATCCACATTCCGCGGACAGATAATCTTGACTCCCTCCTCGGTAAAACGTACGGAAAAGCAAGTAAAGTTACCTTGCTCCAGCCATAAACGGAAACAGGGAGTATGAATACGAAAATTTAAATCAATCGGTTTCTTACTCACTTTCCTCCAGTCCTCCAACAGACGTTGCTTGTATTGCTCCACCACCTCCAGCACTTTGCTGCTTAAACTATAAGGAGGAACAGTAACATGCAGTCCGTCGGGCTTTACCCGCATAGTAACATTACGCGCCAGCTTGTGTGTACGCACTATAATACGGTCAAAATCTTTATCCGGAAGTACTCTTTTAGTTGCCATACGGATACAAAGATACAGCTTTCCAATAAAAAAAGGCAGAGATTTGCAACTTTCCAGGAATCTTCACCGTCTAATTAACAGAAACCAATTAAATATATATATTACCATGAGAACAAAAACTATTTATTTTTTCAGTCTTTTTCTGGCAATCACAATGATGACAGGCTGTTTCCACATATCATCAGGTCCGAAACCCAGCAAGAGTAAAATGACCAAAAAATATAGCGTAACTCCTTTCAATAAGATAGAGAACAAAGCACCTGCTAACATTGTCTTTACTCAAGGGAATGTGACCAAAGTAGAAGCCGACGGTCCGGATAATTACATCCCCCAACTCATTGTCATGGTCAAAGACAGTACGCTGAGTATCAGTATGGATAAAGACAAATTCAAAAACTTCAAGAGTTCAAAAATCAATATCTCAATTACCAGTCCGGTCTTATGTAGTATCAAGCAAAGAGGTGTAGGAAGTATTTATCTGAAAGACAGCGTGAAAGTAACAGATCTTTCTATCAGTGCTGAAGGTGTGGGGAGTATTGAAGCAAATGCATTAATGGCACGTTCCATCAAAGTATCCCAAGAAGGAGTAGGCAGTATCAATTTAAAGGGGCAGGCCGGTCATGCGACATATTATTTGGAAGGAGTAGGTAGCCTGAAAGCAAAAGACATGATTGTTTCTGATGTTGTAGTTGAACAAAACGGTGTGGGAAGTGTTTCTTGTTATGCATCCGGGACGATAAATATCAGTGCCCAGGGAGTAGGAAGTGTAAACTACTACGGTGACCCTCAGGTTACCGGACTAAAAAAATCCGGAATTGGAAGCGTTAAGAGCAAATAACTCATTTCATAACTCTCTCTTTACATTAAATTATCTACCAAGCAAAAAAGGATTACTGCTCACGCGGTAATCCTTTTTAAAATTATTTAGTTAGTTAATTTAAAATTTGAGAGAATTGAAACTTCACAGCCTCGAATTAAAAAGTTGTTTTAATAAGCACTAACTATCATATTTATATAAAAGCAAATGAAAATGTTCTAGTTTGTTTTCCCTGTACCGGTATCATCAACGGTAATCTTTGCCACCGTATCTGTAGGCAATACAGGTTCGTATGCCACTTGGGGTCGGTAGTAGAATTCTGATACTCATCGTGTACCGATACCGTATCACTATCACCACCTTCCATAGTGTGTTGCATCACTGTACCCATAAGAAACAACACGGCAATCATTGCAGCCGCTTTAAACAGAGGCATAAAGCGCGTACGCATAGTCAGACGTTGTGCTTTTACCACCGGTCTTTCTATCCGGGTCAGAATTCTGGTATCAAAATCATCTCCCAAACCTTTCTCCTTCTCCACATCCTGATAAGCAAACAACTGCTTGTACCGGAGTAAATGAGCAGGCACTTCCTTCTGACGAAAGAATGAACGTAATATTGCTCTTCCTCCAATGAAGTTTCGCAATTCCAATAACGTTCCAAAAGCTGTTCAATATATTTATAATCCATAATCCTCTATTTCAGTGTATCTTTGTTTTATTTTCTGCCGGGCACGGAAAAGGGTTACTTTCACCTGTTCTTCCGTAATCTGCAAAATATCTGCAATCTCTTTATAACTCTTTCCTTCAACATCCCTCAACTGCATAATTGTACGCTGCCTTTCGGGAAGCTCATTGACCAGACGGTGAACCAACTGTATTTGTTCGTTCTGCGCCAACCGATCATAAGGCGTCAATGTATCAGGCATCTCCCGCACTTCAGAGGTCAGTTCCAAATTTTGCGCTTCCATCTTCTGACTGCGGTCAATTGCCAAGTTACGAGCAATGGTCAGGCAATATGCCTCAATGGATTCAAACTGCGGCCATTCATCCGCTTGTTCCATACTCTGATCATCGTATCCTGCACCACATCCTCCGCTTCAGCACTATTCAGCGTAATACGAAGCGCCAACCTGTAGAGTTTGTCTTTCAGGGGCAGAATATCGTTTCGGAAACTGATCTCTCGCATTGCTCTGTAATAATGACGGTGAGTTACACTAAAGTTACACTCACCCGCCTGTTTTTTTGAATTATTTTTTAATTACGGTTCCACTTCCTTCACTAATGGCTGATGCTAAGGTTATTACCACCTGACTGACGCCTGCATCAATAGCAGAAAAAGAATTTTCCAGCTTAGGAATCATCCCTCCTTGAATGATACCTTGCGCTACAAATTCTTTAAACTCCTCAGGAGTAATGACAGGAATTACACTGTCATCATCATTCTCGTCACGCAATACACCCTTTTTCTCAAAACAATAAACCAATGTCACATCAAACAAGGAGGCCAATGCTTTAGCGGTTTCTCCGGCAATGGTATCAGCATTGGTATTCAGCATGCTTCCTTTGCCGTCATGGGTCAATGGAGCCATAACAGGCACAATGCCCTGACGGATCAATGCCGCCAAAAAATTGGCATTTACTTTCTCTACATCACCAACAAAGCCATAGTCCACGTCTTTTACCGGACGCTTTACTGAACAGATCACATTCATATCAGCTCCGGTCAGTCCAATGGCATTCACACCTTTTGCCTGAAGACCGGCTACGATACTCTTGTTCACCAGTCCGCCATATACCATGGTTACCACTTTCAGCGTTTCTGCATCCGTAATGCGGCGACCATTCACCATCTTGCTTTCAATCCCTAGTTGTGCCGCCAGTCTGGTAGCAGAGCGCCCGCCACCGTGTACCAACAACTTATAACCTCCTATAGCAGAAAAATCAGCCAATAACTGATTAAGTGTAGACTCTTCCTCTACAATTTTTCCACCTACTTTTATGATAGTCAATTTCTCTTTCATGTTATTATTCCAAATAAGTATATCCGTACAACCCGGAACGATAATTAGAGAGGAATTCTTTTCCTTCCTCTACAGAAATTCGTCCTTCTTTTACTGATTTGGTCACCCACGTTTCCAGTGTACGCACCAGTTTCTTCGGATTATACTGTACATAATCCAAAACCTCGGCCACCGTTTCACCATCAATTACCTGATCAATGGAATATCCTTTGTCATCCACCGTGACATGCACCGCATTGGTATCTCCAAACAAATTGTGCATATCACCCAAAATCTCCTGATAAGCACCAACCAGAAACACACCTATATAATAAGCGTCTTTTCCTTTCAACGAATGTACCGGCAGGTCATGCGATACATAACGGGTAGAGATAAAATTGGCAATCTTTCCATCCGAATCACAAGTAATATCCTGCAAGGTAGCATTTCTGTCGGGCTTCTCGTCCAGACGCTGGATAGGCATGATAGGGAATATCTGATCTATCGCCCACGAGTCCGGCAACGACTGGAACAACGAGAAATTACAGAAATATTTATCAGCCAGCAGTTTGTCCAGTTTGCGGAATTCATCGGGCGCATGTTTCAACCCCGAAGCAATCTGATTGATCTCACGGGTCACCGACCAGTACAGACGCTCTATCTGGGCACGGGTCTTCAAATCCACAATACCGTGGCTGAATAAATCAAGTGCTTCCTCACGTATCTGCTGTGCATCGTGCCACGCCTCCACCATACGGCTCTGATTCAGATTATCCCATATCTCATAAAGTTCATGTACCAATTCATGGTCATTTTCACCTACTTCGAAATCCTCATCCATTTCGGGCAAAGTCGCCGTTTCCAGCACCTCGAAAATCAGCACGGAGTGATGGGCAGTCAGTGAACGTCCGCTTTCAGTAATAATATTCGGATGAGGAATTCCATTCTTGTCACTGGCATCCACCAGTGTAGAGATAGAGTCATTCACATACTCCTGAATAGAGTAGTTCACACTGCTTTCACTATTGGCAGAACGAGTTCCGTCGTAATCCACACCCAAACCGCCGCCGATATCCACAAATTCCACATTAAATCCCATCACATGCAACTGCACATAGAATTGCGATGCCTCACGCAGAGCGGTCTTGATACGACGTATTTTAGTAACCTGACTGCCGATATGAAAATGAATCAGTTTCAAACAGTCCTTCATGTCTTTCTTTTCCAAGAAGTCAAGCGCTTCCAGCAATTCACTGGATGTCAAGCCAAACTTACTGGCGTCTCCTCCGCTATCTTCCCATTTACCACTTCCCGAAGAAGCCAGCTTGATGCGGATACCTATGTTAGGCCGCACATTCAGCTGCTTTGCCATTTTGGCTATCAGGCGTAATTCATTCATTTTCTCCACCACCAGAAAAATGCGTTTCCCCATCTTCTGTGCCAGCAGAGCCAACTCAATATAACTTTCGTCCTTATATCCGTTACAGATAATCAATGAATCCGAATCTGTATTCACAGCTATCACCGCATGGAGTTCGGGTTTAGAACCGGCTTCCAGTCCCAAATTGAATTTCTTACCATGACTAATGATTTCTTCTACTACAGGACGCAGTTCTGGTTTACTTGATAGGATAAATGATAAAATTCTGGGCCTTATACCCATACTCATCAGATGCCTGCTTAAAGCAGTTCGCGATTTTTTCAATACGATTATCCAGAATATCCGGAAAACGGACCAGCATAGGAGCTGCCACATCCCGCAATTGCAACTCATCGACCAACTCTTTCAAGTCGACCTCAACGCCGTCCTTACGAGGAGTTACCACTACATGACCTTTGTCATTGATACCAAAGTACGAAGTTCCCCACCCGGTTATGTTGTAGAGTTCTTCCGAATCTTCAATACGCCATTTTCTCATTTCTTCTTCTGTACAAAGAGTGTGTATTTACTATATATAATTATTTATTCAATTGCTTTCTCAAGCTGTCAACAGAGGCTTGAATTTGTTTTTTATCCTCCAGCTCATCAGCTTTAAACAGATGTTTTGCCTTGGAATAAAACGGATGTCTTTTCTGTAACGCCTCACAGATAAAATCCATCAGTTCCTCATCACTTTATTTGCTAACAATGGACGTTGCTGCTTGGCCACTCTCAGACGGCGAAACAACACAGCAGGTTCCACATCCAGAAATACCGTATCACCACAGTCATTCATATACTCCATGTTATCAAAAAAACAAGGTGTTCCTCCACCGGCCGAAACAACCACATCTTCAAATTCGGCCACCTCATGCAACATTTTCCGTTCCAGTTCCCGGAATCCGTCTTCTCCACGCTCCAAGAACAACTGTTGAACGGTTTTATGGAAACGTTCCTCGATATACCAGTCCAAATCAATGAAATTCAGACTCATTTCACGGGCAAACGCTTTACCTAGAGTCGTTTTGCCCGCACCCATATATCCTATTAGAAATATACGTGTCATTTTTTTGCTTTTGCAGTGCCCTTTACCTTGGGAGCCGCCTTACTTTTAGCGGATTCTTCGGTTTTTTCGGACTCCTCTTCCATATTTACGGTTCCCCTGTTTCTTGAAGCCGCTTTCGTTTTACGGGTTTCCGCCTTGCTTTTCTGCAATTCAATCACCTTAAAACAAGCCTCCAGACTTAAATCCGCCGGTTCTACATTCTCAGGGATCTTATAATTCTTTTTCTGATAGCTGATGTATGGGCCGTAACGTCCGTTCAAGACCTGCATATCAGGGTCAGCATCGAATACTTTAATAAATTTCTTCTCCTGCGCTTCTATCTTATTCTTGATCAGTTCGACCGCTTCATCCAAAGAAATCTCCATCGGGTCCGTTCCTTTAGGAATAGAAACAAACAGTTTGTCATAGCGCACGTATGGTCCGAAACGCCCTACTCCTACCGTCACCGTGTGACCGTCATAATCCCCCAACGTACGGGGAAGCTTGAACGCATCCAACGCTTCTTCCAACGTAATGGTTTCCATAGACAATCCCTTTGCCAACTGCGCAAAACGCGGTTTCTCTTCATCATCGGCAGTACCAATCTGAATAACCGGACCGAAACGACCGATCTTAACCGATACCGGCTTACCGCTTACAGGATCTGTTCCCAATACCTTTCACCCACCTTATGCTCAGTCTTAGAGTGAATGGTCTTATCTACCAACGGATGGAAACCTTTATAGAAACTGTCCATCATACCAGTCCATTCCTTTTCTCCTTCAGCCACTTCATCGAACTCTTTCTCCACATTCGCTGTAAGTTAAAGTCCATGATTTCAGGGAAGTATTCCATCAGGAAATCGTTTACCACGATACCGGTATCAGTAGGTAACAACTTGGCCTTTTCATTTCCCGTAATCTCTGTCTTGGTAATTTCCGTAATCTTGCCGCCTTTCAGTTTCAAGGTATCATACGGACGTTTCACACCTTCACTGTTTCCTTTTTCTACATAACCGCGTTGTTGCACAGTAGAAATGGTAGGTGCGTATGTAGATGGACGACCGATGCCCAACTCTTCCAGTTTGCGTACCAGGCTGGCTTCCGTATAACGGGGCGGACATTGGGTAAAGCGTTGAGTTGCCAAATTTCTTTTCTTATCAGTTTTTCCCCTTTGCTTAGAGGCGGCAACAGACGACCCTCATCCTCCTGCTCATTGTCATCATCATATGATTCCTTATATACACGCAGGAAACCGTCAAAAGTAATCACCTCGCCGGTAGCGATAAATTTCTCGCTGCTGTTGCTAATTACAATAGTAGCCGTTGTTTTCTCCAGTTCCGCATCTGCCATCTGTGAAGCGATGGTACGTTTCCAGATCAGTTCATACAATTTCTGTTCCTGACCGGTTCCGCTCACCGTCTCATTCTCCATATAGGTAGGACGGATAGCCTCATGCGCTTCCTGTGCTCCTTTAGTCTTGGTGGCAAACTTACGGACTTTGACATATCTTTCTCCCATCAGGGACAAAATAGTCTGCTTGCTAGTATTCAAAGCCAAATCCGAAAGGTTCACCGAATCCGTACGCATATAAGTAATTTGTCCGTTTTCATACAGACGCTGTGCCACCATCATGGTCTGCGCTACTGTAAATCCCAACTTACGGGCAGCTTCCTGCTGCAACGTAGAAGTAGTAAACGGTGCCGCCGGCGATTTCTTCACAGGGCGGGTTATTATATCTTCAATAGAGAACTGCGCATCCTTACAAGTTTCAAGGAAAGCCTGTGCTTCCTCCTTGGTCTTGAAACGGTTGGACAATTCTGCTTTCACTTCAACTTCATTTCCATCAACATCAGGAACTTCAAACACTGCTGTAACGCGATAAGACGGTTCACTGACAAAAGCATGTACCTCACGTTCACGTTCCACAATCAAACGAACGGCAACAGATTGCACACGTCCGGCAGAAAGAGCAGGCTTTACCTTCTTCCACAGTACCGGTGAAAGTTCAAAACCTACAATTCTATCCAGAATACGGCGTGCTTGCTGGGCATTTACCAGATTTACATCAATGTCACGCGGATTTTCGATGGCCTTTAGTATCGCTGTTTTGGTTATCTCGTGGAATACAATGCGCTTGGTCTTCTCAGGGTCCAGCCCCAAGACTTCAAACAAGTGCCATGAAATAGCTTCTCCTTCACGATCCTCATCGGATGCAAGCCATACCATATCAGCTTTCTTTGCCTCCGCTTTCAATTCGGCTACCAATTTCTTTTTGTCTGCCGGTATCTCGTAAGTCGGCTCAAACCCATTCTCTACATCGATACTAAACTCCTTCTTTTTCAAATCCCGGATATGCCCGTAACTGGAAAGGACTTTATAATCATTACCCAAGAATTTCTCAATGGTTTTAGCCTTAGCGGGTGACTCAACTATTACTAGATTTTTTGCATAATACTATGTATTCCATTTTATTTTGGGGCAAAGTAGAAAAAAAGCAGAAGCACACCTATATAATAAGGTATGTTTCTGCTTTTTCTTAAAAAAGTCCTTTCCGAATGTCTATTTAACTAAAAAACCAGAGAAAGCCCGGTAGAACATTCAGTTTTTCAGCAGGATAGCCGTACTCATAATAATATTGTTTATTCAACAGATTATTCACACGCCCAAAAACAGACAAGTCTTTCAGGAAGGTATAACTGGCTCCCACACTCAAATTGCTGATATTGCCCAAACCAAAATCCCTGCTGCTATTCCCTTCTTCTATTACATACTCTTTCCTCTGTACATATTCATAGCCCAAATAAACCTTCAATCCTTCAAAAACCTTAGCCTCAGCATAAAAATTCAATTCAAACTTAGGCTTGGTCATTAAATACAGCTCTTCATTTTCATTGTCTGTCTTCCAGCTATAAAATGTACCTTTCAATGAAGCGTCAAACCAGTCCTTATAACCATATTTCAGTTCAGCACCTCCATATGCGGTTTTTGCTTTATCCTGCAAGAAATGAGTAAAATAATACCCGTCCGCATCCACCAGATTGCAAAATAACTCATCTTTACTGATCCGATATCCACCAAAGATATTAAACCACAAACCATTTACCGGAGATGCTTTAAAACCCAATGTAGCATTCAGTGGCACATAGGTAGAAGGCATCCGGGCGTTTAAAGACCAATAAGGTGAAAAAGCATTCAACCGGCGATAATCATTCAGTTCACGCCCTCCCAACGCATGTAAATAAAGCACATAACTATCCGAGAACAAGTATTCGGCTTTCACGTCAGGAGACACATCAATGCCACTGTCCTCCCCCGACTGCCAATCCACATGAGCACCGACACGGACCCGCCAGTCATCACTTTCCAACATATAATAAGGATTCAAACCCAGTGAAGTATAGTTGCCCATTAAACTGTCCGAAGAATAAAACAGATTATCCATCTCGAAACGGATGCCTACCCGTTGCTCATTATCCAGCTTGCCCCATACATCTCCTTCGGTGTGTACAATCTTCTCCTTACCTGTAGATGCATTATCTGAATAATCCAGCGGATATTTGATACCAAAATACTTCAATCCGGTCTGCAAAGTGAATTGCAAAGGAAGCGATTCATCTCTGGAAGAAACACCGATGTGAAAATCGCCTAAAGTATGATGCTGTTTATCAGCAGCTCTGGCAGAAGCCGTATGTACTTCGGAATCAGGCATATAGTTAAACACTTGTGATTGCAGGCCGCCACCTAAATTCAAAGTTACCTTGCTGAAATCATGAGAATAGTCCAAACGGAACTCAGTAGAATAAAAACGTGATTTCCAATCCTCAGCATTCCAATGCTTCAGCTTTCCGTTCATGCCATCCAGAGATACTCCGACTTTCAGGCGGTCCTTTCCGGTGATATCCCACAGATACCCAGCCTTAAAATCCACATTCCCATAATTTCCATATCCGGCACGGACATACCCACGTTTCGCGCGGTTCATAGCCCATTCACGGGTTATAGGAGACATACTTTCATACGTCCAGGCCAAAACAGGCGCAAGGCTGTAGCATATTCTATGCCTTTCTTCATTACAGCCGGCTCCTCCACCTTAGGCAGGACATTAATCTTTGAGGCATCCATGATATTGGGATTATACTCATTCTCTACCACCACAGTGCGGTTCAACGTACTATCTTGCTGCGCATATGCAACAGACAGAGGCAAAAAAGCCAATATAATGGACAATTGACAATGGACAATTGACAATTTCTTACTTATCATATTCAGCACTTATTTTTTAATTTTAATTCTCAGTTTTCAATTTCTCAAGTCTGCTTTCAATCATTCCGGCAATATCATCATCAGCCTGATAGTTCTGCTTCAATGAAAGCAAATATTGTTTAGCATCCAAGTTACGTCCCGACTTCATATACACATCAGCCAATAACACAAAGCTGCGTGCCAGCCAATAGGTATGCGGTGTACTTACCTCGATGTAATTCAGCACCTCCTGCTCCGCCTTATCCGTTTGTCCGCCGTCAAAGTAAATCTGGGCGACTTATATTTGGCCTCCGCTCCATATACATTACGGGTGTCTTTTGCCAAGATCTTCAGATCTTCCATAGCTCCATCCGTCTTGCCGGCATCCAAATAAGCTTTTGCACGGTAATAATGTGCCTCGTTAGACAATTCCGGCGCCAGTTTAGTATCGGCCAGCAAATCTGTTGCGGTAAAGATAATCTCCTCCTCATTTCCCAGCATATGCGCACTGCGTAACATTCCGGTTTTTGCAAGCTGACGACGCTCCATAGAAGCAGCTTTATCTTTCAATTGTTTGTAAATATGCAAAGCTTTTTCATAATCCTTCGCCGTATAAGCCATTTCGGCACCATCAACATGGCATCTTCAGAATATTTGTTGTTGGGATATTCCAATACTTTATCCAAATGCCGAGCTGCACTTTCATAGGCTTTCTGGTTATAGTCTATCAAACCTGATATAATTAGTTGGCAATTCGAGGCTGAAAGCACCTTCGGGGAAAGTCTGTAAA
>ENA-OQJH01001188-OQJH01001188.1-human-gut-metagenome-genome-assembly--contig:-NODE-1188-length-11507-cov-2.186643_pt1 | contig 11507 bp, 14 predicted proteins | sample MGYA00242597_ERZ504763 | MGnify/ENA primary metagenome ERZ504763 (study PRJEB26092, sample SAMD00036359) | human gut metagenome | host: Homo sapiens | study: EMG produced TPA metagenomics assembly of... | reverse complement strand
TTATAATAATCAGTATGGCAATCGTTAATAACCCTTTTATCGTAGGCGGATACCTATCTCCCCATTACTTTTGTGACCGCGAAGTGGAAACAGAACAGTTGATACGTAACATAACCAATGGAAGAAATGTCGTTATCATTTCTGTGCGTCGCATGGGAAAGACAGGTCTGATTCGTCATTGCTTTTATCAGGATGAGATTAAAGAGCATTACTATACATTCTTCATTGATATTTATGCGACAGCCAGCCTTAGGGAATTTGTATTCGCTTTGGGAAAAGAGATTTTCGAGAAGCTCAAACCCAAAGGAATGAAGTTCATCGAACGTTTCTTCTCCGTCATTTCCTCACTGCGCGCAGGTTTTAAACTGGATTCTGTTACGGGAAAACCCACCTTCGATATTGGATTAGGAGACATTCATACTGCAGAAACAACACTGGATGAAATCTTCGCTTATTTAGAACAGGCTGATAAACCTTGTATCGTAGCCATCGACGAATTTCAGCAAATAGGCAATTACACAGAGAAGAATGTAGAAGCCATATTGAGAACTAAAGTCCAGCATTGCCAAAATGCTCGTTTCATCTTTGCCGGAAGCCAGAAACACATTATGATGAATATGTTCAACAGCCCGGCCCGACCTTTTTATCAAAGTGTCAATATGATGCAACTAAAGAGCATTCCGCTTACGGCATACAGGGCATTTGTTGAAAGGCTTTTCCTTGAAAATAAGAAACGTATTGAAGAAGAACTGATAGACGAAGTATATAATTTCTTTGAAGGACATACCTGGTATGTACAACTCATGTTTAATGAATTATATATACTGACCGGAAAAGGGGAAGTGTGTGATCGTTCCCTCCAAAGTATTGCCCTGACCAATATCCTGCAGATGCAGGACTTCACATATCAGGAGATTTTCTCCCGCCTTCCGGAAAAACAGAAAGAAGTACTGATTGCTATCGGAAAAGAACAAAAAGCAACCGGAGTCACTTCAGGAAAGTTTATAAAAAAATACAAGCTAAGTACTCCGAGTTCCGTACAAGCTGCACTCAAGGGGTTACTGGAAAAGAATCTAGTCTCGCAGGAACAAAATCACTATGAAATAGCTGATAAACTGTTGGGAGTCTGGTTACAAAAGAATTATTAGACTATAAATCCTAGAAATGAATAGTTAAGAATAAGGTTTCATTCATTTTTGGTACGGTTATTAGCAAAGCATCTCCATTATCAACATTATTTGGCTAATGACATAAAAACGCAAGAGGGTTTATATTCATCACTCTGGTGCGTCAACATCCCCAACTTTCTTTCCCTTTCTTTGTTCTTTCTGCGGGAATATGCTACTTTTGCATTATCTCATAAATATGAGAACTAAAGAAAGGAACAAATTATGGAAGAAGTAAAAAGAATCCCTTACGGAGTTTCCAACTTTGTGGAAGTGGTGGAACAGAATCAATATTACGTGGATAAGACTATGTATCTGCCGTTGTTGGAAAAACAACCTAGTAATTTGTTCTTTATCCGCCCCCGCCGTTTCGGCAAGAGCATCTTTCTGAGTATGCTCCGAACTTATTATGACATCGCTCAAAAAGAAAAGTTCGAAAAACGTTTCAGCAATTTATGGATAGGCAGTCGTCCTACACAGTTGCAAGGGACTTTCCAAATACTCTTTCTTGATTTCTCCAGAGTGGGAGGCTTGACAGAACGCTTGCCGAAAACTTTGATGATTACTGTTGCGGCGGACTGGATGATTTTGCTTCTATCTATGAACCTATTATTATCCCGGCTTGAAGAGGAAATGAAAGCCCAATACGGCACTACCAACAAACTGAATTTCCTCGATCGCAAGGCACGCAACAACGGCTCCAAGCTTTATCTGATAGTGGATGAATATGATAATTTCACGAATGTGGTGCTAAACGAGCAAGGCGACAAAGTCTATCACGCCCTAACCCACGCCAGTGGTTTCTACCGCGAAATCTTCAAGAAGTTCAAAGGCATGTTCGAACGCATCTTCATGACCGGAGTCAGCCCCGTAACGCTGGACGACCTGACTAGCGGATTCAATATCGGCTGGAATATCAGCACCGATCATCAGTTTAATATGATGTTGGGATTCAGCGAGACCGATGTACGCGAGATGATCCAATACTATAAGGATGCCGGACAGTTGCCGGGCAATACGAACATAGATGCGATGATAGAGGAAATGCGACCGTGGTATGACAATTATTGTTTTGCCGAAGAAAGCTTGGAGCGTGACCCGAAGATGTTCAACTGTGACATGGTGTTCTATTATCTGCGTCATTATATGACTTTGGGCAAATCCCCCAAAGAAATGATAGACCCCAATACCCGCACGGACTATAATAAGATGAAAAAACTTATCCGGCTGGACAAGTTGGACGGTAACCGCAAAGGAGTGTTACGTAAAATCACCGAAGATGGCAGATTGTCACCACGTTGACAACTACCTTTCCCGCTACCGATATTACCAAACCTGAGATTTTCCCCAGTCTGCTTTTTTATTATGGTATGCTTACCATTACTGCCACTCGCGGCAACTATCTGGTGTTAAGTATTCCCAATAATAACGTGCGTAAACAGTATTACGAATTCTTGTTGGAAGAATATCAGGACAATCGACATATTAATCTGAACGACCTTGGCTGATGTATTACGAAATGGCTTACGACGGCCATTGGCGTGAAACGCTGGAATTTATCGCCCATGCCTACAAGGAAAACTCTTCCGTGCGCAACGCTATTGAGGGAGAGCGCAACCTGCAAGGCTTCTTTACTGCTTACCTGAGTACGAATGCATATTACCTGATAGCCCCGGAAGTAGAATTGAACCACGGTTATTGTGATCTGTTCCTAATGCCCGACCTGATACGCTATGACGTGAAGCACAGTTATATCATCGAACTAAAATATCTCTCTGTCAAAGACTCGGAAGCGAAAGCCGAAGCCCAATGGAAAGAAGCTGTAGAGCAGATAAAAGGTTATGCTGCCGGTCCCAAGGTACGCAGGATGATATACGACACCGAGTTGCATTGCATCGTCATGCAGTTTCGCGGATGGGAGTTGGAACGGATGGAAGAAGTCAGATAGAAACTCTGCCTGATATAATTATTCTGAATACACAAATTTTCATTTCTCATAGTGTCTTTCCAGTCAACCTATAACAAGAATAAAAAAACAACTAGTCAACCATTATCAGGGAAGTACATATTCTTTTTGTCCCATATATTGTGGAAAGTATTCCCTACTAACTGGGAAAAGATTCCCTCATTTTGTGGGAACAAATTCCCATAATATGAGGAAATACTTTCCCACAATATATGGGACGATCGGAACTAGTTTATCTCCAACTAGAAAAAGGAAGAAGACAGTATCTTGACTATGAGAAATACCTTGAAATACTATGAGAACAAGGTGAATTTAAGCTAAAATAGAGGGTACGTTATGAGAAATACCATATTAGAAAGTATTTCTCATAAGCTACTTATTTGATTCTTTGTTGTTTATCAGTCATCAATGAGAATATGAGAAATAAAATGAAAAATCGTTTGCAGAGCTTGCTGAATTTTTAATTGATGTACTCATGACTGCACCGTTCTTAGTTAAATGGAAATTAGGGGCGCTATGCCCCTAAATTTCCATGTTTGAGTTGACATTTGCCTCATTTCCAAACCTTTGTAAACCAATTCAATTTTATTCTTTTGATTCTCATACACCACTTTTTTAACCGGCATTTATAACAGTTGAACTGTCCTAATTCAAGTTCTATTTCTAAATCCCGTACCCGTTCGTTTTGTTCCATCCACATGCCCCGTAACGCATCTCGCTGTGATTTGGCTTCCCTATACATTTCAAGCTCTTTGTCGCGTGCCCCTAAGAGGAAAGCATATATCAAGCACGTCTCGGATTTACTGATACAGAACTGTTCCAATGCTTTCACATATTCCGGATCAATGCCTTTCTCCCTGGTTTTCAGGAATCCACGGAGACTTTCATCGTTTACAACCGTTTTGTAATCCTTGAAATATGACATGATTACCCGCATATCCACCCAAAGTTGGATATATTCTTTTTTAAGATTGTATTTCTTAGCCGCTTCTTCTACGCTAATCCATTCTGACATAATGTTCGTTTTTTTATGTGTGATACAATGAAAGAGGGATACTCTTTTTATTATATTAGTGCAGCGGGCATCTACGCTTTCTGCAGTCCGGTGGGCGGGGATTGGTTAGGTTATATTGGGGTATTATGAATAAACCGACCGGATACAAGAAAGGCGCAGATGCTGTTGCACCATTATCCGCTCATGAGGCTTAGCAAGACCTTTCCAAAGGATAATGATAACAACAGACACCCACGCCAATCGTTTATATATAACACATTCCTGACGGATATGTTGATATACACCGTTCGGGTGGAGTATCTGCTGAATCATCTCTCTTTGGTCGAAAGTTGCTAATTTCATGAGCGAGAGATAATACGCTTTTACTCCAATAAGAGATAAAACCACTTTCCACCAGTTCCATCACGCTGATGGGCAGAAAGCGTGTGACAAAGATAAATGATTTATTTGGAATATATTGGAAATAAGGTAATAAATAATAAAAGGTACATACCTTACAATAGAAACAGACAAAAGAAAAACAAGTCTGTTAATAAGCCCTCAACCATAATCGAATCTCATCTTCTTGCTATCTTCTACTTCAATTTTCAACAAATTACTTCCTTTTCGCAAGTAACGGCTGTAATCACTGATATTGTATTGATTATATTGCCTGGTCTGCTTTGCCTCCTGCGCAAAGACTTCCACTCCATTCAGCCATACTTTGGCTTCTCCGGCAACATTCAGCCATAAAGACAGATGATTGAAATCCTTATCCACCTTAAAAGTAGCTTCTGATACTACCGTAGAACGAGGGGGACAGTCGAAAGGCAAAGAAGTCATTTTCAGCTCCTGACCGTTCAGACTGACAAGGCGGGTATTCTTGCTTCCGTTTTGACTGTCTGCAATCAAAGTAACAGCTTTCGCAGGGGTGATTTCATACAAACGGTTGTGCATCAGGTGTAACAAGCCTTCCGGTATTTTAGTTACTTTCCGGTCGTAAGTAATCAGGCCGTTCACTTCTCCTTCCACATCAGTGGTTTGTGTATAAACAGCCGCACTCAACCCTTGGGCAATCAGCGTTTCCAAATCATATACCAGACGGCCGTAACTATCAATCAGAGCCATTGCTCCGTCTATATTCTTATACCCCCAGTTCTCATATTCGGATTCCAGATATGTTCCTTGATCGCCCAGCCATAGCCGCCGAATTCTCCCAGTACGGAAATGCGGTTGCCGTTGTTCTCCGGCAGAATCATGGAAGTGACAGGATAATTATGTACGTCGTACATATCGCCTACGCCTCTGTCCGTCCAGCCGGTCACTCCGTTTATCAGGCGTGTATCGTCGTATTTTATCACTTTATTTACGATTTCCACCGTGTTATGCTGTCCCCATCCTTCATTGAAAACCACCCAGGTGGTAATACAGGGATAGAAACGGAGACGGTCGATCATCTCGAACATTTCTTTTTGCCATTGGCGGGTGTGTTCTTCGGGGGCGTTCCAATCAGTAGTAGCCAACGGATTGACGTGTTCCTCCTTCTTCCTCGACGTAGCAAAACCGGAAACCATGTCTTGCCACATCATCAATCCCAAAGAATCGGCGTAATAATAATATTGCTCCGGTTCTACTTTGATATGTTTACGAATCATATTGAATCCCATCTTCTTCAATTGCACCATGTCCCACAACATCGCTTCCTCGGAAGGAGGAGTCAACAATCCGTCGGGCCACCAGCCTTGATCCAGCGGACCGTATTGGAAGATGGGTTGGTTATTCAGGCAAATACGGTTATATCCGCACTCATCTTTACGGACATCTACTTTTCTCAAGGCAAAGTAACTCTTTACCCGGTCTAAAACACGTCCTCCATTGGATAAGACAATATTCAAATGATACAGTTTCGGAGATTCGGGAGACCATAAGACAGCGTTCGGAACGTCTATCTCCATCGCATTACTCAACTTCTGTTCCACCGTCTTGATTACTTTGCCATCATCCAACACTTCTATTTTCACTTCTTCATTGCCTTTGGCTCCGGCTATATCGAAAGCCAGCTTCACGGATTTTCTTTCAATATCAGTGGAAGGAAGTACCTGACGGATATAGGTTTTATTCACCGCTTCCAGCCACACAGTTTGCCAAATGCCCGATACAGGCGTGTACCAGATACCTTCCTGGTTAAGTTGCTGTTTCCCTCGGGAGATAGATTCCGTGTCCGTCGGGTCGGTGACGGCTACTTCAATGCTTTGAGGGCCACTCTTCTTCAGGTATTTAGTAATATCGAACGAGAACGGGTTGTTTCCTCCTTTATGCGTACCGACCAACCGGTTATTCACCCATACTTGACATTCATAATCCACTGCTCCGAAATGCAGAATAGCAGATTTATTCTTCCAGGAAGGATCTAAGGTGAACTCACGTTGATACCATAATTTATCCGTAGGAAGAAATGTTTTCTGCACTCCGGACAGAGATGATTCAATCGCAAACGGGACCAGGATTTCCCCTTCAAAGGAAACATTCTTCCGAGGCGTGTTCTGATCCGTTACGGCATACTTCCACAATCCGTTCAGATTGATCCATTCTGCCGTTGCAACTGTGGCCTGGGATAACTTTGCCACACATTTTCCGGCGTCACCTGTTCAGCCCATACTGTTTTAATTTTATCTCCTTTAGGCTCCATGCATGGGTAAACACCTGCGACATGGCTCCTAAAGCCAGAGTTAGTAAGATTCTCTTATCCATAAGCATTAGCGGGTTTTATATTCTTTAAAATCTTTCCGTCGATTCTTATTGTAGGTATTCCACATTTTCTGGAAATACAAAACATCACTCTTGTCCGCCCATTCGAAATAGGCTGTTTCCAATTCTTTTGCCATTTCAGGATATTTACCGATCAGGTTGTGCTGTTCGGTACGGTCTTCCTTGATGTTGTACAATTCCCATTCATCTCCCTTGAAGTTGGCGGAAACCAGCTTCCAGTCACCTTTACGCACCATGCGGTTGCCTTCATGCTCGGCATAAATATATCTTTCGGGCATCTTCTTTCCTTTCACAATCGGAAGGATAGACTGACCTGCCGTAGCAGAATCGCTCTTCCCTGATATTCTTTCGGATAAGTGGCTCCTGCCAGTTCCACACAGGTAGACATGATATCGGAGAATTGTGCAGGCTGATGATTCAGTCCGCCTTTGTTCTTCACATGATTACCCCAGGAAATGATACATGGCGTGGAAATACCTCCTTCGTGTGCATAATGTTTATACAGCGTGAACGGCGTGCAGCAGACATTGCCCAGCCTGTACCGTAATGATGATAGGTTCCGGGCAAACCCATTTGGTCGAGTTCTTCTCCGGTATGGGTATGGTATTCAACTCCGGTCTGTTTGTCGAAGCCGAATTCGTGCCATTCGGCACAAGCTCCGTTATCGGACATAAACATGATAAACGTATTGTCCAACTCACCGTTCTTCTTCAATTCATCTACTACCCGGCCGATGTTCGCGTCCATCACATCTACCATAGCGGCAAAAATGGACATACGGCGTGCGAGGTCGGTCTGCTGATCTTTCGTCAATGAATCCCATGCCGGTAACGGATGCGTTTCATCTTCAAACAGACTTTCGGGAACCACGCCGCGCGGACTAAGTGCCGGTTTGCCTTGCATGAGTTTCAGGTCAACAATCCGTTTCCAGCGGGCGTCACGAATCTTATCCCATCCTTGCATATAGAGAGACATATATTTATCGGTCACTTCTTTCGGCGCGTGCAAAGGAAAATGGGGAGCGTTATAAGCCAGATACAGGAACAACGGTTTCTTCTCCTGATGTGCCTGGTCGATAAAGTCAATCGCATAATCCGTTATCACATTGGTAGCGTAGAAAGTTCCTTCCTCATAGTGTCTGGGCGTACGGTCTTTCGGCAAACGGGTATATACTGCCGGATTCCAGAAAGAGTTGAATCCACCCAACAGTCCGTAATATTCCTGAAACCCACGAAGAATGGGATTTGACTTATTCCCCAGATGCCACTTTCCCGACATCGCCGTAAAATATCCGGCATCTTTCAGGACTTCTGCAATCGTGACGTTATCCGAATTGGAACGGAAACCGGAATATCCTTTCGGCCAGGCAGGATGACTGCCGTCCATGTGTCCCAATCCTGTCTGATGCGGATAAAGTCCCGTCAACAGGTTGGCACGCGACGGGCAACTGCGTGCACTGTTATACATCTGCGTCATACGGACGCCATTCTTTGCCAGCTTATCCAACACCGGTGTATGAATCTCACCACCGAAACAGCCGAGATCGGAGAAGCCCAAATCGTCTGCCAGTATGATAATAATATTCGGTTTGTCCTGCGCATACGTCATCGGAACCAGAGCCAGGCTGCCTGCTATCAATAAAGAAGTTTTCATTTGGTATTATAATTAAAGTTGGGTTTGAATTTACCATTCTCATAGATCATCGGAATTAATCCGGGACGCACGTCACTTTATATTCCGCCGCCTGTGCCCCACGCGGATTGAAGAACATGGTAGCCCACCAGTTCCATCCTTATCCTGGAAAAGGTTGTTGTGTCCTCCTCCCGTGATGGCATTGTAGCGTTCGCTATAGACCATACACATTATCGGCTGTCGAGATGATGCAGTCGTAACTATAACGTGTCTTCGGCGAGGTTACTCCCTTTTTCTCAATATAGGTATCTCCCTCCGACGTACGGTGCGACCATATAGCCTGTACAAGGTGATATTTGTTATCGTATTTGAAGATAAACGCTCCTTCAATATACGGTTCCGGATTATATTTTTTCTCTTTCAATGTTTTCAGTTCCTCGGCAAATCCGCGTCATATCCGGTTCATACGGGCGATATAATGGTTGTGCCCGACAAAGTAGACAGTGCCGTCCGTATCTTCGAACAAACTTCCGTCGATATTCGGGAAGATGGCTTTGTCTTTATTACCTTCGATATTCTCGTACGGTCCTTCCGGTTTTCCGGTCTTGCTCCGCAAAATGAAAGAACCTCTCCCACCTGCCGACTCATTCATGCAGGCAACGATAAACCAGTTCTTCGCGCTTTTGATATAATGCATTTCCGGAGCCCACACTGCATGAAAGCGGTTGTCCATCGGATCACCGTTGATGGATTTCTTCTGATATTTCTCTCCTGCTTTATATACTTTCGGTTTCTTTTGCCAGGTTCCGTCTTTTTCCATCGACCATATTTGTCCTCTGGCTTCCCAGGACTTCATATCTTTGGAACGCCACAGGTACAGACCGTCGTTCCAGTCCCAGCAATGCCTCTGTCCCGGAAAGTAACGGTCGGGGGTAGAGGTCGTTCCTGTGATATAATAATAACCGTCGGGACCCAGCGTAGCCCAAGTGTCCCTCATCCAATAATCAAATGCCGGCTTTACAGATGTCGGAACACGTAGTTCCGGAGCGTTTGTATCTGCCGTTCCATATAACTGTGCTGATGCTGTAGAGATGGAAATAAATCCTGTAAACAAGATCAATCCTAATCGCAAAATCAATTTCATATATTTCTGTTTTATGTTTACGGATACAAAAATAGGCCGTTGCGGGGCAGACTTCATGGAATCATGTTTTTAATATCCGTAGGTATGTACAATCTTCTTATTTTTTAGTGTTCCGGATGGAGATAATTAAATGGATTCTGTTTAAATGGTAACGTCTTTGCGGGAGAGGCAGCGGTCCTGCAACGCAACTCCCATGCCAGTAAACGGGTCAGAAGTTCTGTTTGAATTTCGCTGTATTTCTTCTCGCCAAACAGATTATGAATCTCCGAAGGATCTTTCTTTAAATTATAGAGTTCTCCGTTGCCATAATGATTCATGACCAGTTTCCAGTCATCCTTCTTATCATGCGTGAAGTGCCGCTTTGCGTCCAGGTGTTCAGTTCGTCGAAGTGGCTATTTTGCCGGAAGTCAATGCTCCTTCCTGTTCAAAAGTCAAGGAGGCATCCAGTCCGACATCGGCTCCTCCGAAGCCTTGCTGTACGACCATGCTGGAGAATTCTTCTTTAGGGTAAGCTTTTCCGGTCAGCATCGGCCACAAGCTACGACCCTGAACTCCTGCCGGTATTTCGGCACCGATGGCAGAGCAGAAGGTGGGGAAAAGGTCGGCTATCGATACGTGGCTATCCATAGGGGCAGGCTGGTTCTTAATGTGATATCCTGCCCATACCATCGGGATACGTGCGAGGCTTTCGGAAAGTCCGGCTCCTTTACGAATCAATCCGTATTCCCCCCAGTAGTCACCGTGGTCGGAAAGTACGACAAAGAGGGTGTTTTCATATTGTCCGCTGGCTTTCAATGATTCGATCAGTCTCTTGATCTGATCGTCTATCAACCGGATCATTCCGATATAGTTGGCACGGATTCGAGCAAGTCTTGTTCCAGGTTCGGGCAGGACGCGTCTTCCAGTTGCGCCAGAATACGGTATTTCTCTCCTTTCTTTGCCAAATCTTTGCGGGAGTCTTTAAGACGGGAAGCTTATCGGGGGAGAACATGGAGTAATAGGGTTCACATACCTGATAAGGGTTGTGAGGTTCCGGAAAAGAAACCCATACGAAGAAAGGATTTTCTTTCTGCTGCTTAATCCATGCCAGTGCTTCGTTCACGATTTTGGTGGGATGCTGTTCTTCCAGCGAGATGGGAGATGGCTCCAACCATTGCCCCCTGGCTTGCTGATTCAGGAAACGGGCAGTCTCCTTCTCTGCGGGAGTCGTCTTTTTGTGCTTTCCCCAGTGTCCGTATTCAGACCAGAAATCAAGGTCGGCAGGTTTCAGGTAAGCGTGATTCTTGCCGACCAATGCTGTTTTATATCCGTTTTCTTTCAATACGCCCACTAAGTCCTGTTGATAGGAAATGTCAGGAATATTATGATTCGTGCGTACGTGAGTGGCGGAAGGAAAACGCCCGGTGAACATGGAACAACGTGCCGGAGAGCTGGCTGGCATCACAGTGTATGCCTTATTGAACCATACATTCTCTTGCGCCAACCGGTCGACAAAGGGAGTCACTTCCAGCGGAAAACCTTCCCTGCCGCACAAATCGGCACGCTGCTGATCGGTCATAATAACCACAATATTCGGTTTGCCGGTTTGCGCCTGGGCTGATATTGTCAAACCTTGTATGGCAAGCCCTGTGATACAAAAGATTGCTTTCATTTTATTAATTTGCTATTTGACGATTAAAAACTGTCTTGACTTATATCTCGGAATAGTAAATGATAATTTTGCGGAGTGCCCTGAAAGGGCTTAATTATATAGCGTAGGCAACGCCCCTACGAAAAACGGTAATCTGAATTTGCGCCCTGAAAGGGCATAATTGTATACAGTTCCGCCCTTTCAGG
>ENA-OQJH01001187-OQJH01001187.1-human-gut-metagenome-genome-assembly--contig:-NODE-1187-length-11508-cov-3.644671_pt1 | contig 11508 bp, 16 predicted proteins | sample MGYA00242597_ERZ504763 | MGnify/ENA primary metagenome ERZ504763 (study PRJEB26092, sample SAMD00036359) | human gut metagenome | host: Homo sapiens | study: EMG produced TPA metagenomics assembly of... | reverse complement strand
ATGAAATGATTCCTGATCATTCCGTACATGATCATTTTTAAATGCATGGCGCGCAAAATGAAAGCCGAAAAAATCTGGGCACCGGGTGTCATTGTGAGCGATGGTATTGCATATGATTATGCACAGAAGCATAAGCTATGCAAACCGGTCCATGATTTTGATGCAGATGTCATCTCGGCTGCAAGGAATCTGTCCGCCCGCTATATGAGCTACTCACCGCATATTGATGCACTGACACAGATGGCAACGCTGATTTTTGACACAATGAAAAAAATCCATGGACTGGGAAAGAGAGAGCGGCTTTTACTTCAGGTGGCAGCAATCCTGCATGACTGCGGAAAGTATATCAGTCTTGCAAACGGACCGCTGTGTTCCTATGACATTATTATGCGTCGGAAATCATCGGTCTTACACATATGGAACGTGAGATCGTGGCGTATACGGTTTTATACAATACCTATCCGCTGCCGGCCTATGAAGATTTTGAGAGTGATATCAGCCGTGAGAGTTATGTTGTCATTGCAAAACTTTCTGCAATTTTACGCGTATCCAATGCGATGGACCGCAGCCATAAGCAGAAATTCAAAAATGTGCGTGCAGCAGTAAAAGGAAAAGAACTGGTGATCACAATCGAGACAGATGATGATATCGCACTGGAAAAAGCACTGTTTGATGCGAAGGTTTCTTACTTTGAAACATATTCAGCATAAAACCGGTGGTAAAGGAGAAACGTGTGTATTAAATGGAGGACACTATGGAAAAAGAAAAAGATTTTAAAAATCCACAGTATTACGAAAACAGAGAATTAAGCTGGTTAAAATTTGATAACCGCGTATTAAATGAAGCACGCGATAAGAGTATCCCGCTTTTGGAACGCCTGAAATTTGTCAGTATCACTTCCTCAAATCTGGATGAATTTTACATGGTGCGTGTTGCTTCCTTAAAAGATATGGTACATGCTAACTATAAGAAGAAAGACATTGCCGGAATGACGGCTTCAGAACAGCTTGCTGCCATCAACGAAAAAACAAGGGAGATGGTAGATCTGCAGTACAACACTTATAACAGGTCGCTGCTTCCGTTACTTAAGAAAGAACAGATCCATATTATAGATGCGTTTGAAGATCTGACTGAGGAACAGAAAAAGTTTGTGGACCGTTATTTTGAGGAAAATGTCTATCCGGTACTGACACCGATGGCGGTAGATGCATCGCGTCCGTTTCCGCTGATCCGCAATAAGACGTTAAATATTGCGGCACTTCTTTCTAAAAAGAATACAAAGAGCGAAAAACAGGAACTGGATTTTGCAACGGTACAAGTTCCGGGGGTCCTTCCGAGACTGGTACAGATCCCGTCAGAGGAAGAAAATGCAAAATGTTTTATTCTGTTAGAGCAGATCATCGAGAAAAATATTGACAAACTGTTCTTAAATTATGAAGTGCTCTGTGCTTATCCGTACCGTATCATGCGGAATGCCGATCTGACGATCGATGAGGACGAGGCGGAGGATCTGTTAAAAGAGATACAGAAACAGTTAAAAATGAGACAGTGGGGAGAAGTGATCCGTCTTGAGGTGGAGAGTGGAATTGACAAACGCCTGCTGCGTTTCTTAAAGGATGAACTGAAAGTTGCAGAAGAAGATATCTTCTGTATCCAGGGCCGATCGATCTGACATTTCTGATGAAAATGTATGGACTTCCCGGCTGTGATCATCTGCGCTATAAACCGTATACGCCGCAGAAAAATCCAAAGATCGAACCGGGAGAAAATATCTTTGAATTGATCCGGAAGGGCGATATCTTCTTACATCATCCTTATCAGACCTTTGATCCGGTCGTTGATTTTATCCGTCAGGCGGCATCAGACCCGGATGTTCTTGCAATCAAACAGACACTTTACCGTGTCAGCGGCAATTCGCCGATCATTGCATCTTTGGCACAGGCAGCGGAAAATGGTAAACAGGTATCGGTTTTAGTGGAGTTAAAAGCACGTTTTGATGAGGAGAATAACATCGTCTGGGCAAAAAAACTTGAGCAGGCAGGCTGCCATGTTATCTATGGACTGGTGGGTCTGAAAACGCACAGTAAGATTGCGCTTGTTGTCCGCAGGGAGGAGGACGGTATCCGCAGATATGTTCATCTTGGAACCGGAAACTATAACGATTCGACGGCAAAATTATATACTGACTGTGGAATTTTTACCTGTAACGAGGCGATCGGCGAAGATGCGACAGCGGTATTTAACATGCTGTCCGGTTATTCCGAGCCGCTTTCCTGGAATGAACTTTCCCTGGCACCGATCTGGCTTCGTAATAAATTTATGAAACTGATCGGCAGAGAGACAGCACATGCGAAATGCGGACAGCCGGCACGCATTGTCGCGAAAATGAATTCGCTCTGTGACCCGGGGATCATTGCGGCACTTTATGAGGCATCGGCAGCAGGGGTAAAAATTCAGCTGATCGTGCGTGGTATCTGTTGCTTAAAGGTTGGCATCAAGGGTGTGAGTGAAAATATAGAAGTGCGCTCGATTGTCGGAAATTTTTTAGAGCACAGCAGAATTTTCTGGTTTGAGAATAACGGGGCAGACGAGGTGTATATGGGAAGTGCGGACTGGATGCCGCGTAACTTGGACCGCCGTGTTGAAATATTGTTCCCTGTTCTGGATGATGAGGCAAAAAAATCTGCAAAACACATTCTCGAAGTTGAATTATCTGATAATACAAAGGCTCATCTCTTGAAATCAGATGGAAATTATGAGAAAATTGATAAAAGAGGAAAAGTTTTAGTCAATTCACAGATGCAGTTCTGTGAGGAAGCGGTTGCAGCAGTTCCGAAACAGGATCATGTGTACCGGGAACGGGTATTTATTCCGGCGGAACCTGCAGAATAGCAGTATTTTACCGATAAGAAGGGGAGAGGTTTATGAATCACAAAATTTTATGTGTGGATCTGGATGCCACATTATTGTGTGATGATAAAGCATCACGCAAAAAACCGTGAGGCTATCCACAGAATGTTAGAGGCGGGGCATTACATAGCACTTGCAACCGGAAGACCGGTTGAAACAGCAAGAGAAGTTGCAAGAGAACTGGGGTTAAACACACCGGGCTGCTATATGATCGCATTTAATGGCGCAGTACTTTATGACTGCGCAGCAGACCGTGTACTGTTAAAGCGTTCGCTGCCGATTGAGATTGTGCAGGAACTTTTTGATAAGGCAAAACGTGCGGGCCTGTATGTGCAGACATATAACAGCACGGATCTTATTACCACAAAGCATACGAAAGAACTGGATTACTATGTGAAACAGGCGCGTATTTCTTATAAGATATCACCAAATATCCTGGATGCTTTAGAGGAAGAACCACAGAAGGTTATGCTGATCTCATTAGATCAGAGAGACAAGTTAGAGCGTTTTCAAAAGAAAAAATCTGAAACTGGGAAAAGGGAAAATGTAACAGCTTTTTTTCCAGCAGTCAGTATTTAGAGTACAGTCCGAAAAATACGAGCAAGGCAACTGGTATTTTAGAACTGACAAAGATCCTTAATATGCCGATGGATGCGACGGTTGCAGTCGGGGATGAGGATAATGATGTGCCGATGATAAAGACGGCTGTATCGGGGTCGCAGTGAAGAATGCCACCGAAAAAGCAAAGGCGGCAGCGGATTATGTCACAGTAAATGACAATAATCATGACGCCATTGCCGAGGTGATCGAGAAATTTATTTTATAGGACAGACGTTTTTTACAATCCGTGAAATGGTGTTACTTCCCGGCGCGTGCTTTGATATCGGTCAGGACAGAATATGGAATATAAAGATGCCCACGTCCGGTTCCAAGCTTTATTGCGGGTTTGTTTTCACCATGGAAATCAGAACCGCCGCTGATAAGCAGGTCGTTTTCTTTTGCAATGCGTTTGACAAGCTGTTCTTCCCCGGTGGTATAGGTAGAGTAGATTGCCTCGATGCCATCAAGTCCCACAGCTTTTAAGTCATCAATCAGCAGCTGCAGCTGTTCTACACCCAGATGATAAAGCAGCGGGTGTGCAAGGATGGCAATCCCTCCGGTTCTTTTGATAAGGGAAACGGCTTCCATGGGAGATACTTTAAAACGTCCGACATAGCAGCGGCAGCCATCGCCGATGTATTTGTCGAAGGCTTCGGAAACGGATTTGATCCATCCATGTTCATAAAGGAAACGTGCGATGTTTGCACGCGTAATGACACTGTCTGTATTCTCTGCCAGAAGGGCTTCCATAGTAATTGGAAATCCTTCTTCCTGCAGGGCAGCGATCATTTTTTCATTGCGTTTATCCCGGCATTCGCGGAATTCAGCAGTCATTTTTAAGAGTTCCGGGTCATCCGGGTTAATGTAGAGACCGACGATGTGGATTTCCTTTCCTGTTTTTTCCCGGAAACGTGTAAGCAGTGGAAAGCTCAATGCCCGGGATCAGCTCGATACCGGCTTCCTTTGCGGCGCCCATAGCTTTTCTTATACCTGTGGCGGTATCATGGTCAGTCAGGGCGATAGCGGAAAGACCAGCTTTTTTGGCTTCTGCGATCACCTCAGTGGGAGTAAAGGTGCCATCTGATTCTGTGGAATGTACGTGCAGGTCAACAATTCTATTATCCATAGTCTGTAAGTCCTTTCATATTATTAATAAGTGACTGTAAAAACAGTCAGCAGATGGTGTTATCGTAGCATGAATGAAATATATTTGTCAAAAAATTAAAAAAAGTATAAAAAAATAGTTTACATATTTTACTAAAATGGTACAATAACCATAAGATGTTTTTTATAGGCAAAAATACAGCAAAGAAGGTGAGAGAATGCAATTACTGACGTTTATGCTCAATAATGTCCGGTTTGGAATACCAGTGGATGATGTCGAGTCGATTGAAACAAGAATGAGTGTGGTAGGTGTTCCAAATGCACCTGCGCATATCGAAGGAATCGTGAATCTGCATGGTGATATCGTTCCGATATGTAATCTTGCTGACTATTTCGGATATCCAAAACAGGATATAAAAAATGTTATTGTGGCAAGTATGAATGGCATGAAGATTGGTCTTGAAGTAGAGAGTGTCCGTGAGATCATTGATGTAAATGAAAAACAGGTGATTCCGATGCCGACAATCATGAATGCCAATCAGAGCTGCTTTAATGATGTGGCATCCTATGATAAGCAGCTGATCGTGATGTTTGAGGTGTCAAAACTGATGCCACAGTCCGAGCAGCAGGGGATAAAGCAGCTTATCGATGACAATACCTGACACACATAGTAAATAAAGCGCACAAACAGGAGGAAAAGATTATGTATAAGAATCTAAAAATTCAGGAACGGCTGAAAAAATGTTTCACAGTCGTTACACTGCTTGCATCCATTGCAGGTGTTATTGGAGCAATTATGATGCTTATTATATCTACGCAGTATAAACATGCACTTACTAATTATGGTTTTTCGCAGGGTGATATCGGAAAGGCAATGATCGTTTTTGCAGATGCGAGATCAGCAGCGCGCGGTGTGATTGGTTACAATGATACTGATATGATCGCAACCATGAAACAGATACATGATGAAAAGAAACAGAAGTTTGATGATTACTGGGCTATAGTTGCGAACACCTGTGTGACAGGCACTGAGAAAGATCTCTATGAGCAGGTGAACACACTTGTTCAGCAGTACTGGGATGCAGAAGCCCAAGCGATGGAGATCGGCGCTTCCACGGACAATGAAGACAGCATCAAAGCCCAGCAAATGATGAACGATACCGTAGATCCATTGTATGAGCAGGTTTACAGCCTTACAGCGGACTTGCTGGATGCAAACATAAACGAAGGAGACTCCCTTGCGGCAAGACTTTCTGCCATTAGTATTATTTTCCTTATTGTGATTGTTGCAAGTATTGTATTTGCATTTGCACAGGCAATGAGAATGGGAAGTTCCATTGCAAAAGGAATCGCAGTACCTCTTGGTGCGTTATAAGCGACCGTTTTACAACATTTGCAAAAGGTAACCTCACAGATCCATTCCCGATAGTAGATACGCATGATGAGGTGGCTGACATAATCCAGACAGCAAATGAGATGAAAGAAACATTAAATATAGTTATCGCTGACTGTGGCAAACATCTTGCTGATATGGCAAGCGGTAACTTTGATATCAAATCAGACTGTCCGGAAGTATATCAGGGTGAATTTGAAAAATTACTTCTTGCCATGCGTGATATGAAGAATCAGATGATCGTTACATTACGTTCTATTGAAGATGCATCCACCAGGTATCTGCAGGTTCTACAAACCTTGCAGAGGCATCCCAGAGTCTTGCAGAGGGTGCTACTGAGCAGGCAGGTGCAGTAGAAGAGTTACAGGCTACGATCACAAGCATCACAGAGAACATTGAAAAAGCAGCAGATCAGGCACATGAGTCCTATGTACAGGCAAAACAGTATGCAGACGAAGCTGACAACAGCCGTGCGCAGATGACAGCAATGGTAGATGCAATGACACGCATCAACGAGACATCCAAAAATATCGAGAACATCATTTCTGAGATTGAGGATATCGCATCCCAGACAAACCTGCTTTCCTTAAATGCTTCCATTGAGGCAGCAAGAGCAGGAGAGGCAGGAAGAGGATTCGCGGTTGTTGCTGACCAGATCCGTCAGTTAGCAGAGCAGAGTACAAAGTCTGCAGTAGATACCAGAGAACTGATCGAAGGATCCTTAGAGGAGATCGCAGAAGGAAACAAGGCGGCAGACAAAGCTGCAGCATCCATTGAAACGGTTGTAGAAGGAATCGGCAAGATTGCAGAGTCTTCCAGAAATATCAGCCAGGTATCCAGAGATCAGGCAACTGCCATGGATCAGGCAGAACAGGGTGTCAACCAGATTTCGGAGGTTGTTCAGGCAAACTCCGCAACCGCACAGGAGTCCTCTGCTACCAGTGAGGAGCTTTCTGCTCAGGCAGTATCCTTAGATGAACTGATCAGTAAATACGTTCTTCCACAGGAATAATTAATATCAGGATAGAAAGTTTAAGAATGTCTTAGCAGGGGACATTCTTAAACTTTAAAAAGTACTTGACAGAGATTTTCTGAAGTGGTATAGTTTAATAGTTGTTGAAAACAAAGTAGAGTATCCACTCTCACCGGAGCACCAGCATTCGTGTGACTCATGGTTTTATATTCAAGGCATCGGGAATATTCCTGTTGTTTGAAGTACCGCACCTTGCGAGTATTGAGTATTAAAAGTGGATAGTCTGCCTATCCACTTTTTTTTAATGCAAGTAAAGAATAATATTTTGGAGGTGCAATACCATTAGCGAGTTAATGATTAATGAACAGATCAGAGACAGAGAAGTTCGTCTGATCGGAGAAAACGGAGAACAGCTTGGCATTATGTCAGTGAGAGAAGCAATGAAGCTGGCTGAGGAAGCAGAGCTTGATTTGGTCAAGATTGCTCCGACCGCAAAGCCGCCGGTATGTAAGATTATCGATTACGGTAAGTATCGTTATGAATTGGCGAGAAAAGAGAAAGAAGCCAGAAAAAAACAGAAAGTGGTCGAGTTAAAAGAGATTCGCCTGTCACCGAATATTGATTCAAATGATTTGAACACCAAAATGAATGCTGCAAAAAAATTCTTAAGCAAAGGTGATAAGGTAAAAATCACTTTAAGATTCCGTGGACGTGAGATGGCACATATGAATGCCAGCAAGCATATTCTGGATGACTTTGCTGAGAGTCTTGCAGAGGTTGCAGTAGTGGAAAAAGCACCAAAGGTTGAAGGCAGAAGCATCAGCATGGTGTTGGCAGAAAAAAATCATAATTTTAAGGAGGAATATATCATGCCAAAAATGAAAACAAGCAGAGCAGCTGCAAAACGTTTCAAAGTAACAGGAACAGGAAAATTAAAGAGAAATAAAGCTTACAAGAGACATATCTTAACAAAGAAAACAACAAAGAATAAGAGAAATCTTAGAAAACCGGCTATCGTAGATGCTACAAACGTTAAGAATATGAAGAAGATTTTACCATACATGTAAGAAAGTTGTTAAGGAGGAATAGATCATGGCAAGAGTTAAAGGCGGTTTAGGCGCTAAAAAAAGACATAATAGAAACATTAAAATTAGCAAAAGGTTACAGAGGAGCTCGTTCTAAACAGTACCGTGTTGCAAAACAGTCTGTTATGAGAGCCTTAACAAGTTCTTACGCAGGAAGAAAAGAGAGAAAGAGACAGTTCCGTCAGTTATGGATCGCTCGTATCAACGCAGCAGCAAGAATGAACGGAATCTCTTACAGCCAGATGATGCACGGCTTAAAAGTAGCTGGTGTTGACATCAACCGTAAAATGTTAGCAGAGATGGCTGTAAACGATGCAGCAGGATTTGCAGCATTAGCTGAGATCGCAAAGAAAGCAGTTGCTTAATTATAGGACAAGATGAGGGAGAACTTATTCCGGTGGGACAACCCCGGGGTAAGTTCTTTTTTCGCTTATGAAAGGTAAATTGGTGGTTTATCATGCAAATAAACGGATATTTATATGACACCCATGTGCACACATCAGAGGGAAGCGCATGTGGACAGAATACAGGAGCAGAGATGGCGAGAGCATATCAGAAAGCGGGATATGCCGGCATCGTCGTAACAGATCATTTCTTTTATGGAAATACGGCGGCGGACCGGAGCTTCCATGGAAAGACTGGGTAGAACAGTTCTGTAAGGGCTATGAACATGCGAAAGAAGAAGGCGATAAGATCGGACTGCAGGTGTTTTTCGGATGGGAGTCAGGATATCACGGAACAGAATTTTTAATTTATGGCTTAAACAAAGAATGGCTGTTAGAGCATCCTGAAATCAAAGATGCAGATGTGAAAGAACAGTATGAACTGGTACATGCCGGTGGTGGTATCGTCAGCCACGCGCATCCGTTCCGTGAGGAGGATTATATTCCGGAAATCCGCCTTTTCCCGGACTGTGTAGATGCAGTGGAGGGAATCAATGCCACGCATGAGAGTCCTGCGAGCACGTCGCATAAAAATATCCTGTATAATGAAAAAGCGATCGCCTATGCGAAAGAACATGGACTTCCGATTACGGCTGGCTCGGATCAGCATACCACCAGAATGATCGGTGGCGGCATGCTGTTTGACCGGAAGCTCTCCGATGAAAAAAGATTTTTGCAGGGCAGTGCTTGCCGGGGAGGCAAAAGCATACTGGAACGGCAGTGAGTTTTATGGTTAGGAGGTACGGGAATGTGTCCGGTATTCTTTTGGGGACATTTGTTTTTGTTTGTGAAACGTTTTGGAAAAATATAAGCTGTTGTCAAAACCCAGTGAATTTGCAATCGCGGTGATGGACAGGCTGGAATGTTCTAACAGATAACACGCCTGTTTCATGCGAAAATCAGTCAGATATTCCTTTGGCGACTGACCAAGCACCGATTCAAAAGAACGGAACAGGTGGCTGCGGCTGACGCGACATAGTCTGCGATATCCTCCACAGTAATTGCATAAGAATAATTGGAAGAGATATACTCGATGCCTTTCTGCACATAACTGTTGGCGGAATTTTGCTCCGTCGTATGGGAGGCGCCGTGTAAAACATGGCAAGCATCGTATAGAGCCGTCCGGTCATTTCCACGGCATGCTCAAATTCATTTCCTCTGGCATCGTAAATATGGAGTATCTGGCGGTGGATATCACTTCCGTGCGGTGTCTCCCGTATGATCGGTTTTTCCGGCGAAAAATCCGTTGCCTTTAAGATCATGGAGCGTCACTGCCCGTAAAACCCACCATGCATACTCCCACGGGTCAGTCTCTGCAGCGTAATAGACAACCTCTGTATTTGGATACACCAAAAAAGAATCCCCAGCCTGTAATTCATAAGTTCTTTTTCCAATCTTGTAAAAACCTTTCCCCGAAATAATATAATGGATCAGATAATGATCCCGGATTCCCGGTCCCCACTGATAAAGCGAGTCACATCTCTGAAATCCCACGTTATAGACGGAAAGTGAAACCAGTTCTTTCTCTGTTACTTTGTAAGAATTTTTATATTTTTCGTACATGGTAATCCTCCATTATTCTCTGGTAATCCACTGCCAGCGGCTTCACACGGCCTGACGGCCACAACCCCACGGCTCTGCACTAAATAATTATACCGGCCACTCAGTCAACATGCAACATTTTTACATATAATATACACATTTTTTGCTATACATTTTCCAAAGAATGGGGTAAGATGTACCCATAACGTTGAAGGAAAACAAAAAGATTTGTTATGGAAAGGTGGAAAAAACTATGGCAATTTTAGTTACCGGCGGTGCCGGATTCATTGGAAGTCACACATGCGTAGAACTGTTAAATGCGGGTTATGAGGTTGTTGTACTTGACAATCTGGTAAACGCATCTGAAAAATCATTAGAGCGTGTAAAAGCAATCACAGGAAAAGAAGTGACTTTTTATAAAGGCGATATCTTAGACCGCACAATTTTAAATGAGATTTTGAAAAAGAAAAAATTGATAGCTGTATCCATTTCGCAGGATTAAAGGCTGTTGGTGAGTCTGTGCAGAAACCTTGGAATATTACAACAACAATATTTCAGGAACATTGACTCTGGTGGATGTAATGCGTCAGCATAACTGCAAGAACATTATTTTCTCATCTTCAGCAACCGTATACGGTGATCCGGCAGAAATCCCGATCACAGAGAACTGCCCGAAGGGTCAGTGCACCAATCCTTATGGATGGACAAAATCCATGTTAGAGCAGGTTCTGATGGATATCCAGAAAGCAGATCCGGAGTGGAACGTGATCTTGCTCCGTTACTTTAACCCGATCGGTGCTCATAAGAGTGGAACTATGGGAGAGAACCCGAACGGCATCCCGAACAACCTGATGCCATACATTACACAGGTGGCAGTCGGCAAATTAAAAGAACTTGGCGTATTTGGTGACGATTATGACACGCCGGACGGAACAGGTGTCAGAGATTACATTCATGTAGTTGACCTTGCGATCGGTCATGTAAAAGCATTAAAGAAGATCGATGAGAAATGCGGACTTGCAATCTATAACCTTGGAACAGGTCATGGTTACAGTGTGCTTGACATTGTCAAAAACTTCGAAGCTGCAACTGGCGTGAAGATTCCTTATTCCATCAAACCGAGACGTGCAGGTGATATTGCAACCTGTTACTGTGATCCTTCGAAGGCGGAGCGTGAGCTTGGCTGGAAGGCACAGTATGGTATCAAAGAGATGTGCGAAGATTCCTGGAGATGGCAGAAGAACAATCCGAACGGATATGACGATTGATCTGCATAGCTGAAACAGGGAAAGTTGTCAAAGGAAGAGATTGCAGACGGTGTAGGACTTACGATAGAAGAGGTCGATGTCTTTGCGCAGGAATAAATAATTTATAAATGATAAAAACACGGAAAACGACTGTTAATGTAAAAAAATTTACAGTCGTTTTTCTTTACAAATAATAATATGGTTATTGTTG
>ENA-OQJH01001186-OQJH01001186.1-human-gut-metagenome-genome-assembly--contig:-NODE-1186-length-11518-cov-2.235010_pt1 | contig 11518 bp, 15 predicted proteins | sample MGYA00242597_ERZ504763 | MGnify/ENA primary metagenome ERZ504763 (study PRJEB26092, sample SAMD00036359) | human gut metagenome | host: Homo sapiens | study: EMG produced TPA metagenomics assembly of... | reverse complement strand
AATCAAACCTAATATGTCAGCAATCTGACCCATCGTTTCAGCCGGATATTAGCATCTTTGCACCAAGCTTTACAAGTATAAAGCACATATTACGTTTAACCTTTAAAATGCTAAAACGATGAAAAAGTAGCACTATTCCTATTTTTATCCGTTTGCTTCGCGCAACAATCCTGTTCGTCGGATTCTGTTGGAACGGAACCGGAGGAAAATCCACAAGACATTCTTTTTAAAGACGATTTCAACTTTTCGATGAAAAAGTATGGACGAAAGAAACTCATGAACCGGTTGGACCAATCAAGAGCTACAGGCATACGATGCCGCTCATGTGTCCGTTGGAAAGGACGGGGATAAATCGGTTCTGATTCTTACCGCCGAACGCAAAGGGAATAAAATCTATTCAGGCAGGATCAATCAAAAGGAAAAAGAAGTTTCAAGTATCGTAAGATAGAAGCAAGCATCAAGCTTCCCAAGACTAACGGCGGACTGTGGCCTGCGTTCTGGATGATGGGAGATAACGACAAAGAATGGCCGGCATGCGGGAGATCGACATTATGGAAATGGGAGAACAGAGCGGAATGGCTGCGGGCGATTCGGAAAACAAGTGAACACCGCCATTCACTATGGCCCTAGCGCAGCGGCTCACGAACAGCAATACTACAAAGCCAATGTTGCCAACAGCCTGCAAGACGGCAATTATCACACCTACTCTCTGGATTGGGATGAAAACAACCTGACAATATCCATCGACAACGTCAAGTTTCATACGTTCGACATTAGCTCGAACACATACTTCCACAATAACTTCTACATCCTGTTCAACCTCGCCGTGGGAGGTGCGTTTACAGGGATTACCGACATTAATAAACTGACGGGTCTGAAAGACGGTCAGAAAGTGAATATGTACATCGACTGGGTGAAAATATTATAGGAATCTTAAATATACATGCTATGAATATGGAAAAATGTAAGTATCTACTGTTTTGCGGAACACTCGCCCTTTGGATGGCGGGAAGTTTCCAGCAAGTGTATGCAGCAACGGAACCAAGTTCCCAGGCTATTCAACAACAAAGCAACAAGGTAACCGGAAAAGTGAGCGATGCCACAGGTCCCATCATTGGGGCTTCCGTAGTGGAGAAAGGAACTGCCAACGGAACGATTACCGATCTGGATGGAAATTTCAGTTTGAATGTAAAAGCGGGAGCTACGCTCGTTGTCAGCTACGTGGGTTATAAATCCGAAGAAGTAAAAGCGGGAAGAGGTCCTTTGAACATCACCTTGAAAGAGGATGCCAAAGCATTGGATGAAGTGGTAGTTACCGCCCTTGGCATCAAGAGAGAGCGCAAAGCGTTGGGCTACGGCATTGATGAAGTGAAAGGCGAAGCTTGACCAAAGCCAAAGAAACGAATCTCATCAACTCCATGGCAGGACGTGTGCCGGGCTTGGTAGTCAGCCAGACCGCCGGTGGTCCTTCCGGTTCTACGCGTGTCATTCTGCGAGGCAGTACCGAAATGACCGGCAATAACCAACCTCTTTATGTAGTGGACGGTGTACCTTTGGACAACACTAATTTCGGCAGTGCCGGCACAAACGGAGGCTTCGACTTGGGCGACGGTATTTCGAGCATCAATGCCGATGACGTAGAAAATATGTCGGTATTGAAAGGCCCTGCGGCATCCGCACTTTATGGTAGCCGTGCCAGCCACGGTGTTATCTTGATTACAACCAAGCGAGCCAACAAGGATAAAATCAGCGTGGAATATAACGGAACACTGACTTTCGACACCCAACTTGCCAAATGGGACGAAGTGCAACAGATATATGGTATGGGAAGCAACGGTACTTATAGCTATGATGCCATATCCAACACAAACAAAAGTTGGGCCCAAAGCGGACGGTTCAAACATGTTGAAGTATTTCGACGGCGTGGAACGCCCTTTCCTCATTGTCCCCGACAATACGTCCAACTTCTTCCGCACGGGTATCACCGCCACCAACTCCGCCATCATAGGTGTGAACAGCGGAAAAACCGGAATTCGCTTTACCTATACGGATATGCGCAATAAAGACATTGTTCCCCAGACACACATGAGCCGTGACATTTTCAACCTGCGCGCCAATACGTCTGCAGGAAAGGTAGACTTGGATTTCAGCGTCAACTATACACGGGAAGACGTGAAGAACCGTCCGGCTCTGGGCGACAGCAAGTCCAATATCGGTAAAAACCTGATGACCCTTGCCACCACCTACGACCAGGAATGGTTGCAAACCTATCAAACTGCCGACGGCGAATATTCCAACTGGAACGGTATGGATCCCTACAACGTGAATCCGTACTGGGATATCTATAAGAACTTCAATAAATCCAAAAAAGATTTGTTCCGCATGAACGGCAAGGCCGTATGGAACATCGACCACATCTGAAACTTCAGGCAACGCTGGGTGCCGAACTCAACTGGTTCACGTTCGATGATTACAAAGCACCTACCACTCCCGGATTCGAAGCCGGAAGACTTCAAAACAGTGCTTTCCGCAACCGCATGTACAACTTTGAAGTGTTGGCTCTCTACAACAACCATTGGGGTGATTTCGATTTCAACGCTACGTTAGGCGGCAATGTATATAAGGTGAACAACCAGACCACCGTTACCACCGCTCAAGACATGAAGATACGCGATGTCCCTTCATTGACGAGCTTCAACGAGATCAGTGTAGTGCCCGGCAGTTACCGCAAGCAGATTAATTCGGTTTACGGAGCAGTGAACGTGGGATGGAAACACATGCTTTACCTCGATGCTACGTTGCGTGGCGACCAATCGTCTACCCTTCCCACTGGCAACAACATGTATATGTATCCTTCTTTCTCCGGTAGCTTTGTATTCTCCGAGCTGACAAAACTGGGCGACCTCCTGCCTTACGGAAAGTTACGTATGTCATGGGCCCAAGTAGGTAGCGATACCGATCCTTATCAATTGGGACTCGTCTATACGAAATCCAAATATGCTTATCCCGGATATACCATCGGATATATCGATAACGGAACCATCCCCAACAAAAACTTGAAACCAACCAAAACAAACTCCGTGGAAATGGGATTGGAATTGAAATTCCTAAAGAACCGTATCGGACTGGATTTCACCTACTATTCGCAAATCAGTAAAAACCAAATTATGGGAATGGCAAGTTCCTGGACAACCGGTTATAACTATCGCTTGATTAATGCCGGCAAGATAGAAAACAAAGGTATTGAAATTGCCCTTAGCACACGACCGATTCAAACACGCGATTTTTCCTGGGACATTAATCTGAACTTCTCCAAAAACAGCAACAAGGTAAAAGAACTGGATGGCGAATCGGATATGTTTGAACTGGAAAAAGCATCTTGGCTCGACGTTCAGGTGGCCGCTAAGGTAGGCGAGAACTTTGGTTCTATTGTAGGCCCGGACTTCCAACGGAACGAAAAGGGAGATATTCTGATTGACCCGCAAACCGGTCTGCCGCAATATGACAAGAGCAACCACGTATTGGGTAATGCCTCTTGGGACTGGACAGGTGGATTGCTTACCAACTTTACCTACAAGAATCTTTCGCTGGTAGCGGTATTTGATGTGAAAGTAGGCGCCGACCTCTATTCGATGTCTGCCCGTGCTGCTTACGAATCGGGTAAAAGTCCGGAGACATTGGCAGGACGCGACGCCTGGTATCGCTCGGAAGAAGAAAGATTGGCAGCCGGCATTGCGAAAGGAGCCGATAACTGGAAGCCGACAGGCGGATTCGTTGCTCCAGGTGTCATCGACAACGGTGATGGAACGTATCGCCCCAACGACATCTACATCAATCCGGAAGACTACTGGATGAGCGTTTGCCGTAATGCACCTTCTATGTTTATTTACGACAACTCATACGTAAAATGCCGTGAGCTGACGTTGAGTTATAATGTACCCAAATCCTGGCTGAAGAATGTAGTAAGCGGACTGACCGTTTCGTTCGTTGCCCGCAATCCGTTCATCGTATGGAAGAATATCCCGAATATCGACCCGGATTCCAACTACAACAATACCACCGGTATGGGACTTGAATACGGTTCGTTGCCTTCACGCAGAAGCTATGGTTTTAATGTAAATGTGAAATTCTAAAAAGATATATCATGAGACAATCTAAATACATCACAATCATCACGATGGCATGTGCCTGTTTTTCGCTTCTTGCAGCGATGAATACATGGAAAACATGAATACCGACCCTTCCAAGCCGCTACCATCGACCCGAATGCGCAGCTCACCACTGCCCAACTGCAAACGTACGGAGACCTTAGTATGATGGAAATCTACCGTAACTACCATTATGCATTCACCCAACAACTGATGGGATGTTGGAACACCACCAACTACGGCGGACGCCATACGCTAGACAATAATGAAATGAGCCGTATCTGGACATCGTTCTACACTCAATCCCTGAAGAATATCATTGATGCTCAATATCGCACAGCCGAAGATGCAGAGAAAGTGAACATCAACTCTGTGCTCCGCATTTATCGGGTTTATCTTATGTCTATCATCACCGACACTTACGGAGACGCTCCTTTCAGTGAAGCCGGCCTGGGATCCTCGAAGGAAAGTTCAATCCGAAGTATGACAAACAGGAAGATATTTACAACGCTTTCTTTCTGGAGCTGGAAGATGCCGTCAATAAAATCGATCCGACCAAAGATAAAGTGACAGGTGACCTCATCTATGCCGGTGATGTAACTAAATGGCAACAACTGGCAAACTCGCTTCGCCTACGTTTTGCCATGCGAATCTCCAATGTCAATCCTACAAAGGCACAAACGGAATTTGAAAATGCTTTGGCTGCCAATGGGGGTGTGATAACGGACGCTCAAGCGATGCGCTCATCAAATACATGACAATCGCATTTAGTTTCGGACAAGAAGCTTACTCTGATTATCGCGGAAATTCATTGTCACAGTTATTGTTCGGCAACGACCCCGCTAATAATCCAAGTTACCTCTGCTCCACTTTCTTTAATCAGCTACGCCAATCCGGTGACCCTCGTACATTCAAAATTTCCCGTTGTTATTATGACGGGCTGATGAGTGCCACCAGTCCCGACAATCGTGTCGACATCACCCAGGAGATGATTGAAAAAGGGATTGATTTCAGTCCGCGCAACCCGGTGCCTACTCGTGGGAGCCATGGCCTACAGGATACGACAGCGATATTTGTAAGGAATTAGCCGTTAACAACCCTTCTGTTACAGCAACCATGGCTCGTGAAGTGGAACCCAAACTTGCCAATAATTTCCTAAAAAGCGACAATCCGGGCGTAGTGATGACCTCTGCAGAAGTGAAGTTCCTGATGGCAGAAGCTACTGTGAAAAAATGGAATGTCGGCAGTGTGTCGGCAGAAGATCTTTACAAGCAAGGAGTGCGTGCAGCTATGGATTTCCTGACAGACAACTACGGTTGCACGGCTACTACTGATGCAGAGTTTGATGCATTCATTCAAGGTAGAGGGACGTTCGGACATACGGACAATCAGAAACTTGAAGCTATCAATACACAGGCCTGGATTCTTCACTTCACCAATCCTGCCGAATGTTGGGCAAACGTGCGTCGTTCCGGTTATCCGAAGTTGAAATCACCGGCAGAATATGGGTTCGGACAATATCTCACCGGTGGAACGGAAATTCCGGTACGTCTCTGCTATCCTGTATTGGAATCTTCCTATAATAAGAAAAGCTACAATGAAGCCATCGAGCGCATGGGAGGAACAGATAATTGGCACAGCTTCTGTGGTGGGATACTGAAAACTAACTATTAAACAATCATCCATTATGAAAAAGATATATATTGCACTATTTGCCCTACTCGCTGTAGGCTCCACATTTACTGCATGCACCGAGGAAGAGCCGTTCGCTACGGTGACGGAAAATGATGATCCGCATATCCTTGCCCCGGTATTCCCTGACAGAACGAACGGCCAATTGGCTACATTCGCCAACATCAGCCGGGATGCGAACTTATCCATCGCGCTGACCGTGACTCCGAAAGATTACACCACAGTAACCTGGTTCATTGACGGGCAGGAAGTGGAATCGGGTACCGACTCCGACAAAGAAATCAACCGTAGTCTGAAAGCCGGTACGTATAATTTGAAAATAGAAGTAGAAACTGTGAAAGGGAAGAAGACTTCCGTGAAGGATTAGTGGTGGTCAATCCGTTGGCTGATGACCCTCAATCTAAAGAAGTAGCCTTTGAGAGAATTGTATCTCCCGGTAAGACTGCCGTTATATGGCAGTAATTTACAGAACGTAACAGCCATCCTCTTGGGAGGAAACACAATCACCGATCCTACTTATGTTGAATCGGAAGACGAGAACTATCTGGAATACATCGTTCCGACAGGCGTAAGCGAAGGCGATTACCGTATCGTTCTGCAAGATGCCGCCGGCAATGAATATGGAGCCGACATGGTGAAAGTGACCAATGCTTCCCTTGTCATTTCAGGTGCTAACCGGGCTACTGCAACGTGGACTGGACCATTTCCGGTATCAATCTTGAAAACATCGCTTCTCTAACTATCGGCGGACAGACGGTGTCTCAATTCAGCAATCAATCTTCTACGGAAGTTACGCTGACTTGTCCGGATTTGTCTGATGGAAGCTATACGCTGACAGGCAAAACCCGTAGCGGAGAGGCTGTGCAGTTCTTAAACGATAATGCTACGACTACCGAACAGACTGTGACCGTATCTACCGAAATAACGCTTTGGTCAGGACACCATTACGTTTCGTGGGATAAGCCGGACGGTGACCCCAACAAGAGTTCGGTCTGATTCCAAAGATGTGTTTGCCGGTATCACAGCCGGATCAACACTGAAGTAGTCTACTCCATAGAACCAACTGCCGAATATCATCAGATGCAACTTGCCACAGGTTGGTGGACTGGCCTGGCAGATAAGATAGAATTTACGGAAAACGGTGAATACACACTGGTACTGACACAAGAGATACTGAATAAGATTCAAACTGAAGACGGATTCTTATGTACGGGTCATGGCTATTATGTAGACCTGGTAACCGTGAAATAATGTTCCTAAGTAAGTTTAAAAATCATTCATACCATAAGTATCTGTCATTCTTCGGGTTAAATCCCTCTGAATGACAGATTACATAAACGATGCTACTTAAAAACAAATCATAATGAAACTAAGAAATATTATATTAATGACCGCATCTATCGCAATGACTGCCTGTTCCAAACAGGCAGTTCCCACTGCCATTCCTGAAGACGCAAAAATAGAACAACAAGTGGAAGAGCTTCTATCAAAGATGGACCTTGACGCCAAGATAGGGCAAATGACCGAGCTTGCTATTGATGTATTAGGAGAGACGATAAATGGAGAATTCCAATTGGACGAGGCAAAACTCCATAAAGCGATTGCTGAATATAAGGTAGGTTCGTTCCTCAATGCCCCCGGCCCGGTAGCACAAAGCCCTGAAAAGTGGAACGAGATTATCAGTCGAATACAAGAACTGTCGATGACGGAGATTGGTATTCCATGTATCTACGGCCTGGATCAGAATCATGGTACTACCTATACATTGGGCGGCACGCTCTTCCCTCAAAATATCAATATGGGTGCTGCCTTCAATCCGGATTTGACCTACGAAGCAGCACGTGTAACGGCTTATGAAACAAGGGCTAGCAATTGTCCCTGGACATACTCCCCCACCGTCGATATGGCACGTGATCCCCGTTGGCCGCGTGTATGGGAGAATTATGGAGAAGACTGTTTAGTCAATGCCATTATGGGCAGCACTGCCGTCCGAGGCTTCCAAGGAGATGATCCTAACCATATTCCCGCCGACCGAATCGCCACCTCCGTGAAACATTACATGGGATACAGCATGCCACGTACCGGTAAAGACCGCACACCGGCTTATATATCGGTTTCCGAACTGCGTGAGAAATGTTTTGCACCGTTCAAGGCTTGTGTGGAAGCTGGTGCACTGACTATAATGGTCAACAGTGTTCCATCAACGGAAAGCCTGTGCACGCCGACCGCGAACTCCTTACACAATGGCTGAAAGAAGACTTGGGATGGGACGGAATGTTAATCACCGACTGGGCGGACATCAACAATCTTTATACCCGCGAACATGTGGCGGCAAACAAAAAAGAAGCCATCGAAATGGCAATCAATGCAGGTATAGACATGGCTATGGAACCGTATGATCTCAATTATTGTACACTACTAAAAGAGTTAGTGCAAGAGAAGAAAATACCCATGAGCCGTATTGACGATGCCGTCCGCCGGGTGCTTAGACTTAAATTCCGTTTGGGTCTGTTCGATCATCCGAACACTTTATTGAAAGATTATCCTCTCTTCGGCAGCAAGGAGCATGCACTTATCGCACTTCATGCAGCCGAAGAATCGGAAGTATTGCTAAAAAATAAAGATAATATTCTTCCGCTTCCTCAAGGGAAAAAGCTACTGGTAACCGGTCCGAACGCCAACTCTATGCGTTGCTTGAACGGCGGTTGGAGCTATTCGTGGCAAGGACATCTGACCGATAGATTTGCCGACAAATATAACACCATTTACGAAGCAATCTGCAACAAATTCGGAGCCGATCATGTCCGTCTGGAACAGGGCGTAACCTACAAACCCGAAGGTGCTTACATGGAAGAAAATGAACCGGAGATTGAGAAAGCTGTGGCCGCCGCCCGCAACGTGGATATCATTATCGCCTGCATCGGTGAAAATTCATATTGCGAAACACCCGGTAATCTTTCCGAGCTTACCATCTCTGCCAACCAAAGCAAACTGGTAAAGGCACTTGCCACGACAGGAAAACCGATCATCCTGATACTCAATGAGGGTCGTCCCCGCATTATCAACGACCTGGAGCCATTGGCTGATGCTGTTATTGACATTCTATTACCCGGAAACTATGGTGGCGATGCATTAGCGAACATTCTGGCAGGAGACGTGAACCCCAGTGCCAAGATGCCTTACACATATCCGCGACACGAAGCAGCACTGACTACCTACGATTATCGGGTGAGTGAAGAGATGGACAAAATGGAAGGAGCTTACGACTACAATGCAGTAGTCTCCGTTCAATGGCCTTTCGGATACGGATTGAGCTACACCACTTTCGAATACAGCAACTTCCAAACGGACAAATCTTCGTTTACCGCAGGAGATGATTTGCACTTTTCCATAGACGTAACCAATACCGGTAAATATGCCGGAAAAGAAGTTGTCATGCTATTCAGCAGTGATCTTGTGGCTTCGCTTACTCCCGAAAACCGTCGGTTACGAGCCTTCAAAAAGGTGGAACTACAACCGGGCGAAACCCAAACTGTCACTCTATCCATCAAAGGCAGCGACTTGGCTTTTGTCAATTCTGACGGGCAATGGGTACTGGAACAAGGGGATTTCCGTATGCAATGCGGAAATCAAGTAGTGACTATTACTTATAAGTAGGCATTTATAAGTAGGTATTTATAAGTAAATGTGCATTATTAATGTATACACTCCCGACAATAACTCTATGAGACACTGCGTTACTTTGTGGTGAACTCAAATTATCATCTAACCGGCTGAACAGCCTCAAACGGCTGTTCAACCAAATTTAAACAACCGCTCCTCTTGATCCAAACGACCGTATGTCTACAACAAAAAGACAATCGTTTGAGCCCAAAGGAGCGGTTGTTTTTATCTGAAGGAAAGCGGCATTATTACAAAGGATATTCCTCAAAAGCATACAAAATGGTAGACAAATAACGTTCACCTGTATCGGGTAATAATGCAACAATCATTTTCCCTGCATTTTCCGGTCGCTTCGCCAGTTCCGTAGCAGCATATACGCTGCGCCTGAAGATATGCCTACCAACAAACCTTCCTGTTTGGCTAATTCACGACTCGTACGAATGGCATCGTCATTCTGCACCTGAATAATCTCATCTACGATAGAAGCCTTGTACGTTTTAGGAACAAACCCTGCACCGATTCCCTGAATCTTATGCGGACCTGGTTTTCCTCCCGAGAGTACCGGAGAATCAGAAGGTTCTACTGCCACGATCTTTATACTCGGATCACGCATCTTCAGCGCTTCCCCTACACCGCTAACTGTCCCGCCAGTACCTACTCCGGCCACAAAGATATCGACTTTCCCCTCGGTATCTCTCCATATTTCCAGACCGGTAGTCCGTAAATGCATGGCGGGGTTAGCAGGATTCTCAAATTGTTGTAAGATGACAGCTCCCGGAGTGACCGCTTTCAGTTCTTCAGCTTTGGCAATGGCTCCTTTCATACCATCTGCACCAGGAGTCAATACTAATTCCGCACCTAAAGCTTTCAGAAGATTACGCCGTTCGATGCTCATGGTATCGGGCATCGTCAAAATTAACTTATAGCCTTTAGCTGCCGAAACAAAAGCCAATCCCACGCCGGTATTCCCGCTGGTCGGTTCAATGATAGTTGCTCCGGGATGCAAAATTCCTTTCGTTTCTGCATCCTCAATCATAGCCAATGCTATGCGGTCCTTCACGCTTCCTGCCGGATTGAAAGATTCAATCTTTACAATCAGACGAGCTTTCAGGTCGTTACTTGTATTATAGTTACTAAGTTCCAATAACGGAGTGTTACCTACCAAATCCGTCAATTTTCTTGCTATCTTTTCCATATATATCTGTTTTAAATTTCTCTTGTTTTAATATATGACAAAGATAGTGCGGATTCTGTTCAGGGTAAATACCATATATGTGGTAAATTCATACCACATATATCTGACTTCTTGCCAGAACAATATATCATTTGAATCTCTTCACATAATCTGCAATCAGACAACATGCCGGGCCGAGTACCTGACCATGATCGAATCCTTGCATTTCATACAAAGTCACCTTCTTGTTACCTATACTTTTCAAGACAGCTTCTAACAACGCATTTTCTTCATATCTTGCCGCCATCTCCAAATGTTTATCTCCCGTAATCAACACGAGAGGAGCAGTTTCCTTGCGGGCCTTATTTACCGGAGCATACTCATCAACCACCGGAATACCGTCAGGCAAACCGCGTTCCTTACGAATAGTGAAATGTGTCACCGTCTGACCACTCACCGGAAGATAAGCAGCTACACTATCGGCATCTGCTCCGTATGCTGCCATGTACTTTTTATCCATTGCCAGAATCAACGAAAGATAGCCTCCCGCAGAATGACCGGAAACAAAAATGTGATCCTTACGACCACCATACTTCTCAATATTCTTGAAAACCATGCCACAGCTTCAGCCGCATCTTCGATGTAAGCCGGATTCTTTGCTTTCGGACTCAAACGGTAATTCACCGCCACTACTGCAAACCCTTGTTCTCTCAATTCTTTGGGAATAAATTTATTTCCACCTTCCATACCACCACCGTGAAACCAGACAATAGTTGAGAAATCCTTCTTGTTTCAGGATAATAAATTATCCAGTTTAACAACGTTCCAAGTACGATAGTGA
>ENA-OQJH01001185-OQJH01001185.1-human-gut-metagenome-genome-assembly--contig:-NODE-1185-length-11534-cov-3.444902_pt1 | contig 11534 bp, 17 predicted proteins | sample MGYA00242597_ERZ504763 | MGnify/ENA primary metagenome ERZ504763 (study PRJEB26092, sample SAMD00036359) | human gut metagenome | host: Homo sapiens | study: EMG produced TPA metagenomics assembly of... | reverse complement strand
TGCACCGCCACAGATAAAATAATCCTTCTCACTGCGGGTTTTGTCATTCCATTTTCCTGCCGATAATACGGGTTGCATAGGTATCCGTAATGATTTTCCGTTTATCTCATAATTGTATCTTAAATTTTCCATAACTTACCGGTTACGGCCACAGAACGCACGGATCCCCGGCAATATTCCTCCGGTACTAAAATTTTGCAGACAGGTTCTGCTTTTTCCCATAAAAAAGAATGCTGCAGTTCTCTTCTTTTTCCCCTTCGAACGTAAAAATCACTGCATCATCCTTTTTCTGTACTCCTAACTTTTCGTAATTGCCTTCTCTGATCGTGTAATCCATGCTGTCTGCCACCTTTTCTATCGTACCCCAGTATCTTTTTCTAATAAAAATAGTATACCTTTTTTTCACATTTTGTATAGAAAAATATGTTCAATCACATCCGATTATGTTATGATGTCATTGTCTTTATTAGGACCACTATAAAAAAGAGAGGTATCGGCATGAGCGATTTCAACCAGAACAATGACGATGAAGATATCGTTGTAACCCTTGATCTTGACGACGGAAGTCAGGTAGAATGCGAAATTCTTACCATTTTTACAATTGGCGAACGCGATTACATCGCACTTCTTCCATTGGATGAAAATGGCGAGGAAAACGAGGAAGGCGAAGTATTTATTTATCGTTATTCTGAAGACAGCGAAGGCAATCCTTCCCTTGATAACATTGAGGACGATGAAGAATACGAAGCTGTATCCGACCGTTTTGACGAACTTTTAGACGAGGCAGCCTTCGAGGAGATGGATGATTAATCCTTCTTCTTTTCCGGTGGCTGCGCTTCTTTGATAAAACGGGAAATTTCTGCATCTTTATGGTTCAGTTGTTTGACTGAAAAAAGATGCAGATTTTTTTTTGCTCTCGTCATTCCTACATAAAACATCCTTCGCTCTTCTTCCACTTCCGGTTCCAGCACTGCTTTTTTGTATGGCATGACACCCTCATTGACGTCAATGATATAGACATTTTCATATTCCAGACCTTTTGCACTATGTAATGTTGCTAACGCAACACTGTTCGGGTTCTGATTCTGCACGCGGTAAAATTCCTGCAGCTCTTTTGTGTAATTTTCAATGTGGTCAAACCACGCATCATAAGTCTTATATTCCTCGCTGCATCCAGGAGCTCATCCAAAACATCAAACAGATCATCCGCTTTGATACGTCTGTAATCCGCATATTCTGTACAAAACTCATCATATCCGATTGCCTTCCGGATGTAATTGATCGCCGCATACGGACTTAATCTCTCTAACATACGGATATCGCCCTCTAATTTTTCGATGCGCTTTGCCACCCACGGCTGTTCCTCATAGTACACTCCCACACATCAAATGCCACGGTCTCCTCGTCTAGCGATTCCCGGCTGATATAGCGTTTCGGACGGTTCATGATCTGCAGGAAATCCCTGCGTTCCCTGCTTCCCATCGCAATCTTTATGTATGCAAAAATATCTTTTGCGATCCAGTGCTCGTATAAGTTCGGCACGGTATCTCTCGTTCGGAATGGAATATTATACTCCATCAGCTGTTCCATCAGAAGTCGCGGCTGTGTATTGGTGCGGAAAAGCACTGCAAATTCTTCATATTTTGCGCCTTTCTCCACCGCCTCCTGAATATCCCAGATGATTCTTGCATTTTCTTTGCGCTGGCTTTCAAACAACTGCCATTCGACCGGGATGCCCCCTGATCCGCCGCCTCTATTTTTTTCTGAAAGCGTTCCTTATTGTGGCCGATGAGATATCCGGCACTTGTCACAATGTTTTTTACGGAACGGTAATTCACATCTAAAAGAACCGTCTCCGCCTCCGGATAATCATCTTTAAAATGTAACATGATCTCCGGCTTCGCGCCCCGGAAACGGTAGATCGACTGGTCATCATCCCCCACGATAAACAGATTTTCCTCTCACCCGCTAACATTTTTATAATGTCATACTGGATCCGGTTGATGTCCTGAAACTCATCGATCAAAATATAGCGGTATTTATTCTGCCATGCAGCAAGAATATCGGCACGCTGTTCAAAAGTTCCTTCGTGTATACTAACATGTCATCAAAATCAATCAGTCTGTTTTTGTACAATTCATGATATTGGCGATAAACCTTTCGGAACACGGTCTCCGCACAGTTTTTCGAATAATAGTTGGCGATTTCTATCCCGGAATTTTTGACCAGACTGATCTCCCTAACAGAGATGTGATAAACTCCGTCTCATCCTCATAGGTCAGATGTTCTTTCGCTATGATCTCACGCATACACTGGTAGCGCTGTTCCTCCTGGCAATATTGTCTGCGCTGTAATTATATGCATGTTTTAAAATAGCAAAATATACTGCATGAAACGTGCCAAATGTCACCGGACATGACCGGTTCATTTTCCGCTGAAATCTTCGCTTCATCTCCGTTGCCGCAGCTTTTGTAAACGTAATGACAAGGATCTGTGCCGGATCTATCCCACACACTTCGATCAGATATTTTGTACGTTCTGTGATTACAAGGGTTTTGCCGGAACCCGGTCCGGCAAGAACGAGCATCGGTCCGTTTTTGTGATGGATTGCCCGTGTCTGTGATGCGTTAAAGCTCATAGATTACCTCAATTCATAGATTTGAAACGGCAGGGAAATTGAAAATCTCCCTGCCTGATAAAAAACTCTTACTGCTCTAATAATTCAATACCTTTTTTGATGCGGGCAATGGACTCTTCTTTTCCAAGTACCTCCATCAGCTCTGTCGCTCCGCCCGGTGTCATCTGTTTGCCGGAAACAGCCGTACGGATCGGCCACATAACATAACCGTTCTTCACGCCGGTCTCTTCCACATATTTTAACAATGTGGCATATAATGCATCATTGCTGTAATCTTCCTGTGCCTCTAACAGAGGAAGTACATCTTTTAATACTTTTAAGGAAGTTTCCGCATTTGTCTTCATCTTCTTGTGTGTGTACATTGCCACATCATATTCCGGAAGTGCCTCAAAGAAATCAATATGCTCTTTGATATCCGGGAATACTTCGATTCTGGTTTTTACCATTGCTGCAATCTTCTTTAAATCAAGATCCTTTGTGATCACCTCGCGGATATATGGCTCTGCTTTTTCATAGAAACTGTCAAAATCCATAGCTTTGATGTATTCGCCATTCATCCATTTTAACTTTGTGTAATCAAAAACTGCCGGTGATTTGCTGATTCTGTGGTAATCAAATTCTTTGATCAGCTCATCTAAGGTAAAAATTTCTCTGTTATCTTCCGGGCTCCAGCCAAGCAGTGAGATATAGTTTACAACTGCTTCACTTAAAAATCCCTGCTCTAATAGATCTTCAAAAGAAGAATGTCCGCTTCTCTTAGAAGTTTCTTGTGGTTTTCATCCGTGATCAGCGGCAGATGGATGTAAACCGGTGATTCCCAGCCAAATGCATCATACAGACGCTGGTATTTCGGCGAAGAGGAAAGATACTCATTTCCACGTACCACATGTGTGATGTTCATGGTATGATCGTCAACCACGTTTGCAAAATTATAGGTCGGATATCCATCGGATTTGATCAGGATCATATCATCAAGTTCTGCATTATCCACCGTGATATCTCCGTATAACTCATCATGGAAGGTCGTTGTTCCCTCGTTCGGGATGTTCTGACGGATGACAAACGGTTTGCCAGCAGCAAGATTTGCCTCCACTTCTTCTTTACTTAAATGCAGACAGTGTTTGTCATACATCATGATCTCTTTACCGTCCACTTCTGTTTTTAAGGACTCTAAACGCTCCTTGTCGCAGAAGCAGTAGTATGCTTCGCCTTTTTCTACTAATTCTTTGGCATATTTCATGTAGATGCCGGTCTTCATACGCTCACTCTGCACATAAGGACCATAACCGCCATCCTTATCCGGTCCCTCATCATGAACCAGACCTGTTTCCTCTAATGTGTGATATATGATATCAACTGCACCTTCCACAAAACGCTCCTGATCCGTATCTTCGATACGAAGCATAAAATCTCCGCCCGCATGTTTGGCAATTAAAAACTCATATAATGCAGAACGCAGATTTCCCACATGCATTCTTCCTGTAGGACTTGGTGCAAATCTTGTTCTTACTTTGCTCATTGTTTGTTTTCCTCCTGTATTCTCATTTTCCGTTTTATAATCCGGAAAGATTTTCAAACGCCGTACACGTCATTATATAACAATTTTTTCTGCCTGACAAGCTTACAAATTGAAAACAGAGACAGGATTTTTCTCCTGTCCCTGCGCTGCCCAGCTATTATTTTATTATTAGATACCTTGCCGACATTATATTTTGGTAAATATTGCGGTTTCTTTCTTCAAATCGGTTGCAATCTCAAAGTTCTCATCCATACGGTTCGAGATATTTTCCATATCCGTAACCAGCACCTGCGTGCTGTCTGCTGCATTGCTGACTCCCTTTGCGCCCTCCTCGATGGCATGTGCGATCGTATTGATGGACCTTTGTATTTCAACCATTGTATTCTTCAACGAATCTGTCTTTGATTCAAACTCGTTCATGACATTCTCTATGTAGGTCGCCTTATTTTTATATTCACTTCCAGCCGTTACGAATTCTTCAAACTCTGGAAGAATCGACTCGTTCATATATTGTACCAGTCCATTTGCATTGTCTGCTAAATTATGCACTGCCTGAGTCACAACACTGTTGATCTGCTGGATACGGTTTGCAGCTTCCTGACTGGCAGCTGCAAGCTGACTGATCTCTGTTGCAACAACAGCAAAACCGCGTCCTGCATCCCCTGCTCTGGCTGCTTCAATAGACGCATTTAATGCAAGCAGGTTTGTCTGGCTTGCAATATTCAAAATATCATCCGTCAGGCTATTTACCTGATTTACACTGTTACTGTCCTCAATCGCCCTGTTTAATACCTCAAGAATCTCATTGACTTTCGTGCCGGTAGATTCCATATTAGAACGCGCAGCAGATTCCATGGAATCCGCATGACCTTTCATTTCCTTCGTATAATTATTAATCTCAGTTGTACGCTCCGCAATCTGATTTACCTCTCCCGCAACAGATTCCGTATTGGAATTGATCAAAGAAGCATTATCTGACATCTCCTGCATGGTAGCTGAAAGTTCCTCCGTTAATGCGGACAGATCAGACACACTGCTGTTTGATGTCATAACACTTTCACGGACTTCATTGACTACCGTTTCCATACGTTTTGAATTATGAATGATCGTTTTAAAAATATCCTGTAATTTTCCCATGAAAAGGTTGATGCCACTGCCGACTGCTGCCACTTCCTGATTCTCCATAATGGTTACTCGTCTGGTCAGGTCTCCTTCTCTTCTGTCTATATCATCAATAATCTCATTGATCTCATTCTTCGTTTTAGAAAGTGGTACGATTACCATCTTCAGTACAGAAAATACCGCAAACAGCAAAGATGCCATGCTGACAGCAATCGTAACGAAGCTGACCGTCAAAGAATACCTATATACCTTGGTCAATTGCTGCTTTGCTGTATCTGCATTATTATTTACCACTTCCTGGATTGCTATGATATTCTGATCTATCTTGTCTGCATACTCTGAAATTGCACCGTTTGCCAAAGCATACGCAGCCTCTTTATTTCCACTTGCGCTGTATGCCATAAGATTTGCATTTTCATATTTCAAACCTTCATAATTTGACAATATTGCCTCGTAATTTTCACGGTCTGAATCATCTATGAACCGTTCAAAATCTGACAGATAACCATCAAGTACCGTCTGTTCTGCACGTATGACATCTACAAGAGAGATCATTGAGTCAAGATCTGTTGCTACAATATGTGACAATCCAAGCCGATGAATCTTTTCTGTTTCTGTCTGAATTGATCCCAAATCTGCGATACAGACCATATAACCATTTGCAATCTGTGTTGCATTCTCATTAACCTTACGAATATTTTTTACTGCCAGAATACTCGAAATAATAGATATAATTCCAATAACAAACACCGGAATCAATATAATCATTTTCGTGCTGAAACGTCCCTGTTTTTTCATAATGTGATCTGTCTCCTATCCTTTATTTTGCTGCGGATGCTGCTATCCCGTCAACAAGCGTATCCATAATTTCCTGCAGATCCTGACCGGATGGGTTACCGGCTGCCATCGTATCACCAAATGCAGTACATGCATCCCAGTAACTGTTTCCAACGCGCTGCAGTTTACCAAATTCTGATTGTGCAATAACAGCCTGAATTGCCGGCACCTGTTTCACCACATCCGAAGCCGCTGCATTCGTATTCGAAGGTCCCTGATTTCTCTCTTCAAAACGGATCGTCTGGTTCTCTTCATTTGTAAGCCAGTCTGCAAGTTTTGCTGCCCATTCCGGATATTTGGAATATGCATTCACGCCCATCATTTTATAACCGGTAAAAGAAGACATCTGTACCTGCTGCCCTGCCACCGTGTAAGTTGGAAGTTTTACGGCTCCGTAATTATCGCCCCATGCTTCCCTGACTGAAACTGCATTCCATACGCCACTGATTCCCGCACTAACCGTACCATTCTGTACTCCTGTAATGAAATCTCCATCCGGCTGGCTGATAAATGCCGGATTGGTTGTGATATTTAAAATGGCCTGTGCCACATCAACGCCTTTAATTGCTCCATCTGTGGCGTTCCAGTTACAGTAATTTGTCACGCCATCATCATTAATACCAAACTCCAGACCCGTATTACCAAAAAATGTATACAGATACCAGCCCGAATTAAGCTCCATGGAAAATGATCTGCCTGCAGCATTCAGTGCCTCTAACATGCCATCCATCGTCTGGACATCTTCATCGGAAAGAACATTTTTATCATAATAGAGGAAGTATCCGTTATCTGCCGTCATTGGATAAGCATATAAGATATCATTAATAGATGCAGCAGAAACCGACTCTTCTAAATTCGCACTCTTTACTTCTTCTGCATTTGGCACCGGATATAATGCACCAGCGGCAACCATTGCAGAAAGCTGATCATCCGCAAACGGGAAAACATCCGCCCCGTTATGAATATCTCCCAAAAGAATATCCTTTGTATCAGAATCAGCATTTTGTTCCAATGTAATCTCAAACTTTGCCTGTCCTGCATATTTCTGTTCAAAGCTGTCTATCATCTGGTTTAACATGTCGAAGTTGTCTTCTTCCGACCATACTTTAAGCTGTACCACACCATTATCCGCCTCAGCATCTCTTTCTGTCATCTCCGTAGATACTTCTGCTCCCGGCATTACCGATTCCACAGCACCACTATTCTTTACATTTTCTTTATCAGCTGTGAAGCCGCAGCCTCCTAACATCATACATACAACTGTCGTAAACAGCATACCTGCAACAATTCTTTTATTCATTCTTATTCCCCTTCTCTGTCTTCTGCTGTTTTAATACCAATATCTTTTATATTATACTCATTTTGATATTTTTCAACATTTTTTGCGCTCTTTTTCGATTTGATAATACGCATTTTTTACCTTTTTATATGATGTCTGCTAAATGAACCAAAATCATCATTTTTACATATCTTATTGTAAACCTGATATTGAAAGGAATAACTTATTATGAGACCTTATCCTATGTCCGGGAACAGCAATCGTTCCTGCGACCGTTTATCTGTTTCACATCCTGCACACCGTGCAGGTCTGGACTTTTGCACAGAATCTGCATCCTGTGCAGATTCTGTTTCCTGTTCAGAAAATATAAGAACCATTTCTGATTATGTACTCGCCATGGCATACGTCCCCTGGCAGCATTTTTCTACTGTTTATGAACCGGATCGTTCACTCAGTGCCGGGACTATTTTTCCAGAACTGGATAAACCATTTTTAGCCGCAAACGGAGGTAGATGCCGATGATGATCAGTCAGATGAATCAGTCCCAACTCCTCCACTGGATCGATATGGTCAGCTTTGCTGTCGTAGAAATCACAGAATATCTCGACACGCATCCTGACGATGAAGAAGCTTTAAAATATTTCAATCACTATGCTGACTTAAGACGCACTGCACTGCGTGCATATGCGCAAAATTATACTCCGCTTACCATCGACACCGCAAATCCTGATAATTACTGGCGTTGGGCATCGGATCCATGGCCATGGGAAGGAGGTGACTGTTAATGTGGAATTATGAAAAACGTTTACAATTCCCAGTCAACATTACAAGACCCAATGCCAAAATCGCACAGATCATCATCAGTCAGTATGGAGGACCAGATGGAGAGGCGGCCGCATCGTTCCGTTATCTGTCACAGAGGTATAGTATGCCATATAATAAAGTAGCGGGACTGTTGACGGATATTGGGACGGAGGAATTGGCCCATCTCGAAATGATTGCCGCCATCGTCCGCCAGCTCACCAAAGGCTTAAGTGCTGAAGAACTTGAGGCCGCCGGTTTCGCTCCTTACTATGTCGATCACACGGCCGGGATCTGGCCGCAGGCAGCCGGCGGTATTCCGTTTAATGCCTGTGAATTCCAGAGCAAAGGCGATGCGATCACGGATCTTTTTGAAGATATGGCTGCGGAGCAGAAAGCCCGCACCACCTACGATAATATTTTACGTCTTGTCAAAGATCCGGAAGTCTGTGAACCGATCCGTTTTCTGCGCCAGCGCGAAATCGTGCATTTCCAGCGTTTCGGTGAAGGCCTCCGCCTGGTTCAGGAAGAACTTGACAGCAAAAACTTTTATATGTGCAACCCGGAATTTGATCTGGGATGTGGCAAATAGACTGCATGTTCTGCAAGCCGGCTTGTTGTCACAAACAACATTTTGCATTCTATTAGCATGAATAAAATACTGCGTACAATATGCCCCTCCGGCATTTGTACGCAGTATCCATATATTTCTCATCATACCACAACTTATTCAAATCAAACATTACACAGGCAGACCTGACACACCGGACAGAAACTTACATCGTTTCCATCAACCGGTCAATTGCATTGATGATCTCATCGATTTGTGGTTTCATGCTTCCAGCCTTTGAAGAAAGTTTTAACGCTTCCTCCCTCTGATTTTTCATTTCTTCGACATTATATTCCATCCGATCCCTTAATTTCTGTCTGCGCAGGATTAGGCCGTGCTTCACCTCAACCATTTCCCTGGGATCAATCAGGGCTGCTGCCTGCGTGATCCAGACCTGTGCATCATATAACTGATACTGGTTCAATGCCCGCACCAGTCTGCCATTAAAGTATTCAAGATCCTCATTTGTGCGTTGATATTTTTCACGTTCACGCACTGCATCCATATAATACTGCCACAGCTGATTTAATTCTGAAGCTCTTCTTACATGATACTTCTCACAGGCATAATCAATGGCATTCGTGATATTGACATATTTAAACTTTACCTTATTAAGTAAAAGAATTGCCTTATTTGCACTTCGTTCCGCTAACTTGATCTCAGAGTCATTGTGCAGCATCTTTAAATAATCGGCACACACCGCCACTGCAGTGACAAAAATAAGTACCATCCATGCATAATATGTATCAACCTTAAATCCAAGCTGTAACGTGATAAGTGTCACTGCCACTGCTGCCACAATTGCAAGAATGATGTATAATAAATTCTTTAAACTTTTCTGCTGGTGCATCAGATATTCACGGTGTAAAAGCCATCTGGATTTTTCCCGTTCAAGATATTTCATATCCTTTTTATAGTATCCTGATAGATTCATTCGAGCTAAGGCGTTTGATTGCATCCGGCATGGTTTTTTCTTCCTGCTGAAGCTGCGTAAACTGTGCATCTGTCAGTTTTTTTCTGAATTAAGGAAAATATTTCTCGCACTGTTTAACTGAACGACATTCTGTGCCACATCCGCAATTTTTTTCTTTTCAGGTTCCGGAAGATCTTCTAATTTCTGGACATCATTCAGATAAGACGTGACTGTTCGGTACTCCGATTTTTCCTCCTCGATTTCCCTTGTGATATCGATCATCTGCTCTAATCGTTCCACAACATACTGCTCCACCTGTTTCGGATCTTTTATGTTATTTTCCGTCAGCACAGTCTGACTCAGATCATCCATTTTTTCTTCAAAACTGCGTTTTTCCATCTGTCAAAAAATTTCATTTATACCATACAATCCTTCCTGTACTGTTTTTCCATTCCTCAAGCTGCGTCTCCCACACATTTTCATCCCCCGGATCCCACTCATCAAGCATTGTCTCAAACTGACATATCGCATCACTTCTACTGCAGCTGCTCAATTCATCTGCAATCTTTTTTGCTTCCTCCGGTGCTATTTTAAAATATTCCCTCCTGCGTTCAAATGCCCGCTCATCATGATTACAGCGGCATGCCATCAGACACTCTTTCAAGGACTCTTTATCACTGCTTTTTTCATATGCCCTTGCATAGCAGTCAGCTGCCTGTTCAAACAAAAACAGCCTCGCATATGCGGTACCAAGATTGTGCCACACTGCGCCAACCATCTGTGGCATTTCAGTTTCACACGATTGCAGAAGTTTTCTGTATTCTGCAATACTGCTGACGTATTTCCGGTTCTCCAGAAAACGGTCAGCTTTGATTTTCCCACATTCAAATGCCGACTTATGTTCCATTTCCTGAAGTGTATTCCGGATCTGCTTTTGTTCCTCTTTCGTACAATAACCACACGCTGACATCAGACAGCCGGTAAATTCAGACAAAACACCTCCGCCAGCCTTGATATTCCTTAGATTCTGTGCAATATCCGGCAAATGCTGTTCATTTTCCACCCAGTCACACAACTCGTCATCCATAAAGTCTGCATCCAATAGACAGGTATTATTTTTGATATAATAGCACAGTTCATCCAGCGAATAAACATTTAACGATACATTTTCAATATAATAGGGCATCGCCGCTAACTGCTGGCTGCATAAGATCAATTCGCCCATTCGTTTCTCCTGCCTCTCCTTTGTCTACTGTACATTTTCCAGTGACATCATATATTCCCATGTTTTGTCAGAACTCTTAAATATCTCCCCAAAGCCAAGGTCTTTGATCCTGATCTTTACTTCCATGTCGGAAACCGGCTGTGCTTTGATGCGAAGACGCGTTGTGCGTGGCGGACGTTCGGGAAGGTCTGCAAGCGTGAGTTTCTCAATCTTCGCTTCCTTGCTGTTTGGCAGCTGCAGCCAGAAATCGATCTCGTTTGATCCATCCAGCAATACTTCGCATTCTCCAACAGTCTCGTACCAGTTATCTCCTGCACTGATCAGCGTAAAAACTCTGTTTTCCCTGGCTCTGCACTTTCAGGCTTACATTCACTTTCATCTCATTATCGCCCATATAGACAAACTGCCAGCTGTTTTCTTCCGTCATACACTTTCCTGCCGCTGCATAACAGGCACCCTTGGAATAAAGATTTTTCCCCATAAAAACCCTGCGGCCTTGCACAAAAAAAGAAAGGGACTCCTTCATCCATTCACCATCAAACCGTCTCCGGTCAGGTAAACTGCCGAAACAATATGCCCTCCTGCACTTC
>ENA-OQJH01001183-OQJH01001183.1-human-gut-metagenome-genome-assembly--contig:-NODE-1183-length-11570-cov-1.983134_pt1 | contig 11570 bp, 17 predicted proteins | sample MGYA00242597_ERZ504763 | MGnify/ENA primary metagenome ERZ504763 (study PRJEB26092, sample SAMD00036359) | human gut metagenome | host: Homo sapiens | study: EMG produced TPA metagenomics assembly of... | reverse complement strand
ATGAAAGCATTAACAAAAACAGATTTCAACTTTCCGGGACAAAAAAGCGTGTACCACGGAAAAGTGCGCGATGTGTACAACATCAACGGCGAAAAACTCGTCATGGTAGCAACCGACCGTATTTCGGCCTTTGACGTAGTACTACCTGAAGGTATTCCTTACAAAGGACAAATGCTGAACCAGATTGCAGCTAAATTCCTCGATGCCACTACTGACATCTGTCCGAACTGGAAAATGGCTACTCCGGACCCAATGGTAACAGTAGGTGTGTTGTGTGAAGGTTTTCCAGTGGAAATGATTGTACGTGGTTACCTGTGCGGTAGCGCATGGCGGGCTTACAAAAGCGGTGTACGCGAAATATGCGGCGTGAAATTGCCGGACGGAATGCGCGAAAACCAAAAATTCCCCGAACCGATCGTCACTCCGACTACGAAAGCAGAAATGGGATTGCACGACGAAGACATCTCTAAAGAAGAAATCCTGAAACAGGGATTGGCTACTCCGGAAGAGTATGAAATCCTCGAAAAATATACATTAGCCCTTTTCAAACGCGGTACTGAAATCGCAGCAGAACGCGGACTGATTCTCGTAGATACAAAATACGAATTCGGCAAGCACAACGGTACTATCTACCTGATGGACGAAATCCACACTCCCGATTCAAGCCGTTATTTCTATGCTGAAGGTTATCAGGAACGTTTCGAAAAAGGCGAACCACAGAAACAACTTCTAAAGAGTTCGTTCGCGAATGGTTGATGGAAAACGGTTTCCAGGGCAAAGACGGTCAGAAAGTACCTGAAATGACTCCGGCTATCGTACAAAGCATCAGTGACCGTTACATCGAATTGTTCGAAAACATCACCGGTGAGAAGTTTGTGAAAGAAGATACCACCAACATCGCTGAACGTATATTCAAAAACGTTGAAACGTTCTTGAATCGTTGATAGTCAACAAATGACAGATAATAAATGATAGCTGACAGATAATGAATGACAGTTCGTATGCAATTCATTGCATATAACCTCAACCTTAATTATTATCCGCCAACTATCATTTATCAACTATCATCTTCCAACTATCATTTATCAACTATCAATTAAAAAGAATGGACTACCCACAACAACATATCAAGCCTTACGACGAAGAAGGGAAAAAGACCGAGCAAGTGGAACGAATGTTCGACAACATCGCGCATGCATACGATAAGCTGAACCATACCTTATCTCTAGGTATCGACCGCAGCTGGCGCAAAAAAGCGATTGCCTGGTTACGCCCTTTCCAACCGCAGCGTATGATGGACGTAGCTACCGGCACAGGAGATTTTGCTATCCTCGCCTGCCGCAAACTACAGCCTGCTGAACTGATCGGGACGGACATCTCGGAAGGCATGATGAATGTGGGACGTGAAAAAGTAAAAAAGGAAGGACTGTCGGACAAGATCTCTTTTGCCCGGGAGGACTGTACTTCACTCTCTTTTGCCGACAATGATTTGACGCCATCACCGTAGCTTTCGGTATCCGCAACTTCGAAGACCTCGACAAAGGACTCTCCGAAATGTGCCGTGTATTGAAACCGGGCGGTCATCTTGTGATTCTGGAACTTACCACTCCGGACCGTTTCCCGATGAAACAGTTATTTTCCATCTACTCTAAAGTCGTCATTCCATTATTGGGCAAACTGCTCTCCAAAGATAACAGTGCCTACCGCTATCTGCCGGATACCATCAAAGTATTTCCTCAAGGGGAAGTGATGAAAGGAGTCATCGCCCGAGCCGGATTTAGCGAAGTCAACTTCAAACGGCTGACCTTTGGCATCTGCACTCTTTATACCGCAACAAAATAGCAATTCATTGTGAATGATTAATTTAACCCTTATTATATTATGGAAAAATATGGTTTAATCGGCTATCCTCTGCGACATTCATTTTCTATCGGATACTTTAATGAGAAGTTCAAATCCGAAGGAATCAATGCAGAGTATGTGAATTTCGAGATTCCCAGTATCAATAACTTCATGGAAGTGATCGAAGAGAATCCCAACCTGTGCGGGCTCAATGTCACCATCCCTTACAAAGAACAAGTGATTCCTTTTCTGGATGAACTCGATCGTGACACCGCAAAGATAGGCGCAGTCAATGTGATTAAAATCATTCGCCAGCCAAAAGGAAAAGTCAAGTTGGTGGGTTACAACTCCGATATCATTGGATTCACTCAATCTATCCAGCCCTTGTTGCAGCCTCATCACAAGAAAGCGTTGATTTTGGGTACCGGCGGAGCTTCCAAAGCTGTCTACCACGGTCTGAAGAATCTAGGTATCGAAAGCATCTTCGTATCGCGCACCCACAAAGCCGACGATATGCTGACTTATGAAGAACTGACTCCCGAAATTATGGCAGAATACACAGTCATTGTCAATTGTACCCCCGTAGGAATGTTTCCTAAGTAGATTTCTGCCCTAATATCCCTTATGAACTTCTGACACCAAACCATTTGCTCTACGATTTGTTATATAATCCGAACGTTACGCTGTTCATGAAAAAAGGAGAAGCACAAGGGGCTGTTGTGAAAAACGGTCTGGAAATGCTCCTGCTTCAGGCATTTGCCGCCTGGGAGATATGGCATAAATAAGGGTTAGAGAGAAGTTTTTATGAGGAGAAAAGTAGTATATAGCATCATTTTTATCATGCTGGCATTGACCGGCTGCACCATCGGAGGAAGTTTTTATATGTTAAACTTCTCATTGACTCCGAATGGCAAAATTTTGTCTAAAGATGCTGACTCTTATCCTTTTATGTATAAAAACTACCCTTTCTTGCGTCCATGGGTGGATAGTCTGAAACAAGTGGATGCACTGAAAGACACTTTCATTATTAACCCGCACGGAATACAACTGCATGCTTATTATGTGGCTGCTCCCCAACCTACCAGCAAGACCGCAGTCATTGTACACGGGTATACGGATAATGCTATCCGCATGTTTATGATCGGTTATCTGTATAATCGTGATTTAGGATATAATATATTACTTCCTGACCTGCAACATCAGGGAGAAAGTGAAGGCCCTGCCATTCAAATGGGCTGGAAAGACCGTTGGGACGTGTTGCAATGGATGAACATCGCCAATGAAATCTTCGGAGACAGCACGCAAATGGTTGTACACGGAATTTCAATGGGAGGTGCCACCACCATGATGGTATCTGGTGAGGAACAAAAGCCATTTGTCAAATGCTTTGTAGAAGATTGCGGTTACACCAGTGTATGGGATGAATTCTCACACGAGTTGAAAACAAGTTTCCATCTTCCTCCTTTTCCACTCATGTACACCACAAGCTGGCTTTGCGAGAAGAAATATGGATGGAATTTCAAAGAAGCTTCTTCACTGAAACAGGTAGCCAAATCACAACTTCCAATGTTATTTATCCACGGGGACAAAGACACGTATGTGCCTACCTGGATGGTATACCCGCTTTACGAAGCCAAACCGGAGCCCAAGGAACTATGGATTGTGCCGGGAGCCGCTCATGCCGTTTCATACCAAGAGAATAAACAGGAGTACACCGACCGAGTCCGTGCATTCGTCGGACGATACATCCATTAAACCTATTATAACAAGGAGTTTTAGATTCATAACAGAAAAAGTTTCTATATTTGCAAAGATAAAACAAGCGTTATGAAATCAATATTAACTTTTATACTAGCAACTTTTCTTCTGTTCCCACTACAAGCTCAAGAGAAAGTATACACGGTGGACAACCTTCCGAAAGTTCACCTGCAAAACAAAATGCAATATGTTTGCAACCCGGCAGGAATACTTTCACAGGCTGCTTGTGACAGTATAGACTCCATGCTTTATGCCTTGGAACAACAAACAGGAATTGAAACAGTGGTTGCCGTAGTTCCCTCAATTGGAGAAGAAGATTGTTTCGACTTCTGTCATCAGCTGCTTAATAAATGGGGTGTAGGAAAAAAAAGGCAAAAACAATGGATTGGTCATTTTATTAGTCACCGATCAACGCTGTATACAGTTCTATACCGGTTATGGCCTGGAAGGAGTACTTCCTGATGCTATCTGCAAAAGGATTCAAACAAGGTATATGATTCCTTACCTCAAAGATGGGAATTGGGATGCAGGAATGGTGGCTGGTCTAAAAGCGACTTGCCAGCGGCTCGACGGTTCGATGGAAAATGATGCTCTCTCCGATTCGAATGACGGTGGTTCTTTTGATTTTATTCTTGCTATCCTTTGTTTTATCGCCATTGGCGGAGGTCTTGCTTTCTTTTCGGCACGCAAACAAAGTCGCTGTCCGAATTGCGGTAAACATCAATTGCAGAGAAGCGGAAGCAGAGTCGTATCCCGGATTAATGGAGTGAAGACCGAAGATGTCACCTATACATGTAGAAACTGCGGACATACCATCATACGCCGCCAGCAAAGTTATGACAATGATTACCATCACCGGGGCGGCGGCGGAGGCGGTCCGTTCATTGGTGGTTTTGGCGGAGGCAGAGGTGGTTTCGGAGGCGGAGGCGGTTTCGGTGGAGGCAGCTTTGGCGGAGGAATGGGCGGAGGCGGTGGTGCCGGTTCTCGTTTCTAAAATAAATGTTATCCAATGCCCTAGTTTCGAAATAAATTAGTAACTTTACCTAATGACTAAGACAGAAGAAAATGAAAGAGAATAAAGAATATCAAGAAAAAAAAGAACAAGAAAAAAGTTGTCCATGAGCCAACTGGTTCTTACGGTATGGACACCATCACCATGAGACAGAAAATTATGGAACGAGTTATGTTAATGGAAGAAAATCAGCTCAAAGAAATGCTTCGATTCTCCAACGAATTGGAACAAAAATCATGGTTATTACCACATACTCAAGAAGAATTAGAGATCGCAATCAATAGAGGTATGGAGGATGTCAAGGCAGGAAGAATTGTTTCACATGAGGATGTTCTCAAATATTATATGAAATGACAAATATTGTTTGGACTCAATCGGCTTTGCAAACGCTAGAATTAGTTTATTTACAAACATTACAATATACAAAAAACGAACGTATAGCTGCTAAATTACATAATAAACTTATCAAAGAAGCAGAGATGCTTAGAAACTTTCCCCAAATGCGGGGAAACATTCTAAATACTTCAGAAAGAGTTACACTCTGTTACAGAGCATTAGTAGTAGACACTAATTATAACTTATTTATTACGTTGATGCTAATAAGGATGTAATCATTGTGACAGTTTGGGACGTTCGTCAAAACCCTGATAAATTAACAAAAACTATAGAATAATTAGAAACATGAAGAAGTCAATTATTATCATCTTAGCCGTTGTGGTTATCCTTGTTATATGGGCAGTAAGTGTATATAACGGTCTGGTTACTATGGACGAGAATGTAAGTGGTCAATGGGCAAATGTAGAGACTCAATATCAACGTCGTGCCGACCTGATTCCTAACTTGGTAAACACAGTGAAAGGATATGCGACACATGAAAAGGAAACCTTGGAAGGAGTTGTTGCCGCGACGTCAGCATACTCAAATCAAAGTAGACGCCGCCGACCTGACACCGGAAAAGCTGGCACAATACCAAAAGGCACAAGGTGCTGTAACATCAGCATTGGGTAAGTTATTAGCTATCACCGAGAATTATCCGGACCTGAAAGCTAACCAGAACTTCCTGGAACTTCAAGCCCAACTGGAAGGAACAGAAAACCGTATCAATGTAGCACGCAAAAACTTCAATGATGCTGCCCAGGCTTATAATACCAATATCCGCCGTTTCCCGAAAAATATCTTTGCTGGAATGTTCGGCTTCGATAAGAAAGCATATTTTGAAGCAGAGGAAGGAAGTGAAAAGGCTCCGAAGGTAGAATTCTAAAAAAAGATTAGATAAAACACTTCTATATTAAGAGTTAAATTCATAGTTCTCATTACTATGATTTTAACTCTTAATTTTCTATTATTTTTCTCCTTTTCAATAGAATATCCTAAAGTATAAAAGTTAATGATTAACATTTACTAGTACCTAGTTGGCTGTACCAAAAAAAAAAAGCTGTACTTTTGCAGCCGTATACAAAATAATTCTATAACTCATGAGTAATCAACGATACATGATGCGTGGAGTAAGCGCATCAAAAGAAGATGTGCACAACGCCATCAAGAACATCGACAAAGGAATCTTCCCGAAAGCATTCTGTAAAATTATTCCCGATATATTGGGAGGTGACCCGGAATATTGCAACATTATGCATGCCGATGGTGCCGGAACCAAATCATCTCTTGCTTATATGTACTGGAAAGAAACGGGTGACTTATCCGTTTGGAAAGGTATTGCACAGGACGCATTGATTATGAATATCGACGACCTGCTTTGTGTAGGTGCCGTAGACAATATCCTTGTTTCATCTACCATTGGACGTAACAAACTGTTGATTCCCGGAGAAGTAATCTCCGCCATCATCAACGGAACAGACGAATTGCTGGCCGAACTCCGTGAAATGGGTGTAGGCGTATATGCAACCGGTGGTGAAACTGCAGATGTCGGCGATTTGGTACGTACCATCATCGTTGACTCTACCGTAACTTGCCGTATGAAACGTTCAGACGTTATCGACAATGCCAATATCCGTCCGGGTGACGTGATCGTTGGGTTAGCTTCTTACGGACAAGCTACTTACGAAAAAGAATATAATGGCGGTATGGGTAGCAACGGTTTGACGAGTGCCCGTCACGACGTATTCGGCAAATATCTTGCTGAAAATATCCGGAAAGCTATGATGCTGCAGTTCCTGAAGAGTTAGTTTATTCCGGTAAGTTAAAACTAACAGACAGCGTAGAAGATTCTCCAATTAATGCAGGTAAGTTAGTACTCTCTCCTACCCGTACATACGCACCGGTAGTCAAAAAATTACTTGATGCATTGCGCCCGGAAATCCACGGAATGGTACACTGCTCCGGTGGTGCACAAACTAAAGTTCTGCATTTTGTAGAAAACGTACGCGTAGTAAAAGATAATCTTTTCCCTGTTCCTCCTTTATTCAAAACGATCCAAGAACAAAGCGGTACGGACTGGGCAGAAATGTACAAGGTATTCAATATGGGACATCGCCTTGAAGTCTACCTGTCACCGGAACATGCAGAAGAAGTGATAGCTATCTCCGAGTCATTCGGTATCCCGGCACAGATTGTAGGACGTGTTGAAGCATGCGAGCAAACAGAATTAATCATTAAGAGCGAATTCGGAGAATTTAGATATTAAAGAATGGCAGACAATAGTACCATACTAGAAAAATTAGACGGACTCGTAGCCCGTTTTGAAGAAATATCTACCCTTATCACAGACCCGGCAGTGATTGCCGATCAGAAACGTTATGTCAAGTTGACTAAAGAATATAAGGAATTAGACGACTTGATGAAAGCAAGGAAAGAATATATCCAATTACTGGGTAATATTGAAGAAGCTAAAAATATCCTTGCTAATGAATCGGACGCGAAATGCGCGAAATGGCGAAAGAAGAAATGGACAATAGTCAAGAGCGCCTTCCGGTATTAGAAGAAGAAATCAAACTGATGCTTGTCCCTGCCGATCCGCAAGACAGCAAGAACGCTATTCTCGAAATCCGCGGAGGTGCAGGAGGCGACGAAGCAGCCATCTTTGCCGGCGACCTCTTCCGTATGTATGCCAAATTCTGTGAAACCAAAGGTTGGAAAATGGAAGTTTCCAATGCGAACGAAGGAACAGCCGGTGGATTCAAAGAAATTGTTTGTAGTGTGACAGGCGATAATGTATACGGAATTTTAAAATATGAATCGGGAGTACACCGCGTACAGCGTGTTCCTGCGACGGAAACGCAAGGACGTGTTCACACTTCAGCCGCATCCGTGGCCGTGCTTCCCGAAGCTGAAGAATTCGATGTAGTCATCAACGAAGGAGAAATCAAATGGGACACTTTCCGAAGCGGCGGTGCCGGCGGACAGAATGTAAACAAGGTAGAATCCGGAGTACGTTTGCGCTATATCTGGAAGAACCCGAACACCGGTATTGCCGAAGAAATCCTTATCGAATGTACCGAGACACGCGACCAGCCGAAAACAAAGAGCGCGCCTTGGCCCGTCTCCGTACTTTTATCTACGACAAAGAACATCAGAAATATATCGATGACATTGCCTCCAAACGTAAGACAATGGTATCTACCGGAGACCGTTCAGCCAAAATACGAACTTACAACTATCCCCAGGGACGTATCACCGACCACCGCATCAACTATACAATCTATAATCTGGCAGCCTTCATGGACGGGGATATCCAGGATTGTATCGACCACCTGATCGTAGCGGAAAATGCAGAACGCCTGAAAGAAAACGAACTTTAGAGAAGTGGAGAGTTGAGAATTGAGAGTTGAGAACGGGTTCTTAAAATAGTAAATAGTAAATTGCAAAATAGTAAATAACAAGATGGATAAGCAACAATTATTTGAAAACATAAAGCGCAAAAAATCATTCCTTTGTGTAGGACTTGATACTGACATCAAGAAAATCCCGGAACATCTGTTGAAAGAAGAAGATCCGATCTTTGCATTCAACAAAGCAATCATTGACGCGACAGCTGATTTGTGTATCGCCTACAAACCCAATCTGGCTTTCTATGAAAGCATGGGTGTAAAAGGATGGATCGCATTTGAAAAGACAGTAAAATATATCAAAGATAACTATCCGGATCAATTCATCATTGCTGACGCAAAGCGTGGTGACATCGGAAATACTTCTGCAATGTATGCCCGCACATTCTTTGAAGAACTGGATATCGACTCTGTAACAGTAGCCCCTTACATGGGCGAAGACAGCGTTACTCCGTTCCTTACCTACGAAAGCAAATGGGTTATCCTGTTGGCATTGACTTCCAACAAAGGATCTCATGACTTCCAATTGACAGAAGACGTAAACGGCGAACGTCTGTTCGAGAAAGTATTACGCAAATCACAGGAATGGGCTGGCGATGACCGCATGATGTATGTGGTAGGTGCTACTCAAGGACGTGCTTTTGAGGACATCCGCAAAATTGTCCCGAACCATTTCCTTCTCGTACCAGGCGTGGGAGCACAAGGCGGTTCACTCGAAGAAGTTTGCAAATATGGTATGAACAGTACATGCGGATTGATTGTTAACTCGTCGCGTGGTATTATCTACGTAGATAAACAGAGAAGTTTGCAGAAGCTGCGCGCATCGCCGCACAAGAAGTGCAGGCACAAATGGCTGAACAACTCAAAAGCAATTCTCTGAAAAGGGAAAAAGGATCTCTAAAGAAAACGAATGCCTTACGAAAGAAAGATAATTAACGACCCCGTATTCGGGTTCATCAATATTCCAAAGGGGTTACTGTACGATATAGTGACGGCCATTCCCTTTGCAGCGTCTTACCCGCATCAAGCAAGTAGGATTGTCATCTGTTGTGTACCCCGGTGCACAACATACCCGCTTCCAACACTCCTTAGGCGCTTTTCACCTGATGAGTGAAGCTATCACCCAACTGGCCTCTAAAGGCAATTTTATCTTTGATAGTGAAGCGGAAGCCGTGCAGGCCGCCATCCTATTGCATGATATAGGACACGGTCCTTTCTCGCATGTGCTGGAAGACACGATTGTAAAAGGAGTCTCACATGAAGAGATTTCTCTCATGTTGATGGAACGGATGAACAAAGAGATGAACGGCCAGCTAAGTCTTGCCATTCAAATCTTCAAGGACGAATACCCGAAACGCTTTCTGCATCAACTCGTAAGCGGTCAGTTGGATATGGACCGGCTTGATTATCTTCGCCGCGACAGCTTTTATACAGGCGTAACGGAAGGTAACATCGGCTCTGCCCGAATCATCAAAATGCTTGATGTAGCGGATGACCGTTTGGTTGTCGAATCCAAAGGGATCTATTCTATCGAGAATTTCCTCACGGCACGTCGCCTGATGTACTGGCAAGTATACCTGCATAAGACGTCCGTGGCATACGAAAAGATGCTGATTAGTACTCTATTGCGTGCCAAAGAGCTGGCTTCACAAGGAGTGGAACTATTTGCATCACCCGCATTACGTTTTTTCCTTTACAATGATATCAATCCTACGGAATTCTATAACAACCCCGACTGTCTGGAGAATTTTATCCAGCTGGACGACAATGATATATGGACAGCCTTGAAAGTGTGGAGCACCCACACAGATAAGGTGCTTTCCACTTTAAGCACGGGAATGATAAACCGAAATATCTTTAAAGTGGAATTTCGTCGGAACCTATTAGTGAGGACAGAAAAAAAGAATTAACTTTGCACATCAGCCAACAACTAGGCATAACCCTTTCCGAAGCGAACTATTTTGTCTCTACCCCCAGCATCGAAAAGAATATGTATGACCCGGCAGATGACAGTATTGATATTATCTACAAAGACGGCACTATCAAAAATATTGCCGAAGCATCGGACATGCTAAACATCTCATTATTGTCCAAAAAGGTAAAGAAATACTATCTCTGCTACCAGCGATTGCATAGATAAGTATAAAATATTCATTCAATAACACGGAAATCTGAAAAAAAATCCGTTATTTGTGAACTAATTTAATTTAAAATAAAGACATGGAGTTCTCGGCTAAGCAAATTGCAGCATTTATCCAAGGGGAAATCATTGGAGATGAAAACGCAACGGTACACACATTCGCTAAAATAGAAGAGGGAATGCCCGGAGCTATTTCTTTCCTGTCGAACCCTAAATATACGCCTTATATCTACGAGACACAATCAAGCATTGTATTAGTTAATAAAGATTTTGTCCCTGAACATGAGATTCGGGCTACTCTGATCAAAGTAGACAATGCTTATGAAAGCCTGGCGAAGCTGCTTAACCTCTATGAAATGAGTAAACCAAAGAAGCAAGGTATCGATTCACTGGCTTATATTGCCCCCAGCGCCAAAATTGGCGAGAACGTATACATCGGTGCCTTTGCCTATATCGCGAAAACGCCGTTATCGGAGATAATACTCAAATTTACCCGCATACTTTCGTTGGAGACGGTGTGAAGATAGGCAATGGTTGTCTTCTTTACTCAAATGTAAATGTTTATCATGACTGCCGTATCGGTAATGAATGTATCCTTCACTCAGGTGCAGTGATCGGAGCCGATGGATTCGGTTTCGCTCCCACCCCGAACGGATACGATAAGATTCCACAAATCGGAATTGTGATCCTGGAAGACAAAGTAGATATAGGTGCCAATACCTGTGTAGACCGTGCTACAATGGGAGCTACCATCATACATAGTGGCGCTAAATTGATAATCTTGTGCAGATTGCGCACAACGATGAAATTGGCTCACACACAGTTATGGCGGCTCAAGTTGGCATAGCAGGCTCTGCCAAAATCGGAGAATGGTGTATGTTTGGCGGTCAGGTAGGTATTGCCGGACATATCACAATCAGGCGACCGGGTAAATCTGGGAGCACAATCAGGTATACCAAGCAGCATCAAAGCAGACAGCGTACTGATCGGGACTCCTCCTATGGAACCGAAAGCTTACTTCAAGGCTGCCGTTGTG
>ENA-OQJH01001182-OQJH01001182.1-human-gut-metagenome-genome-assembly--contig:-NODE-1182-length-11575-cov-3.061408_pt1 | contig 11575 bp, 14 predicted proteins | sample MGYA00242597_ERZ504763 | MGnify/ENA primary metagenome ERZ504763 (study PRJEB26092, sample SAMD00036359) | human gut metagenome | host: Homo sapiens | study: EMG produced TPA metagenomics assembly of... | reverse complement strand
ATTGATCGAGGTAGGCCGCAGCGGAGTTCACTTGCCGCCGCCGCTTGGCCGGTGAAGATGAGGCGGTATGCATAGAGATGCTTACCAGTGATGAGAGCGGACAGCTTGCAAGAAAACAGCTGATTGAACATAACTTGCGGCTTGTGGTGTATATTGCAAAAAAATTTGATAATACCGGCGTCGGGGTGGAGGATCTGATTTCTATCGGTACGATCGGTCTGATCAAAGCAATCAACACATTTAATCCCGGGAAAAATATCAAACTTGCGACCTACGCTTCGAGATGCATTGAAAATGAAATTCTGATGTATCTGCGGCGAAACAGCAAAACGAGAATGGAAGTGTCTATTGATGAGCCTTTAAACGTGGACTGGGACGGAAATGAGCTGTTACTTTCGGATATCTTAGGAACCGATGAGGACGTGATCTATCACGACATTGAAACGGATGTGGAACATCGGCTGCTTAAGACAGCGATTGGAAAACTATCTGGCAGGGAACGGATGATCATTGAACTGCGGTTTGGGTTAAATTCCATCGATGGAGAGGAAAAAACCCAGAAAGAGGTTGCGGATATGCTTGGTATTTCCCAGTCCTACATATCCAGACTGGAAAAAAAAAGATCATGGGAAGACTGAAAAAAGAAATCGTGCGTCTTGAGTAAAGTCTCTCTGTTTTTATCTGGTAAAATGACAAAATAGTTAAAAAACATATAAAATATGAAAAAATATTGTGCATATAGCTGAAAAATAGTATAATGAAAGAAAAGCAGACAGAATGGGGGACTTCATATGGTATTGGAATTTTTAGGCGCAGCACATGAGGTAACAGGCAGTTGTCATTATCTATCCTTTGGAGATAAGCATATACTGGTGGACTGTGGTATGGAACAGGGGCCGGATCTGTACACAAATCAGGAGATTCCGGTCAATGCAGCGATGATCGATTATGTATTTGTGACGCATGCACATATTGATCATTCCGGATTATTGCCGCTTTTATACAATCATGGTTTCCGCGGCAAAATATACTGTACCTTAGCGACCAATGAACTCTGCAACATTATGCTCAAAGACAGTGCACATATCCAGATGTTCGAGGCAGAATGGCGCAATCGTAAGGCAAAACGGGCCGGAAAACCGGAAGTGGTGCCTCTTTATGATATGAATGATGCGATGAGTGTACTGAGCCATTTTGTGCCGTGTGATTATCAGAAAAAGATCAAAGTCTGTGACGGACTTGAGATCCGTTTTGTAGATGCAGGTCATCTGCTTGGATCCTCAAGCATTGAAATGTGGGTGAGGGATGATGATGGTACAGAGGTAAAACTGGCATTTTCCGGTGATATCGGACCAGGTAACCGTCCGCTCATCAAAGATCCGGAATACATCAAAGATGCCGATTATGTGATCATGGAGTCAACCTATGGTGACAGAAAACACAATACACCTCCGGATTTCGCGATCGCCCTGGCAAAAGTGATCAAAGAAACATTGTATGAACGCGGCGGTAATCTGGTCGTTCCTGCATTTTCCGTGGGCAGAACACAGGAGATGCTTTATTTTATCCGCAGGATCAAGAGTGAGCATCTGCTGCCGGAATTTGAAAATTTTGAGGTATACATAGACAGTCCGTTAGCGGTTGAAGCGACAAGCATTTTTAACAAGAGTGTGGAAGAATGTTTTGACGAAGATGCGAGAGCACTTGTGCAGCAGGGGATTAATCCGATCGGATTTCCGGGACTTAAAATGGCGATCACAAGTGATGAGTCAAAAATGATCAACTTTAATGATAATCCCAAAGTTATTATCTCTGCATCCGGAATGTGTGAGGCGGGACGTATCCGCCACCATTTGAAACATAATCTGTGGAGAAAAGATTCCACGATCTTATTCGTGGGATATCAGGTGCCGGGAACACTTGGCTTTTCACTCTTAAATGGTGCAAAAGAGGTAAGGCTCTTTGGTGAGACAATCGAGGTTGCGGCAAGAATCGAGAACCTGCCGGGTATCAGCGGCCACGCAGATGTGGAACAACTGACAAAATGGGCGGCAGCATTCGAAAATAAGCCGAAAAAAGTATTTGTGGTACACGGGGAAGACAAAGTTACGGAGCAGTTCGCGGATCATTTGAAAGATACTTTGGGGTATGAGGCCTATGCGCCGTTCCCGGGAGATGCATTTGACCTTGCAACCGGCGAACAGGTACGCGAAGGATCCAGAGAACGGGCAGAGAAGAAGATAACAGAGAAGAGCCGTGCATCGAGCAATGTATTTGCAAGACTGCTTGCTGCAGGCCAGAGACTTCTTGCGGTTATCAATAAGTGTGAGGGAATGCCAAACAAAGAACTTGGCAAATTTGCAGATCAGATCAATGCTCTGTGCAATAAATGGGATCGTTAGAGCGACAGATAATGACGAATGGATTTTAATGCAGATTTTTCTAAGCGGCTGACCTGAGCCTGGGAGATATGGATCTCGTCAGCCACTTCCATCTGCGTTTTTCCTTCAAAAAAGCGAAGCTTTAAGATATAATTTTCGCGTTCGTTTAACCGGTCGAGAGCATCGTTTAGGGACAGCTCTTCAACCCAGTTTCTTCCCGGTTTTCTTGTCACTGATCTGGTCCATGACATAGAGTGTGTCACCGCCATCGGTGTAGACCGGGTCATAAAGACTGAGAGGACTCTGGATGGCATCGAGGGCGAAAACGATGTCCTCTTTAGAAATGCCGGATTCGGCGGCAATTTCGTCGAGAGTCGGCTCTTTGTTTTCCGTCTTTGAGAGTATTTCTTTGGTGTGGATTGCCTTGTAGGCAGTGTCGCGCAGGGAACGGCTGACGCGGATAGAGTTATTGTCGCGCAGGTAACGTCTTATCTCACCTATGATCATGGGACTGCGTAAGTGGAAAACTTAACCCCGATCGTCGGATCGAAGTTGTCGATGGACTTGATCAGGCCGATACAGCCGATCTGAAACAGATCATCTACATTTTCGTGATTGCCGGAAAAACGTTTGATGACACTTAATACCAGCCTGAGATTGCCTTTGATATAAGTTTCTCTGGCGGCGGTATCTCCCTGTTTGATCCGTGCAAACAGAGCATCTTTTTCCTCTTCTTTCAAAATGGGGAGTTTTGCGGTGTTGACGCCGCAGATTTCTACTTTATAAGAAGCCATGCTGTTTATCCTCCGGAATTTTATCTTTACCATAAAGAGCATGCTTCAAAAGGATGAATTTTATTCAGAAATTAACTTTTTTTCCAATGGGTTTCGTGCTAAAATAAAAAAGGTATCAAAAATCAGAACAGAGTGTGGTGCAGTGATGATGAAAGACATGATCGATAAGAGAAATGAACGGGAACGTATCGCAAGAAGTATTATCAAGTACTGGAATGTGAACTATATTCCGAGAACGCAGGCTGATTCCGGGATGCAGAAGCAGACTGCGGAGCAGAAAATGCGCAAGACCAGACTATGGATCCAAATATGCAGGAAGACTACAATAAGGCAACGAACGCATATTCGGGTAAATATGGTCAGGAGAAAGACTTAGACGAAGTGACGAAAGATCAGATTGACAAGATCCTCCATGAGAAGGCGGAACATATTCACCAGTTGTTTGAAAATGGGGGAGTAGAGTAACCATTTCCTGTTATTCTGCATATGATATCACAAGGAAAATGGCAGAGGAATCAAGATGTCTGAGATCATACTTCGCAAATACCATGGAGTTGGCAATGATTATCTGATCTTTGATCCGAAGAAAAATGATGTAGTTTTAAATGAGAGATTGATAAGGCAGCTTTGTAGACGCAATATTGGTGTCGGTGCAGATGGAATTTTGTACGGACCGGTTATGGAAGATAAAAAAATTAAAGTACGAATTTTTAATCCGGATGGAAGTGAAGCTGAAAAAAGCGGCAATGGCATCCGGATTTTTTCAAGATATTTAAAAGATGCCGGATATGTAAAAGAAAGGCAATATTATCTGACCACGAAAGCGGGGGAAACACTGGTAACATTTTTGGATGATGCTGGAAGCTGTATGCGTGTGGATATGGGATATGCGGTCTTTGAGGCAGAACAGATCCCGGCACTTGGATTTGAGGGAGAAGTTGTAGGAGAATCGATATTTTTCTGCGACAATTTTTATAATGCGACCTGTGTATCCATGGGAAATCCAAATTGTGTTATTATGCTTGAGAGGGTAGATCGTGAGAAAGCACTGCATTTAGGACCATATGTGGAAAATGCAAAATATTTTCCAAACCGTATCAATATGCAGCTTTGTCAGATCGTAGATGAAAAAATATACAGGTTGAAATTTATGAACGCGGGGCGGGGTATACATTTGCTTCCGGCACCGGAGCCTGTGCGGCAGCAGCGGCTTCTCACCGTCTGGGATTAGTCGAAGATGCAGTGACCGTACATATGCACGGTGGAGATCTTTTTATCGAATTTGAAAAGGATGGAAGAATTTTCATGACAGGACCGGTCGTATATATAGGAAAGATTACTGTGGCAGAACAGTTTTTTTGCCTGACAGAAAACGAAAGTGGCGAAAAGAGGGGAAATAAGTTACAATGAAAGAAAGGTATCAATTACGCCAGGCAGCGGGGGCATACTGGCTTTTGGATATGGAGCAGGGGGAACAATATAAAAAACCATTCATGTTGAACGAGTGCGGTGCATATATATATCGTGCGTATATTTCAGGAATGTCTGAGGATGAGATCATGCAGGCATTTGCAAAAGAATATGGATTGTCATTCTCCTGCGCACAAAGCGACGTAGGGCAGTTTATGATGGAGTTAAGACAACAGGGAATTATTTGAGAATGGAGCAGGTATGAATATATTGCTAGTTGGGAATGCCGGCAATTTTATGCGGCTTATGATCAACAGACTGAATAAGGAAGGACACAGGGTCTTTGTGCTGACAGAAGAACCAAAGAAGGGATACAGCCTGAAGAAGTATTTGAAGTGTATCATTTTTCGTATGAGGATGCCTGTGTGCGGGAGGTATTAGAGAGTATTATGCCACAGGTAGTAGTTTTTCTGGGGGCATATGACCATAATTTTTCCTGGAACAGGGTGGAAAACACAGCGGCGTCCTATGCAGCGGGACTTACGAATATACTGATGAATTATACCGCTTTAAAGAAAGGCAGGTTTGTCTATCTTTCTTCGGAGAGTGTTTTTGGCGGTGGAAGCGCACAGTTTATGACAGAGGATGATCCTACCGGGGCATACAGCAAGAAAGGCCAGGCGATCGCTATCGGAGAAGATATCTGTAAAAATTATGCAAGGATGGGGAATGATGTTGTGATTCTCCGCCTCGATCATTTGTATGGGGAAATACGAAAGAAAGAGGATACAGATACGATCTGTGCGGATATGTGCCTCGAAGCAGTCCAGACCGGAGAGATCATTGCGTCGCAGAATGAAAAAATAATGCTTCTGCATGAGGCGGATGCGGTGGAGTTTATCTACCAGATAATGGTGGCAAAAGACCATAAACATACCCTCTATCAGTTATCTTCCGGGGAGAAAATGTCACGGTATGAGCTTGCCCAGGCTGTTGCCGCAGGAATGGAGAATGAGGTCAGTATCGTAGAAGAGGAAAACAAAAAATACCGGGAAGTTATGCTTTCCGGTAAAAGATACGATGAAGAATTTGGAAGCCGTGTGCTTCATCATGCAGGAACAGATGTGGAAAAGATTGCGGCTTATTTCAGCAGACATGTATCTGAATTTACAGATGCAGGGCAGAAAAAGGGACATCTGTTTCGAAGATTAGGCAGCAGGACAAAGGAAATCATAACGAATCTGATTCCTTTTATGGAAAACCTGATTTGTTTTATTCCGTTTTTCATGTTGAATAACCGTGCAGTCGGAAGTGAATACTTTCAGAATATTGATTTTTATCTTCTGTATGTGCTGTTGTTTGCACTTGTATACGGGCAGCAGCAGGCAACATTTTCTGCATTGCTTGCCGTGGCAGGGTACTGTTTCCGGCAGATGTACCACAGAAGCGGATTTGATGTTATGCTTGACTATAATACCTATGTCTGGATCGCGCAGCTTTTGATCTTAGGTCTGGCAGTGGGATATCTGAGAGACCAGCTTCGTGCAATGAGGGAGGAACAGCGGCATGAAGTATCATACTTAACCAAGCAGTTAGATGATATTTCGGATATCAATGTCAGCAATGTCAGGGTAAAAGAAATTCTCGCAAACCAGATCGTAAACCAGAATGACAGTTTTGGAAAATTATATGAGATCACATCCAGTTTAGAGCAGTATGAACCTGTGAGGTACTTTTTTATGCGGCGGAAGTACTTGCAAAACTGATGGGAAGCAAAGATGTGGCAATCTATACGGTGGCAAACCGTTCCTATGCACGTCTTTTTTTCTGCAACATCGGAAAAGCACGCAGCCTCGGTAATTCAATCAATTACAGCGAGATGGATGCCATGTATACGGTGCTTGCCGGGAAGAAAGTTTATATTAATAAAAATATGGATGAAAGATATCCGCTTATGGCAAATGCCATTTATTCGGAAGATGAGATGCAGCTGATTCTGATGATCTGGGGAATTCCGTGGGAGCGGATGACGTTAGGACAGGCGAATATGCTGACGGTTATCGGTTATCTGATTCAGAATGCGGTGGTGCGTGCAAACCGTTATATTTCTGCCTTAGAGCAGCAGCGTTACATAAAAGGAACAAATATATTAGAACCGGAAGCCTTTTTAGCACTTGTAAAGGCGTATTTAAATGCGCGTGATAAAGGATTGACACAGTGTGCACTGCTTTCCGTGGATACAAAGGAAAATGACCGTGATGAGGTCGGGAAAAGGCTTATCAAACTCCTTAGACAAAGCGATTATGTCGGTGAACTTGAAGGTGGAAAAATGTATGCGCTTCTTGCAAATACCAGTGCAAAAGATGCAACCATGGTAAGAGAAAGATTTGAAAAAGAGGGTGTGTCCTGCCAGATACAGGAGGATGTATTTGTATGACGGTTGTGGAAAAGAGATTTTGTATCGTTCTTCTGATCAATACGGCTGTTGCTGTTTTATATGTGATAGGAAACAGCAGGATCAGGCAGAAAGAAAAAAATACAGATATTCTGATGAAGGGGATCATGATGTTTCTCTGCCCGGTAGTAGGACCGTTGTTTTTTTTGGCGGGACTGGTGTTTAACAAGGTTTTTTTCCGGCAGAACGTGGATCTTGAGGATGTTATTTTCAGCAAGGAGCGTGTAAAGACACATCTTCGGGCAGATGAGGAAAGGGAAGGAAATTTAGTACCGATTGAGGAGGCTCTTGCGATCAGCGACAAAGACAGTTTAAGAACGCTGGTCATGAATGTGGTCCGTGGGGATGTACAGAATTCTCTGGCATCCATCTCGCTTGCGTTAAACAGTGAGGACACGGAAACATCACATTATGCCGCTACAGTATTAAGGGATGCATTGAATGATTTCAGAAAGCGTGCACAGGAACTTTACCTTCAGATGAAACAGGAGGGAGTTGATGCGGCAGAAGCAGCCTGTATCCTGATTGAGTATATGCATGGGGTATTGATCCAGGAGGTGTTTCATGAAAAGGAACAGCAGACCTACATCGATATGATGGAGGAGGCATGTAATTTTCTGGATGAAAAATACCAGGAGAAACTGCAGGCTTCCTATATTGAGGGACTTTGCGTTCTGCTTCTTAAGATAAAGGATTTTAAGCGCATGAAATATTGGTGCGATAAGAGCAGGGAACTCTATCCGGCAGAATTATCTACCTATACCTGTTATTTAAAACTTTATTTTACAGAGGGAAACAAAAAACATTTTTTTGATGAATTGGAAAAATTAAAAAATTCAGATATTGTGATCGACAGGGAAACATTGGAATTAATTCGTATTTTTAGCTAAAGGAGGTGATGGCAGTGTCGATGAAAGTCCTGACTGTGTTACAGTTTATCAGCATTTTCACAATTTATACGGGACTTTTTATCGCAGTTCCGGCACTGCTTCTGCACCGCAGGTTAAAAGATGAAATATTTAGTGTACGGTTTTTCTTTTATATCGTATTAGGTCATTTCTATCTGATCAATCTGGTATTATTTCTTCAGCTGCTTCATATTTCAGGCAGATTTACGCTGATTTTGGGCAGTGCACTTCCAGTCGTTATATCCTTGGTACATACGAAAAGAGTTTCACCTAAAAAATCGGACATATCATAGGAAACAGAACATCCCATGTGATCCGGGAGACGCTTGGCATTAAATTACTTCTTCTGGAGATTGTACAGTGGATTGGCAGAAAAATTAAGAAACTGTGTGGCAGAATGTGTGGGCTGATCATCAGGCATTTTGCAGATGGAGTGCTGTTTGTTGTATTTACTGCAACGGTTCTGGTAATGTATGGAACCAATATGATAAATACATACGGTTATTGTGCATCCGATATACCGGTACACAATTACTGGATCAATGCGATGGGGCAGAATGATGTGTTTGTAGCTGGAATTTATCCATTTGGATTCCACTGCGTAATTTATTATATCCATACGGTAACAGGGATTGAAACGTATGTGCTGCTTCGGCTTTTTTATGTGGTGCAGGTCTTATATATCCATTATGCACTTCTGGCATTTTTGAAAGCGTGCTGCAGGACATCGTATTGCGCATGGGGAGCTGTATTTGTCTATGTACTTGCTGCATTTTTTAACAGGAATACTTACTCGCGTTATTACAGTTCGCTGCCTCAGGAATTTGGCATGATATTTATCCTGCCCGGCATTTATTTTATGTATGCCTTTTTAAAACAGCGGAAGATAGAAGTGAATCAATGCAACAAGGAAAGAAACGCTGCCGGATTAAAAACCTGGAAATGCAAAAGTACCCGTTATCTTATGGGATTTATTGCAGGATTTGGACTTACGCTGATCGTACATTTTTATGATACTATGGTAGCAGGGTTGTTCTGTATCGGTATTGCAGGAGGATACCTGTTGCGTATTTTCAAAAAGGAGTATTTTTTCAGGGTTCTTGCGACTGGTCTTTTAAGTATCTTCTTGGCAGTGCTTCCGATGGGAATTGCCTTTTTACAGGGTACGCCTTTACAGGGATCGCTGGGCTGGGGACTCAATGTAATTAATGGCAGCAATAATACGGGTGCTGAGGAGGAAGATGAAGCAGATATCCCTGGCAGTGAAAAGGAAGAAATAAATACAAATACACAGAGTGTGACGGATCAGAGCATGACGGAAAGTACGGATACTGCCGGGAGCATGACGGATCAGACAATGTCAGAAAATGGTGTGGAAAATGCACAGATGACAGAAGGGACGCAGGTAAAAACAACAAGGTTTGGTATGCTGGTGGAAAAGATACGTTTCCGGATTACGGATATTACCCAAAACGGATTGGATTATCTGTGGGCAGGAGTGCACAATGTTGTAATGCTTCAGGCAAGCGTGCCATGGATGTTGTTTATTTTTGGGTGCGAGGGATTCTGCCTGATCGGTGGACTATTGTTTACGCTCATTGGAAAACATGATTATGGATCAATGCTGATGTCCGCAGGATTTGGTCTGCTGCTTTTGATGATGTTTCTTTCTGCATGGCGTTTTGGACTGCCACATATCATGGATGCAAGCCGGTGCAGTATCTACGTCGCTTATATGATACCGGTAGCGATAGGACTTGGAATGGACGGTATGGTAACATTGGTCTTTGGATTTTTTAAGCGGAATATCTGGATGAATCTTGTTTCACTGATGACGTCAGCGGCACTTGTTGCGACACTTGTCAATGGAAATCAGATCCGTACACCGTCAATATTGACGCACTGCAGTCGAATGCGGCGATTACCTGTCTGGCAAATATAAAGCGGGAGAACGAAAAGTATAAATATACAATCTGTTCTGCGAATGATGAACTGCGAATGATGGAAGATTATGCACGTCATGAGGAAACAATTACATTTTTACGGAGTATGGAAGGAGATGCGGTCAATGGAAATCTGACGCTGCCGACAGACCGCGTATATTTCTTTATTGAGAAGATACCACTTGATTATACCGTGGCATATGAGGGAAGCGGACAGCTCATTTCAGAAGAAGGAGCAAAAAAACCGCTGCCAACAGCAGGAGATATTTCGGTTTATGAAGGTGAAAACCGATGGATCGTAATGTCAAGAATGTATTACTGGGCACAGGCATTTATGGAACTGTATGGAAAAGAAATGCAGGTGTATTATGAAACAGATGATTTTATCTGCTATGTGGTAGAACAGAATACCTACAGTTTATATGATTTTTCAATCGATTATGGATATAATTGACGGAAAAATAATGCTGCAGGATGAGATGGATTTGGAAAGGAAAATGTGATGGTATCCCGAAGAAATTTTGCTGCAATCACGATCATGTTAATTATTTTACTGTTTATGTTTCAATTTACGGGTGTGATGAAGGATAAATTAAGTAAATATGGGATCAATGAATACAAGGAAAGTGCCACAACGGAACTGACAAAACAGGATATGTATCTGGCATCCGGGCAGAATATACAGAAAACAGCAGGTGTGCTGTATATTGGAAACAGTGAGGCAGTAAAGAATACCGTAAAATGGTGGTGTACATATAGCAAACGTGAATTTCAGACAGCGGACTCTTTTGATGGTATCGTGTCGGAAGACAGCAGGCTGCTGGATATTTTGGTTTTAGATGGAACCTGTCTGAATACCAGGGATAATATAAAGCGGTCAGTGATGCAGCCGAAAAGGGAGTAAATGTTATAGTTTCAGGACTGCCGGATGCAGAGGAAATTGAGAAGAACGACCGTTTGAGAAAGCTGCTTGGAATCCGATATGTGGAACAGAATGAAGTGACACTTGACGGCATACACTTGTTTGAAGGATTTCTGCTCGGCGGGGAAGTGATCTATCAGGCAAAAGATGAGGAAGAAGAGAAAAATCAGGATATGGATCTTAAAATTCCATGGTATGTGACGGGGGAGGGCACAAAAGTTATATGGTCGGAATACTCTCAGATGTTCGGCCGGACAGCGGAAGACAGCCTGCCATTATATGGAGAAACGGACTGGAAAATGCCTGTGTGTTTTGCATTAATGGAAATTATTTAAAGGATAATTCCGGTATTGGCATTCTGGATGCAATGATGGCAGAATCGTATTCGTTTGAGATTTATCCGGTGATCAATGCACAGAATCTTGTGATTGCAAATTATCCTGGATTTGCGTCGGAAAATGAAAATAAAATGGAAAAAATATACAGTCAGTCACAAAAGGCATTATTTCGAGAAATCATCTGGCCGTCGCTGGTCGCAATTGAACGAAAGATCGATGCAAAACTGACCTGTATGATGACACCGCAGTTTGATTATGGAGATGAAAATGAGCCACGGGAGGGAGAAGTGGCATATTATCTGAAATTATTGAAAGAAGAATACGGGGAGGCAGGACTTTCATCCGGCAATGTATCTGGAACCGGGTTGTCGGAAAAAATGGAGAAAGACGAAAACGTTTTGGAAAAAAAGAGGCACCAGATTAT
>ENA-OQJH01001181-OQJH01001181.1-human-gut-metagenome-genome-assembly--contig:-NODE-1181-length-11589-cov-8.800907_pt1 | contig 11589 bp, 12 predicted proteins | sample MGYA00242597_ERZ504763 | MGnify/ENA primary metagenome ERZ504763 (study PRJEB26092, sample SAMD00036359) | human gut metagenome | host: Homo sapiens | study: EMG produced TPA metagenomics assembly of... | reverse complement strand
GTCTCAATCATGTAAATTGCTGTCTCCACAGCACGCTCTTCGATATAGTCCCTCACAAAAAGCCTCCGAAGACGCTGTTTTTACAGTGTATTCGGAGGCTTTGATGGGTATGTCTTCTATTTTATTATTTGTAATATACCCATACCGCTTTTGTCTGTTCCAGCACCTGATCGATATCCCAGGTTTTTTCGGAATTTTTTCTGCTGTTTGGGTCGTTGATTTTCAGTCTGCCATTCTGCAATCCGGTAAGAACGATAAAATGACCGTTGCTGGTAAACTCCCCGGGTCCCATCAGGGCAATGATGGGGTTTCCGGCCTGCAGGTTGTTTTCCACCCGTTCCCGTTCCACAGGGATTTCTTTGCTGGAAAGGCCGATCTGCCGGGCTCCTTCCAGCATCAGAGACCAGGCGGTTCCGCTGCCGTCTACGGCATAGCCGTTCTGTGAGGCAAAATCGGCGACCCAGCGCGGATTTTTTGTGATATCGCCGGTCATGAAAATGGCAACCATGGAAAGTGCTGTCGGTCCGCAGCCGCTTAATCCCATCACTTCACCGGCATATCGGTGATAGCCCCATCTCTGATCCCACTGCAAGAGAAGCGGAACCTCCGATGCGGATGACAGGTCGCTCAGGTCAATCTCCGGCTCCTCCTCTTTTTCAACGGATATTCTTCGACGAACGTCTCCGTCTCATTGTTTCTCTCGTAAAGCGACAACAGCTCCTCCGGGTACTGATCCATTGAAATGCCGTTTGCTTTCGCATACCGCTGGATCGGATTCTGCCGGAAGCGCCGCACACCGCCCAAAAACAGAAGACAGCCGAACAGCAATAGCAGCCCGCGGATCCGCCATACCTTTCTTTTTCGTCTCCGTGCTCTTTCTCTTCTTTGTATTATCCTTCTTTGTGTCATTCTTTTTTGTTCTGCTGTCTCTTGCCATTCCAGTGTATTGTTTTCACGGATCATGAAAAATCCCCCTCCCGATCTTATGGTGTACTCCCAAAATCTTTCTGTGCCTGATTTTGTGAGATGATTGAGAGTACATTCTTCCTTTTCATCATAACAAATTTCCGATTTTTCTTTTTGTATATTTTCCGAAGAAAAACTGCTTTTTTCCGTCTGCTTTCTTAAGATTTTTTGTATCTGTGCAAAGCCATGCGAAACGGAAGCAAAACCGCAAGCAGGAAAAAGATGGCAAATTCCGGAAATATCATTGAGAAAAAAGTTCAAAAATGGTAAAATAGGAAAAACAACATCTTTAAGCGGAGGATAAAACAAAATGAAAAAACTGAAAGTAAAAAAAGGCAGCACCTGTATGGCTTGTCTTGCCTGTGTGGGAGCATGTTCTGAGGCATTTTATAAGGTATTTGATCCGGACAAGGCATGTCTGCAGATCGTAGAGAAAAAGGCTGTCCGCCCGATCGCCTGTCCGCAGTGCGGTAAATGTGCCGAGGCCTGTCCGGAAGGCGCCATTACCCAGAACCCGAAGGGCGTTTACATGATCAACAAGAAAAAATGTACGGGATGCGGAGCCTGTGCGAAGGCCTGTCCATTTGGCCTGATCGTAAAAACCGAGGGAAATCCGGCTTCCAAATGTATCGCCTGCGGTATCTGCGCGAAAGCCTGCCCGATGGATGTACTGGAAGTTGTGGACGAATAATGATCCGAACTCTTAGATATCGCCAGGATCTCGTGTAAGCACAGATCCTGACTCATTGCTCACATAAACATAAAAATGCACTGTGGAACGTCGTCGGACAATTCCACAGTGCATTTTTCTGTTAAACGAAAAACAATTGATTCCCGCTCGCCGCCTGGCAGAATGATCGATGCCCGTTTCCGCAGACAGCATTCCGACAAAAAGGGACAAAATTTACAATTTTACTCCCGCGCCAGCAGAACCATCGATTTTGCCGGAAGCATCATGCTTTCTTTCATCTCTGCTCCATCCTCTGCGCAGCGTTTTCCATCGCAGAGCAGTTTCCAGTTTCCTTCCGGAAGTTTCTGCAAAGCTTCTTTTTCCCATGGATTGTAGAAGACGCAGACTGCGTGGCCATCCGGTATTCCAGTTCGTAACCTGCGATCTGGTTTTCACGGAAAAATGTCTTTTTACAGTCCGGCTCGCACGTTCCGTATGCCTGAAATTTTCGGCGCAGAGCGAGAAGACCACGGTAATAGTCCACCAGCTCTTCCTGCTCTAAGGCGCGTGTCCAGTCAATTTTGTTGAGCTGCCACGACGATTTGAAGCTGTTTCCTTCGCCATGCTTCGTGCGCGCAAATTCCTCACCCGCCTGGAAAAACGGCATTCCCTTGCAGGTCATCACAATGCCCGCCGCCAGACGGTTCATCGAAAGCGTCCGCTCATCCATCTTGCCAAAATCCGGCTCCGCATCCTCCTTCCGCTTCGGATCGGACAGTTTTAATTTATCCCACAGTGTATAATTATCATGTGCCGACACATACGGAATCAGCTGGCTCGCATTGCGCGGCTCGTAGGCTCCTTTTCCGTCCATCCAGCCATCTGTCGCAGAAAGTATTCCTGCGGAAAGACGCTCTTTTCCATTGACATAGCCTCCCTCTGCGGCAATAAAAACGCTTCCCTTGATCGAATCTCTCGTATCGTCGCAGAACATGGAAATGCCATCCATCAGCCTTCCGATATTCTGTTTATCCGACGGAAAATATCCCTCCTGCATTGCGCTTGCCGCTGCTTTCCACGGTTCACCGTAAACCAGAATCTCCTCGCCGCGCGGCATCCGGTTCAGAGCTGTGCGGATCGCATTCATGGTCTCCGTGTCATGCAGTGCCATCAGATCGAAGCGGAAACCGTCGATATGATATTCCTTCGCCCAGTAACAAACCGAGCGCACCATAAAGCGGCGGAACATCTCCCGCTCACTCGCTGTCTCGTTTCCGCAGTCGGAACCATTGGAAATCGTGCCGTCCTCCCATTCACGATAATAATAGTAAGGAACTGTTTTCTGAAACGGCGAATCGAGATTGTACGTATGATTGTATACCACATCCATAATCACACCGATGCCGGCCTTATGCAGTGCCTGAACCATTTCCTTCATTTCCCGGATACGTACCTCCCCGTGGAACGGATCGGTTGCATAGGATCCCTCCGGCACATTGTACTGCACCGGGTCATATCCCCAGTTGAACGCTTCCGCATCGTCTTCCGGCACACTGCCGAAATCGAAAACAGGAAGCAGATGCACATGAGAAATGCCAAGCGATTTCAGGTAATCGAGCCCTGTCGCATGAATTCCGTCTCCATTCAGCGTTGTGCCTTCTTCCGTAAATGCCAGAAACTTTCCACGGTGCTTATCCGAAACACCGGAATTCGGATCGCTTGAAAAATCCTTCACATGAAGCTCATACACACAGCGGTCCTCCGGCCGGATTTCCGGTCTTTTATCCTGCTCCCAGCCCACCGGTCCGTCTCTGCAAGATTTACTACCATACTCCGCTCCGAATCAACACCAGAAGCCACGCCGTACGGATCGACCGTATCAAAAACGCCATCTGAGTGCAGAATGTGATACGTATAATACGTTCCATACCGCGCTCCCTGCAATGCACAACTCCAGACACCCTTTTCACCGCGCGTCATCGCAATCGAGGCTATTTTTCGGTCCCCGTGCTCCCGGCTGCTGCCACGTGAAAACAGCTCCAGCGAAACCTCCATTGCTGTCGGCGCCCAGAGCTTCCACTCTGTCACAAACTGCTCATCCTTTTTCGGCATCTGCCAGTTTCCATCACATTCCCTGCTCTTCTTCACCGAGACACCGAGGTCATCCCCTTCATACGTAAAGTTTTCCACAAATTCTTCCGATTCAAAAAAGCTTTTCCACTCCGCCGGCGTTCTTTTCACCACCGCATTCATCTTCTTTCCCTCCATTTCTTTGTAAACCCGCAGAATCTCTCCAACACTCCACGCCTGCGCATAGCATCCCTTCGACATCACCGGCGCCGCACCATCATAAATCTCCGCCAGATGAAACAGACATCCTTCCTGCATCCAGCTCGCAAGACGGTCCAGTCCGCGGCGCACTTCCTGTTTTCCCTCCTTCGGGAAATAGTTCAGCACCGCACGGAAATACGCCCCAAGCGGAAATCCCCTGACTGTCCCCTGATGATATGCCCTGTCACGCTCCGGCTGGCTTCCGCCGATCCATGGATGAAATGCCGGATCCTCCATCTCCAATGACCGCAGTCCTGCTGTCGTATACAGCTTTTCTTTGACCGCCTGTAAGATCCGCTGCCCCTGCTTCTGACTCACCATCTGAAACGGAAGTGCCAGCACAAAGACCTGATTGCATCGGAACTGCTTCTCTTCATACGTGCCGTTCAGCACATCCTTCAGATATCCTTCCTCTTCCATCCAGAACTTTTCGAGGAAACTCTTCTTCACCTGCTCCGCAAGCTTCCCATACGCCGATCCATCCTTTCCGACAAATGGCGCCAGCTCTTCCAGAATCCTCAGACCATTATACCAGTACGCATTAATCTCCACTGGCTTCCCGTGACGCGGTGTCGGCAGCTCCTTGTCAATCCGCACATCCATCCACGTCACTTGCTCCAGACCGCCCCCGGCCATAATCAGCCCGTCACTGTCCATTTTAATATGGAAATCCGTTCCCTTCTGATACCAGAACACAATATCCTCCATCACCGGAAACGCCTCGCGCACAAACTCCAGATCTCCTGTTTCAAGGTAATACTCATACACCACATCCAGAAACAAAAGGGCCGCATCCACCGTATTATACATCGGAAGCGCATCCCCCTCCGGAAACAGGTTCGGCATCAGTCCTTCTTTTGTATATGCCATAAAAGTCCGAAGAATGCTCTTACACTCCTCATACTCCCCAATTGCCAGCGTGCACCCCGGCAGCGAAATCATCGTATCCCGCCCCCAGTCCGCAAAATAAGGAAAACCAGCCATAATACTCTTCCCACCTGTCGATGCACGTTCCGTAATATACTGACTCGCACTCACCGCCAGCCGCTTTCCCACCGGATCAGAAATCCCGGACTTTTCCGCAATCATCTCCTGCCGCTTCTCTTCCTCTTCTATCCACAGCGCAATCCTTTCCTCATCCCACTTATCCACATCATCCGCGAGACTATACACAACAAAAAAGACCTGCTCCCTGCCGTCTCCCGTCATCTCAAACCGAATCCGATGATTCACGACAGCACTTCCGATGCCATCTCTTCCATCCCGCGCATCCTGCTCAAAAAACAAATCCCTCCAGATCCTCTCCTTCTCCATCTGAAGCTCCCCATTTGTCCCATAAGAAAGAATCACACCATTGCTCGCAATGCACTTCCGATCCACCGCAAAATCCTGCCCCTCCTGCAGCTGCTCCCCCTTCGCCGCAAACCGCATCACCGGCCGAACCGAAAAACTCCCCTTCTTCCCACTTCTCACCCGATACCGGACAAGAACCGTATTCTCCCCCTGAACCATCCCAATCGTCTTCTCAATTTCAATCCCCTTCACCCGGTAAAACCATACCGGCAGACTCCCCATCTCAAATCCTTCCAGAAACCGAAACCCCTCCACATTCTGCGTCCGATTCACAAACTCCTGTGAAAACAGCTCCGTTTCCTCTCCATCCACCTCCAACGTCTCCCAGACATTCGAAATCAGATGCTCCCGCACCGTAGGCGCCTTCAGTGCCCCCATCAACAGCGCCTGATCATTCCTCGCCGCATTCCCCATCACCGTCAGCGAACAATAACCTCCCAGTCCGTTCGTCAGCAAAAAACACTTCTTTTCTCCACTCCGAAAATCCATCCACTCCGAAGCATTCAGTCGAATCCTATCCATACCGCAAAACCTCCAAATTTCACACAATATGTTCCCGGAACTTTTCTGTTCTCATAAAATCAAGCACAAAAAACTCCGGAAATATTTTTTTCATTCTATCTCCAAACTTCGCACCAGTCAACAAACTCACGCCGATTCGCCCTCCGGGCGAATCCAGCCCTCTCCCCGTCCTCCAACACACTCTCCCCTTCCACACACAACAATCTCACGCCGATCTGCCTCCGGCAGATCCAGCCCCTCCTCCCGTCCTTCAACCCCAGGATCTGCTCCGGCGTCGTGGCACCTGCCGCGCAGACGGGCGCATTGGCATCGGCGGCATGCGGATGATGCACGCGTGGGAGGCAGTGGGGTGAGGATGACGGACGGCCATCCAGGCCGGAAGTCAAGAGGCTCTGAGACGGGAAATCATCAGATTTCCTGTCGAATAGCCTCGGTTCCTCAATCCACCTCCTCCCACACGTCATCATCCGCCCGTCGATGCCACCGCGCCCGTCTGTGCGGCAGGTGCCACGGCGCCGGAGTCAGATCCGTCCCCCACACACAAATAGAGCAGCCGACCCCTCATCGGCTGCTCCACAAATCATCCCTTGACGCTCCTGAAAGCCCATCTGTATAATATCTCTGCATTACAACAAACAAAATCGCAATCGGCACCGAAATGCAAACCGCTCCCGCCGCAAAGCAAGTATACCAGCTGTCGATATACTCCTTCTCCAGCATCTTCCACAGACCCAGTGCAACCGTATAATACTTCGCATTCGCTCTGCAGATAACCTTTGCGAAAATAAAGTCCAGCCACGGTCCCAGAAATGCACTCAACGTCGTGTACACAATAACCGGTTTACTCAGCGGAATTGTCACCTTCGTAAACACCTGGAATCTCGTCGCTCCATCCAGATAAGCCGCCTCATCCAGTGCCTTCGGAACCGTATCGAAAAATCCCTTTGCAAGCAGGAATCCCGCTCCGGAACCGCCCGAGTACACCAGAATCAATGCCACGCGGATCATTGATCCCTCCGAAAGACCAACTGCCTTTAAGATATAGTAGACAGCAACCATCGACATAAATGCCGGGAACAGACCTAAGATCATCGCGATGTTCATGTAAGTCTTACGGATTTTAAAACGCATTCTCGACATACAGTAAGAAACCGAAAGCACGAATACCGTAGAGATCAGACAGCTGAACACAGCAATGATAAACGTATTCTTAAACATCTGCGGAAAGTCCAAAACCTGCGTATCCGTAAACAGACGCACATAATTATGAAGCGTATATCCCTTTGGGAAAAAGCTGGTAACATAAGATCCCTTCTGTGTACTGAAGCTTAAGAGTGCAATCCACAGAACCGGAATCACCCACACAATCGCAAGCAGTGCCAGAACCACATGTACAATCACATCGGAAATCATTCCGCGCGCTTTCATGGAGTGTGTTTTTTTCTCTTTGTTATTCATTATTGGAATCCCTCCTCGTTCTTGTAAGAACCAGTATTCCGGTACGTGATCAGTGAAACCACAGCCAGAATGACAAAGGTAAGAATACCGACAACCGCACCAACGTTAAAGTACTGTAAGTCAACCGTCAGCTTGTACAGCCAGGTAACCAGAAGGTCCGTCTTTCCGGCGGTTGCTCCGACCGGAACCGGTGCTCCTGCAGTCAGCAGATAAATAACGTTGAAGTTGTTGATATTACCCGTAAACGTCGTAATCAGATACGGAGTCGTGACAAACAGCATATACGGCAGCGTAATCTTAAAGAAAATTGTCACAGGACCTGCGCCATCAACACGGGCTGCCTCGTAAAGCTCACCCGGAATGTTCTGTAAGATACCGGTAACCTGCATCATGGTAAACGGAATACCAACCCAGAGGTTGATGATAACAACCGTTGCTCTCGCCCAGGTCGCATTTGTCAGGAACGGAAGCGGACTGCTGATCAGACCGGCCTGAACCAAGAGGTTGTTGATCAGGCCGTTGTCCTTTAACATCGTACGCATCAGAAGAAGAGAAACGAACTGCGGAATTGCAGCGGAGAGCATAAAACAGAATCTCCAGAATCCCTTGATACGGGTTGTTTTACGATTGATGACAATCGCAAGAATCATACCAAGAATATAGTTCAGGAAGGTAGCGAGCACAGCCCAGATCAGGGTCCATCCAAGAACAGACCAGAATGTCTTGCCGATCGAGTTGCCCATGCCAAGAACCGTACTGAAATTTTTCAGTCCAACCCAGTGGAAAATCGTCAGATGGTCGCCGACTTTACTGTAGCTGGTGAAAGCCATACAGATCATAAAGACCAGTGGAAGGATTGTGAAAATCACAATACCAAGAATCGGAAGTGTCAGCAGGGTCCAGTGCAGTCTCTTGTCAACGAGTGCTTCCAGATCCTCTTTGATGGTGTTGATATGTTTCCCTTCCTTTGCACGACACTCTACCTCATAAGCGTCTTCATATTGACACGCCAGATCATAAAGAAGAGAACCGTAATAAAAATCGTTGCTACTCCGTAGAGCAGGAACAGAATTGTCATATCGCCGCCGGTATATTCATAAATACCTTGGCCTCATTCCACACCTCTTCCTGCGCACGGCCGCCCAGGGTGATGAGATGATAGAGATTGTTGATACCGCCTTCGATCATAAACAGGAGATACGCAATTTCTACTGCCAGAAATAAAATACCCTTTACGATCTGTTTGTGAGCCAGATTTCCCAGTCCCAGAAAAATAACGCGCTCTTCCGATGTATCCGTGTCCGGGAAAGACAGGATCAGACTGTTTTTCTGCTCATCTTCCCACCTTGTCGTCTTTCCCTCAAGAATCTGATTCTCTCCCACCAGCAAATCTTCAAGTAAATCCCCAAAAAGATCCTGCAAATTACCGTTGAAGTAAAACGAATATTACGATTTTCAGTATTCATAATACCTTCTCTCCCTTTTACTTCTGATATTCCTCAATTCTGCAAACATGTTCTTTTGTCTTTTTATTATAATTAATTCCTACCAGAAGCAAGTTTCCCTGATATTCTTCCAGACTTCTGCAATATTCTTTGTCCTTAATCTGCGCAAGCGCACCCTCTGCTGTTTTGTCCCATTTCAGTTCTACAACCAGCGCCGGTTTGTCCTGGTATCTTTTTCTTGGTACGAAAACAAGATCCGCAAACCCTTTTCCCCCTGGCAGTTCACGGTAAACCGTGTAAAAATTCCGTGCTGCATACAGTGCCAGTGAAATCGTATAGCTCAACGCATTTTCATCATTGTACTGAAGCTGTGACGTTTCAAAATGTGCCAGCCGAATTCCCTCTGCTACCTGTGTTTCCTGTTTTTCCCACACAGCCTGCAGAAGATCTGCGGAATTTTTCAGTGCCTTTGAAATATCTCCCCATTGGGAAACGGTTACCGCACTGGCATATTCTGACTGTACCTCGGCATTCGGAATAAAAACATATTTATTCTGTTCCTCATAACCAAGATATCCAAGATGAATCAGCAGTGTCAGCACATCATCCTCTGTCCGGAAAGTTGTCATATCATTCGTAAAACTGCCCGTGTTCACCGGAATCTTTTTCCCTGCCATCATCTGCAGTACGTCATCCCGCAGGCCGTCAAAATTCAGATCAATATACCACTGTAGTGCTTCAAATGTTTCTGTCTGATTCCAGTAATTGCCGATTTTCCGGAATCGCATGGCATTGACAACCGAACGCGGGCTGTAAACCGAACTTCTCCCGGGAACGAATAGCCGTCATACCAGTTTTTAATTTCTGCCAGATCCATCTGATACCGGCCGCAGAGTTCTTCTACTTCCTGCTCCGTAAATCCTACATATTCTGCGAGCGGCCCTGGATCAAGCATTGTAAATTCATCAAACATATTCAGTGCAGAATGGGTTCCATATTTTTTGATCGGCAGAATACCCGTCAGATAGGCAAGTGCTACGTAAACCTTATCTTTCAGAAAATCCCGCAGGAAATCAAGATACTCTTCCTGTGCTTTTTTATCCTGCTGATATTCCCGGAAAACACAGTCCCATTCATCAATGATAATGACAAACGACTGTTTTGTTGCCGCATAAATATCCTGCAGCGATTCTACCAGATCCGTATCGTCAAAGTAGTCCACGTCCGGATAACTGTTTTTCAGTTCCCGCAGCAGCATTCTTCGAACACGGTCAATCACCTGGCCAATTTCCTTGCTCCGGCTCAGAAATTCCTGCATATTCAAAAAAATCGTAGGATATTGATTTAAGTGCTGTGCAAATACAGCATTTTGAGAAATTTTCAATCCAGAAAAAAGTTCTCTGGAATCGCATTCCTTCCCATAATAAGCCGTCAGCATATCCGCCGTCATAGATTTTCCAAAGCGCCGCGGACGGCTGACACAGACATATCTCTGCACAGTATTAATCACCTGATTGGTATACTCGATCAGCCCTGTTTTATCCACATAAATTTCGGACTGAACCGCTTTTGCAAATTTTTCATTTCCCGGATTCAGATAAACTCCCATATTCCACCTGCGCCTTTCTCTTTCTACCTCTATCATACGATATTCTTGCCTTAAGTTCAATTTAGCATAAGTTGAAAAATGCCAGAATGTTTTTAACTGAGGCAAAACATTCTGGCTGTTTTTTCTGGGATTGCTATGAGTCAATTAATTAATGAATAAAGAACGCGTCCTCTTCCTCGTCTTCCACAACCGGTGTCATCGGGTTATACTCGGTTTCCACCAATTTTTTCACCAGCTCGTGATCGAAGTTGCGGCGGATTTCACAGGTTCTGTCGAAATCATGGTTGCTTCATCCCCTGGGGTGCATGCCGGCCAGTTCGGGAGGGATGGGGTTTCCGGACTTCCGTAGCGGGCAAAGTTGATCCAGGCGGTGGCCATACGCTCCTGCAGACGGTCTGTTTCGCCCGGGACATTGCATACGGCGATGCGGTCGATGTTATGGAATACGAACGGAATCTCGGCACAATGCCATGCGGCTTTTCCGCCATCGATCGGGAATTCATAGGTAACTGATAGGAATAAGTCGGCGCTTCTGTAAACTCCGATTTCTGACGAATGAATTCGATCGTGTCCGGACGGAAGAACGTATCCACAGACCACAGATCCACAATTGTTTTGTCCGGATATGCTTTTTCAAAAAGAGAAATCAGCTCCGGCGTTGCATCACCATATTTTCTCGTCAGGAACGCAATCTGTTCCTCACGGTTCATCTCATGTTTTCCCGGCACAACCGGTCCAAAATCAAACTCACCGATGTTGGTTCCTGCCAGCACAGGAATCGTTTTAGCGTGATCCGTAAATCCGCACTTGATCGGATTTCCGCGGAACCAGCCATTCTCCATCGGTCCCTGTCCGATATAGCAGCCTTTCGCAGCAACCTCTGCCTCAACTTTATTGTACGCATTTGACAGCTCATAATACGGGATCGTCTCAAGCTTCTCCACCTCGGACTCGTCCAGATTCAGTTCTTTTAACAGAGCCTTCACAATCGCGGTGCCGTCTCCGTCCTCTTTCTGATAAACCTTTGCCTCATAAACACCGCTCTCGATGATACCCTTCTGGAACAGGCCGTCTGCTGCCGGCGTATTCATCAGCGTTGCTACCTTCATACCGCCGCCGGACTGACCGAAAATCGTAACATTCTCCGGGTCTCCGCCGAATGCCGCGATATTGTCATGTACCCACTGCAATGCAGCTACCATATCTGCGTTTCCTGCATTCGCAGAATTTTTGTA
>ENA-OQJH01001180-OQJH01001180.1-human-gut-metagenome-genome-assembly--contig:-NODE-1180-length-11591-cov-3.332519_pt1 | contig 11591 bp, 9 predicted proteins | sample MGYA00242597_ERZ504763 | MGnify/ENA primary metagenome ERZ504763 (study PRJEB26092, sample SAMD00036359) | human gut metagenome | host: Homo sapiens | study: EMG produced TPA metagenomics assembly of... | reverse complement strand
CTTCGCATAACTCACTTCTTTTTTGGTGACAAAATTAGTTTACCGTGAGTTACCAACAGCTACGCAAAATTACGCAAATCGCAGAAAAACAGATGCTTATTCTGGAAGTTCACACATTACGGCAGTAATGATGTGGTAACTGAACTCTTGCGTTGTGTGGCTTTTGGATGTCTGCAAACGACCTTTTCCACATCAAAAGCAAAAGCGTAACGACCACTCTTTCAGTTGAATCGCTACGCTTTTCTCAAATTTACTTTTTAGCTATCTGTTTATTTTAAAACAAAGTATTCGTATCCTCCACCAGCCTGCCATAGCCCAAGCCGCCCGGATATTCAGTTCTCTATCCAAAATCAACACATCGGCATCCATATCTTTCTGCAATGCCCCCTTCCGGTCATCCACTCCCATAATTCGTGCCGGAGTTTCAGAAGCCATCCGTACGGCGTCAGCAGCGGAATACCAGCTTTTACCATTGTTCGTACTAATATATCCATGGTTGCTATACTACCTGCCAATGAAGAATGATCAGCCATTTTGCACACACCATCCTCAATAATTACATTAGGATCTGTTATTTCCATTCCATCAGCAGCGGCATATGCCAAAGCATCTGTAACCAAACAAGTTTTTCCACTCCCTTCAATTTATAAGCCAGCCTAAGAATAGTAGCAGGTAAATGGATACCGTCAGCAATCAATTCGATAGTCATTCCGTCTGTCAGATAAACACTTTCCACTGTCCCTTCGTATTTATATTCACGACATTTATGGAATCCCGGCATACCGTTATAGAAATGGGCAGTATGAGTAAACCCGGCTTCAAACGCAGCTTTTATCCCCTCGTATTCTGATTCTGTATGTGACACAGCCACTAATACTCCTTTTGACTTCAAATAGCGGGCAAATTCCAACGCACCCGGAAGTTCAGGTGAAGCATCCCAACGCTTGATGCAGTCAGTACTTTCCAATAAAGAAGTATATTCCTCTTTATCAGGATTCTTCAATTTCCCTGCAAACTGCTCACCTGCTCTTTTCGGATTCAGATAAGGGCCTTCTACATGCAACCCCAAGACAGGACTATCCTTCTCGTTCATCAAAGTTTCGCACACAGTTACCGCCTTACGGATTTCAGAAAAAGGAGAAGAAGACAAAGTTGGGAAAATACTGGTCGCCCCATGCTTCTGATGGGCTTTTATCGCTGCACGGAACGCCTCTTCCGTACATTCATTAAAATCATGACCACCACCGCCATGGGCATGCATACACACATATCCGGGTACAATATACATCCCTTTAGCATCAATCAGTTTCGCACCGATCAGTGCCAGGTCACAGTTAGTCACTTCCAGTATTTTATTATCCCGTATCAGTACAGAGCCTTCGTCCAACCAACCTTGCGGAGTAAAAATCTTGCCGTTAATAATTTGAGTTAACATGATTAGCGAGTATTAGATAATATTTATTTAATGCTTTTTGTAACAACAAAAGTAAACACTTCTATCGAGAAAGAAAAGTAAATTCTTCATTATCTTTTTTGTTTCTTCAATGAGAATATAGGCAGAAACAAATATTCCAAGTATAGACATAACTAACCCGCCTATAGTACCTGCCGCCAAAGGAAACCAGAAAGCCTCTTTTCCATCCCCCACCATAAAAGGAATAAACCCCAGAATAGTAGAAACAACCGTCAGAAAAATAGGCAGAATCTTCGAATTCCATGCTTTGGTAAAAGCACGTGCCGGTAATAACAGAGAATATCTTTTTCTTATCGCATTATATTCATTTAGAATATAAATACTGGCATTCACTGTAATGCCGCACAGTAACACAAAGGAAGCAAATCCGCCCTGATCAAAATTCAGTCCGAAAAGATAGAATGTAAGGAATACGCCAATGTAGGATATCGGAATGACAAAAATAATAGCCAAAGGCTGTTTCAAGGAATTAAACAAAATAGCGGTCGTAAAGAAAATAATGGCAATCACAATCAGCAATAATGCATATTGCTTGTTATCTTTCTTATTCCATGACCAATAATCCTGATCATTTTCGGCTGTATATCCCATAGGTAATACCTTATTAAATTCCTCCAAGTCCTTCTTCAACAGTTTTTTTCCTTGTTCGGATGAACCGATATATTCATATTGCAGGCAAAGACGATATTGTTGGTTTTCTTTTGCAACTTCTGGGGTGACTGTCCTTTCTGAACTGTAGCGAAATCGGCCAGTTTATAAGAACGGCCATTGATGAAAAACGGTATATTAACCAAGCCCCATACATCATATTGCTGCCCTTGGAGCGATGAAAGCTTCAGTTGTTCTGTCTGATTATCAAACAACACGTTACCACAATAAATATCCCGTCCGAATACAGGGCGCAAAGCGGTAAACAGCTGCGTGGCTGTAACATTCTCTTTCGCCATCCTCAGCTTGTCCAAATCCAGATAAAACTCACTATAATCATCTTTCCACCAAGAAAACTCCGAATTTACCGTCACTTCCTTGATACGGCGGTGTAATAACAACTTCTCCTTCAGCCGTTCCGTCCAATAAGAAAGTTCGTCGTAATTATACCATACAGTTTCACACGGAAACTGCCGGCACTCTCACGCACATCGTTACTGAATCCCTGATCTTGCAAACCATATACGCTCCAGCTACCACCTCCCAAAGTCAGTGCCTTACTGATTATATTAGCTTTCAAAGTATACGGGAATCCGCTCCGCTGATTTTCTTTTGTAAAATAAATCTGAATATTAGCCTGACGCGCATTATAGATATACGTCTGAAACTGCCTAATTTCCTTAAAATCGCTCAGATAAGTTTCCATCCTCTTTATCAGCACATTCATCTGCTCTAATGTACTGCCATTAGGCAAAGTAGCATAAACGGAAAGCACCACTTCACCTTCATCTCGATTGAAATAACTTCCCTCGTATACTTTTTCTGCAAAAAGACGGAGACTGCCACCTAAAGCCTTGTTGATTACCGGCTTTACCTTATCCTTAAAAGTAGAATTATCAAATACCTTATTATAATATTCCACCCATTTACCTTCTCCTTCCATCTTCTCGGGCAACATAAACACAGGCAGACCGAACCCTAGCAGCAATAACAGGCAAGCTATAACCCTGAAGCGGCATAAATAATAAATCAACCCCTGATAGAAACGGGTAAAATAGACAGTCAACCGTTTCATAAAAGTGGGTCTGAGCAGAAAACGTCTTCTTTTTCTTCTCTTTTTCTTTTCCAAACCTATTTTATCAATCATGGACGGAACAAAGAATAATGCAACAAACAAAGATACTGCCAGATTGATAATGACCACCGCTGCAAAATCCTGCAAGTTCAGACGTATCTTCTCATCCAGAAAGAAAATAATAACCAATGCCCCGATAGTAGTCAGCGTGGCTGCCAGTACAGAAACAAACGCTTTCAGATTGCGGCGATGCAGAATATGGTCTGTCATCACTATCGTATTATCGATCACCAAATTCAATGAGATGGTAATGCCCGCCAATGAATAAAGCTGCATTTCCAAACCAAATGTATAATAAAGAATGACGGCAACAGATATATTAACCACCAGACTGGTCACAATCAGGAACAGATAACGCAGATTTCGTGTTATCAACGCTACAAACAGCAATAAAATCAATACGGTCAGTCCGGTACGGAAATAAATCTTATCCAATTCTTTCTGAATATATTCCGTAGCGTCATAACTGATATGTACCTCATAGCCCGGAGGCATCTTCTGTTGCAACTCACCCATAAGGTGCTTCACTTCCCCACTTAAATTTAATTGGTTGGCTGTTTCCTCGGCAGTGACATACAGGTAAACAGAGTTCAGACCGTTTATCCGATAATAACTTTGCGGTCGTTCTTCCACATGCTTTACCTTTATCAGTTTATCCAGCGTAACCATCGTTCCATCTTCGGCTTGCAGCTGAATGGCTCCCGGTTCAAATTCCATTTCTTTTTCAGTAGATGTACGTACCAATCTTATCCACTCTCTACCCTCCGCACCTTTCTCAATAGAACAGATCCCCAGAAACTCTTTTTCATAATGGCGGTTAATGGCCCGTTGCACAGCCTGCAGTGTGATTCCCAAACGTGAAAGCTGGTCACTGTCATACTCCAACTGCCACTCCATAGGTGTGGCTCCATTCAATTCCACTTTATAAATTCCCTTCAACTGTCCCAATACCGGCTTGATATTCTCTTCCGCATACTGCTGAATCAAAATAGGATTGGCAGGAGCATTCAGTGTATAAGTAATAAAAGGCCTGGACGCCTTATCATCCGAACGTCTCGTACTGATTTGAGGATAACTCACCCCTTCGGCAGCTGAGGCCAGGTCTGTCTGATGATGGTAGACACTTCAAAACGAGTAACGTCAATATTCGCATGCTTGTCCAATTCCAAAGAAATTGAGCCGCTTCCGTTATCCGAAGTAGAATTCACCTTCCTGATCCCCTTCACTCTGGCCATCATCGCCTCCAGTTTACTGGTAACCTCCGCCTCAATAACCCGTGACGAATTGCCGGGCATACTGAAAGAGACAGTCAGACCGGGCAAGGTACGCGAAGGCGCCAGCTTAACCGGCAACAACGGTACTAATACCACCCTATCAGTGACAAACAGACAAATGTCACAATCAGGGTAAACGAGGAGAAGTTACGCGAGTTACTCATCAATAAATTCCTGTATTAAAATCAAACTTGTCTGCCAGAGAAAAACCGGACTCAAAATCGTGCAGTGTCAGTTTACGTATCTTATAATAGTTCAACCAATAATTCTGCAAAGCCGAAATATAATTTTTCTGCGCTTCCTGCTGGCGGTTCAACGAAAGAGTAAGACTATTCACATCCGCCTTTCCGATGATAAAACGTTGTCGTGTCTGCTCGTATGCCATTACGGCAAGGTCCAAAGCCTCCTCCGCACTCGCAATCAAACTCTGCTGAATGTTAAAATCATTCACCGTCATAATCACCTCTTCCTCCACACTCAGTTCTTCCTGACGGGCGGCAATCCTCACCACATTCAGATTATTTCTCGCCATATTATATTTACCCTTTCTCACCCCCCAGTCAATCAAGGGAATGGAAACACTGACAGAAACCAAATCCTGTTGCAAAGGATGCCTGTAAGCATCTCCCAGTTTATCCGCCACTTGGTTAAAACCCACACTGGCATTAAAACTGGCATTAAAACGGGATTCTTTTTTTTGTCTTATCCACATTCTGTTCCGCTTCCAGCACATTCTGCCGTTGTTCCAGAAAAGTAGGGTTATTCTCTTTGGCCCGTATCAATGCATCATCTACCGGAATCATCTTTCCTGTGGGACGTCCCGGTATATCCAGTTCAATCACGGTATTCTTATCCAGATTCAGAAAGGAAGCCAATGAAAACATAGCGCGTTTCAAAGCAATCTGCGCATTCTGCAACGTATTATGCGCATTCACTTTGTCCAGTTGCAATGTCAGCAAATCGGCACGTGATATGGCTGCTATCTTATGACGCTGGAGCCCGATGCTATAGAGGGTATCACTGGACGCCACATTCTCCTCCGCCAAGCGGTAATCCGCCTGCGCCATAGCTAACGCAAAGAAATAAGTCACTGCTTCTTCTGAAACCATTTCCGTGTTATAAATGAATTGTTTCTTCACCTTTTCATACTTCAGCGGCTCTATTTTCCGGTCCCAACGAAAAGCATTATATCCCAACAGGCTCTGTTGATATCCCACACGCACAGGGATACTGGAATATTGTGTAGACTTTGAGTCACCGAAATTACGCATAAAGTCCAGTTCCGAATCAATATAGAAAGTACCGCCCGTCCAGTCCAGATTCTGTTTGATACTCAATCCGCCTGATGCACTGAACATCTGTTGTTCACGATACACATCCATATCCTCATTCGAATCATAACGCTGGGTGATATAGCGATAATATTTAGCCGGAGTCAGATTCAATGTAAGACTTGGCAAACGATTCGCCTTGTAAGTACGATATTCCCAATATCCCGACAAATAAAGATTCTGATATCTGAAAGCGGACAAGGAACTATCATTCGCAATCTCTATCGTGCGTTGCAAATCCAGCTTCACCACCTGCTGCGCCTTTGCTCCGAGAGACAACAGCATACACCCCACCATCCATATGCTAATGTACTTCATTTTTGTCATGTTTTCTATAAATAAACCAATATATTAAAGGAATGATAAACAAGCTGACCAAAGTTCCCACCACCATAGAGCCAATCATGGCAATAGACAAAGGCTTCTGCATCTCCGACCCCATATCCGAGGTAAACAGCAACGGAACCATTGCAAAGACAGTTGTCAGCGAAGTCATGATAATCGCTCTCAACCTGCGCCTGCCCGCTGTATGAATGGCTTCCACCAAAGGCATCCCCGCTTTCCGTAATTCATTGATGGCATCCATTTTTAAAATAGAGTCATTCACCACAATACCACAAGTCACGATAATGCCTATGGCAGACATCAAATTCAACGTGTGACCGAAAACCCATAATGCCAGCAAAGCAAAAGCCGTATCAATAGGAATTTCCATCAAGACAATCAGCGGTTGCAGGAAACTCTCGAATTGCGCGCAAAGGATAAAATACATCAGCAACAAAGAAACAAAAAGAATCACAGTCAATTCCCCCATCATTTTTTCATTCGAAAAGAAACTACCCGAGAAATCCACTTCCCATTCCTTTTCCTCACTAACCACCTCTTTTACATTCCGCATCAGTTCCGGTGCATCCTTCACATCATAAAAACTTAAAGGAATATATTCTCCGTTCTTTCCCGCCGTAATACTCTTCAAATCTTCGGCGGGCACTACCGTCACCAGATTATTCAAAGGAATATGATTCACCTCTCCGTTACCATCCGCCATCGTCCGCACCAAAGTTTCACTTAATACACTATTTACACTCTTTTCCTCTCCGGCAATACTGATAGGCAGATATTGCTGATAAGAGCGTAAAACGGAAACCTTGTTTTCTTTGAAAGCCGTGCGGAGCACCCGCGTCAATTCATCATATGATACGTTATACAACAACAGTTTTTCTTTATTGATTATCAGATTCATCTGATTCCGGAAAGCGATGCCCGTCGGAACATTACCCGCCACCCGCGTAATTTCCTTTTCCAACCGCTGCAAATGCTCCGCATCCGGTGCCTGCGACTTATTCGCCGTATGGAGTTCCGCTACCACATCCGCTTCTCCTGTCACAAACAATTTTTCAAAGATTGTTTCGGGAGGTGAGAAAGTAACCACAGCCAACGGATATTTCTCTCTTATCTCCTTCTCTAATAATTCCTGCAATGAATAGATTCCGGATGGCTTTTCCGTCTTGAAATAAAGTTCCGCTTCGGTAGACGAAAGTTCACTGCCCCCGTTCAATATATAATCCTGCATACCCACATAAGCAGCATGCTCCGTTACCCGGTCGTCCACCTGTTTCATTAAATCATCCACCGGCGGTTGTTCTCGTCCACATGGATATTCTCATTCCACTCTATCCTTGCCACCAGTTCATTCTGGTCAATCTGCGGCATACGCTCTTTTTTCCATTACATAAAAAAGAAACACACACAGTGGAAGGGTTGCCAGCGTGCCGGCCACACAAAGCTTTTTATGTGAGAACACCCAGTCAATCCCTTTATCATAAAAGCTTTCCAGCCACTCATTTTTCAGCAGATTGTCAAAACGTCTGGAAAGAAATCCCTTACTGCGGATACCGACCTTATAAAACAACAGATACAATACGGGCAGCAACATAATACCCGTAATATAAGATATCATCAATCCCACCGTGATAGAAAAAGCCTGATCCATAAAAATAGCTCCGGCTATGCCACTCATAAATATCAAAGGCACAAATACCGCAATGGTTGTAAGGGACGAACTGAGCATCGGTGTAATCATTTCCGTCGTGCCCACGGCACACGAACGTTTCAGAGAATACCCCCGTTCACGATACTGCGAAATATTTTCCGTTACAATAATGGCGCTGTCTATCATCATACCTACTGCCAGAATCAAGCCCGAAAGTGATATCACATTCAGCGACACATGACAGAAATAAAAGAAAAAGAATGTGATTACAATAGAAGTAACCATGCTGATGCCGATAATCAACGGTGAACGGACATCCCCCAGAAACAGCACAGCTACAATAAAGATAAATAGAAAGCCCAAAGAAAGATTCTGCTGTAAATTTGAAATGGTGTAGTCCAGCAATTCCGTCTGGTTACGGCTCACGCTGAACTCAATATCCGGATACAGGGATGCAAAATAATCGGTTGTTTCTTTCAGCTTCTCTTTCATGACATCCATATTTTCATCGCTCTGCTTGATAATGGCCAGCGTTACCGCCCTTTTTCCTCCGGCTACGGAACGTCCCATCTCTTTTTGCGAAACAATATCTACTTTGCAGAGCTCTTTCAACTGCATAATACGTTCCCCCTTGCGGATATAGATATTCTTCACATCCTCCGGGGTACGAAGCAGGGTAGCTATGCGAATATTATATTCATAATAACCATCCCTCACCAACATGCTTCCCGGCTCTACATTATTGGCGGAAAGTGTATTCTCTATATCCTCCACACTGATACCCGTCATGGCCAGTTTATCTTTATCAGGAACAATTTGCAAAAGCCTTCCGGGCACTCCGGTTATATCCGCCATAGCCACTTCGGGTAACTGTTCGATGCGGCGTTTCACCACATTCTCCGCCAATTCGCACAACTCCAGAAATTGTTGCTCGTCGGTTTCCTGATAAGCACCGTCGTTTTTCAAAGTCATATTGACATAAAGTACAGGAATATCCGTTGCACTCGCTTTGATAGCCTTGGGACGCGTCACTTCCTTGGGAAGACTGTTCATAGCGGCATCTATCTTCTCATTCACCTCTATAAATGCCAGATCGGTATTCACACCAAAATCAAATTCCAGACGGATAACGCCCGCCCCGTCACGAGTTTCACTTTTTATTTCTCTCAGTCCGGCCACTTGCAGCAACTGCCTGCGCACAGGGGTAACCACCGTATTCTCCAATTCCCGTGCCGATGAATTCTCACCCGTCACCTGTATGGTAATCTGCGGTATGGCAATATCGGGCAGCAAAGATACAGGCAGCGAGAAGTAAGTCACCAACCCAACAATAAAGCAGGCGGTAAAGGCCATCAGCACCGCAATAGGACGTTGTAATAAAAACTTAACCATACTTTTAATTTTTAATCACCCTCACCGGTGCTTCATGAGCCAGATTCACATTTCCGGTAGTTATCACCTCCATACCTTCTTCCAGTCCGTCTGTGACAGTATATTCCTCCATATTCTCCAATCCCGTATGCACATAGTTCCACATAGCTTTACCCTCCTTCAGTGTAAATACCACTTGTTTGCCGGAACGTAGTACAACTGCCGTTTTGGGGATAACCAGTTGTTCGCCCACAGAACGCTTCACGCTTACCCTTACATTCATGCCGTCAAACAACTTATTACTACCGTTCACCCGCGCCTTTACACGTACCATCCCATTCTCGTCCACCAGCGGATTAATCTCGCTGATGCTTCCCTGTCGTACACCTGCTGCCGAGGCATACGGAGTAATCTCCACCTTATCCCCCACTTTCAGTAACGGCAGTTCATTTTCAAGTACGGTGAAATCCACCTCCATATTTCCGGTATTGATTACCCGGCAGAAAGGCTCGGAAGTTTTGGGCATATTATATCTCTTTTCAAAAAGGTTGGCAATCACTCCATCGAAAGGAGCAGTCAACGTAGCTTGTTCCATATCATATTGAGCAGATTCATATTGAGCTTTGCTCTGCTCATACCCGCTTTTACTTTTGCCAGTTCCAGCACATCAGCAGGTATCACCTTCAGATTATCGGGAGCATATCCTTGTCCTATCAACACATCCTGCATCTCCAGGGTAGCCTGTGCCAAACTATTTTTATTCTGTACCAACGTATTGTTCAACTTAAACAAATCCAATTGGGCTATTTTTTGACCTTTCCGCACTATATCCCCGTTCTTTACCCAGATATTCGCCACCACTTCCGAGGTACGAAAATACAGGTCGGCATAATCCTGTGCCGTCACTTTCCCGTTACTGATCAATTCATGATTGAAAACCTGCTTTTTCAGCGGCATCACCGTCACCTCATTGGGTAAAGAAGGAAGAACTGTTTCCACCCCTTCTTTTTCCGTTGTTTCCTTTTTTTCTCCCGAGCAGGCAGTGAAAGAAACGGCTAATAATAAGCCTGATGCAAATATGTGTAATTTCATGGTCATATTTTGTGATATCTATAACAAATAAAAACTTTTTATTTTGAAAAAACTAATTTTCGGGTACTTTTTTTAATAATTCCCGTGCTTTCCGTCTCATCTGCTTGATAGCGGTAGACTGAACTTTCGGTTCTTTCTCCAATACAGTCTGTACCATCTGCTCCAATTTGTCACACTGATAAAAAGCCGGTTCCGCATATAAATGAGCCAATAGATAATAAGGATAAATTCGTCCGGGTAACCGATGGACAGCACGCATAAACCAATATTCCGCACTATCATAGTGCTTCATTTCCTGTTCGTTTTTCCCGATAATGTTCAGTATCATGGGGTCACCACTCACTTTCAAGGCCTCTTTCAGTACTTTATTTGATATTTCAGGCTTATGAAGTTTATGCAAAGCATGGCCATACTCAAACATAAAGCGAGCATTCCCTTTCATTTCTTTCTGAATTTCAGCATAACTTTCTACTGCTTGCTGATAAGCTCCCGAATGGTAAAACATACGGCTTTTGGTCCATTGCTTACAAGCTTCTACAGTCTTGGATTTCTGCTGATATTTACAGAAACAGCCATAGCTTCCGATTAACAATAAGATAGTAAACAAAAGGCGAAACCAGACTTCTCTAAAGGAAGAACACGAATACTGCAAGCCAGCACCGATATAATCAAAGCCGAAACAAACGCCGGAAATTGTAGTGGATAAGAAGAAAACGCAAATACCGCTAAAGATAGCAATGCGCCGCATAGTCCATAGATGCCTTGTTTATGACCTATGTACATGCTCCCACCTAGTATCAACAACCCGATGCAAAGCACAGGTATTCCCCAGGCAATGGCTACTTGCAGATATTCATTGAAAACATATTCGGGAGCACCTGCCACAAGTTCCTCCGTTGCCGTATAATTTCCGGCTGCAAAATAATTCTCCTGCGCTTGTCCGTAAGCAGCCGGAACACTGTTCCATCCGCATCCTGTCCATGGGTGCTCACTGACAGCTTGGGCAGCAATTTTCCACATAAACAGACGGCCGTCTGCCGAATCCTTTTTCATTTGATAAATGCCACCCAATGCTATACCGCCCAAAATAAAGGTTACTATGGCAAAAGACACTGCCTGCTTACGATGATGCCTGATATAATGCTGAATTTCCATCTTATAGTGCATACCACAAACATAAATGAAAGAGACCGCCGCGGCTATCCATGCCGAGCGGCTCATTCCGGCAGGCAACACACAAAGAATCAATAGCATTCCGGCTATTGCAATATAA
>ENA-OQJH01001179-OQJH01001179.1-human-gut-metagenome-genome-assembly--contig:-NODE-1179-length-11594-cov-1.263190_pt1 | contig 11594 bp, 16 predicted proteins | sample MGYA00242597_ERZ504763 | MGnify/ENA primary metagenome ERZ504763 (study PRJEB26092, sample SAMD00036359) | human gut metagenome | host: Homo sapiens | study: EMG produced TPA metagenomics assembly of... | reverse complement strand
TCTGCTGAAAAAATATCAAGTTGGCACGGATATTGCTCTATATAAAAGTGAGGTTTCGCAGTAGAGACTCGTTAATAAAAAAGACGATACAGGATCTGCGAAAAAGAAAGGAGAGAACAAGTATGAGTGAATACCAACTTATGACAGAAGACCAGAGAGATATGGTGAAGCTGGTAAAAGATTTTCTGATGAAGGAGTATCTGCCACACGTATCTGAGTACGAGGCTAAGGGAGAAGTATCCACTGGAGTTTCATAAGAAACTGGGAGAACTTGGACTTTTTGCAATGGATGTACCGGAAGAGTACGGCGGCCTGGGCTTAGATGCAGTTACTACCTGTCTGATCCGTGAAGCCATCGGCTATGTAGACGCAGGCTTTGCATCATCCTTTGCAGCATCTACCTTTGGTATCAAACCGGTCCTGTTAGCAGGAACAGAAGAGCAGAAGAAAGCATACGGCGCAAGACTGGCAGAGGGACAGATCTCCGCTATGTGCCTTACCGAGCCACAGTCCGGTTCTGATATGGGTAACACAAAATGCCGTGCAGTAAAAGACGGTGACGAGTATGTATTAAACGGAACCAAGTGCTTTATCACAAACGGTGGTATTGCTGATATCTACACAGTTGCAGCATCCACTTCACCGGAGCTTGGAAGCGCGGGTATTTCCCTTTTCATTGTTGACCGCAATACTCCAGGTGTCAGCGTAGGAAAAGAAGAAGACAAGTTAGGTATCCGTACTTCCAACACAACAGATGTTATTTTCCAGGATGTAAGAATTCCTGCAACAAACCTGATCGGAGAAGAAAACAAGGGATTTGCCATCAGCCAGAAACTTCTTGCAAGAACCCGTCCTACCGGTATGGCATCTGCTTTAGGTGTAGCCCAGAGAGCACTGGATCTGGCAGTTGACTACGCACAGCAGAGAGTTACTTTTGGAAAGCCAATTGCAAGCCGCCAGGCGATAAAGTTTAAACTGGCTGATATGGAGATCAGACTTCAGACAGCAAGAGCACAGCTCTTCTACAATGCACAGCTGATCGACAAAGGCATTTATGATGGAATGTTAGGTTCTGTAACAAAAACCTGTGTATCTGAAATGGTATTTGATGTTGCAAATCAGGCACTGCAGATTTTTGGTGGTTATGGTTATAGCAGAGAATATCCGGTAGAAAACTGTTAAGAGACGCAAGGATCTTCTCACTGTTTGAGGGAACCAACGAAATTCAGAGAATGATCATTGGTGGAACCTTAGTGCCTAAAAAGAGAAACTAAGAAAGCAGATAGAATGATTGAAAATAAGGGGGAATTACGATGCTTTGGAAAGAATATGAAGACGTGCTTCTGGAAAGAGAAGACAATGTAGCTACTATCTTATTAAACAATCCGGCAAACATGAACCCGGTAACTGTATCCACTATGGATCATCTGGTAGACGCTCTGACTCTGTGTGAGGAAGATGATACAGTCCGCGTGATCGTACTTCGCGGTGCCGGCGGTAACTTCTCAGCAGGCGGAAATGTAAAAGGCATGAAGGAACGTCTGGATAAAGGCATCAATACCACAAAAGAAGGCATCCGTGCAGGCGGTGAATTCATGATGCGTCTTCGTACCATCAACAAGCCAACCATTGCCTGGATCGAGGGCGCTGCTGCAGGAGCCGGTATGAGCATGGCACTTTGCTGCGACTTTGCTCTGGCAGCAGAAGATGCAAAAATGGTATTTGCTTTTGTAAATATCGGTTTCGTTCCGGACTGTGGTATCACCCATATGCTTACAAAGAATGTGGGCCGTGCAAGAGCCACAGACCTGTTAATGGGTGGACGCCGTTTTACAGGTGCAGACGCAGCAAAATGGGGAATGATCACAGCAGCAGCTCCAAAGGAAGAACTGGAAGATCTGGTAAAGAAATATATCAAGAAATATTCCCAGGGACCTGCAGTTGCCTATGCACAGATCAAGAGAATGATCAACAGCTGCACTATGAGAGAATTAAATGCCTGCATGCAGGAAGAAGTAGAAGCTCAGTTCATCTGCAGCAAGACAGAAGATTACAGGATCGCTGTTGAAGCATTCTGCGAAAAAAAGAAACCGGAATTTGTAGGTAGATAGGAGAGATACCATGGAGAAAAAGAGTATCATTAATGTTGATGGCCGTTTCTATTATGGCTGGGTCATGCTGATCTGCGGATTTATGACCATGTTTATCTGTTATGTAATTAAAGCAAACTGTACTTCCTTATTCTATACCCCGATCTGTGAAGAACTGGGCGTAACAAGAACGGTTTACACACAGACCAATACCGTGCTTACCATCTGTATGCTCATCGGTTCTTCCTTTATTGGAAAGATCTACAAAAAGTATCCTGTTAAATATGTACTTACAGGCTGTGTAGGCCTGGCTTCCCTGTGCTATCTGGGAATGTCCCGTGCAACCGCTATGTGGCAGTTCTTATTACTGTCCGGTATCCAGGGCTTTGCATGGCTGGCGCAACCAACCTTCCTGTAGGTATCATGATCAGTAACTGGTTCGGACCTAAGGTAAAAGGTACTGCAATGTCTATCGGTATGTTAGGTAGTGGTGCAGGTGCTCTGGTATGGGTAAACTTTATCAGTAAGATCATCGCAGGCAGCGGCTGGCGTACAGCTTACCTTGCAATGGCAGGTGTAAATGCTTTAATGATCCCGATTGCTCTGATCCTGGTTGTAAGTATGCCAAGTGACAAGGGATTTGAAGTACGTGTAGGCGATCCTTCTCCGGAAGAAGTAGCAAAAGCAGGCGGTGTTTCCACACAGAAGACAGGTATCACAGGTACTCAGGCATTAAAGACAAGCCGCTGGTGGTTCCAGTGGATGGCAGCTATGGTTACCATGATCGGCGCATCCGCATTTAACTCACAGTGTGTAGCTTACTTCACAGACTTAACAGGTGACAAGGCCTCCGCAGCATTAGTTTACTCCGGTGCTTTAGGAACCATGATCTTAGGTAAGTTCTTATTAGGTGTATTCTCTGATGTTCTTCATATTAAGAGAACTGCTGTACTGGCTCCATTGTTCTACGCAGGCGTATTTATCTGCATGGCACTGGCAGCAACCAACATGGGCTTTACAAAGGGTATGACTTATTCTACATGATCGGTGGTGCTGTTCCTTCTGTTATCCCTGCACTGATCACAGTACATAACTTTGGTGATAAGGAATTCAGCGTTATGAACGGCTGGATGAACATGGCAGGAAACGTTGGACAGATCATTGGACCGACCATCGCAGCATTTGTATTTGACGTAACTGGTACCTACCGTATGGCATGGATCATCTTTGCAGTATTAATGGTAGTAGTAGCACTGTTATACTTTATGTCTAATATCAGTAGCAAGAAGCAGATCGAAGAAATGGGTTATGTAATTCCACAGTAGTGACCACATGACTTTTAAGAGGTGAATGATTATGGCTGAAGAACGTAAACTGCCCTTACAGGGCCTGAAAGTAGTAGAACTGGTACTCATTTTGCAGTACCCAGCGTTACAAGAATGCTGGCAGACTGGGGCGCAGAAGTAATTAAGGTTGAAAATGTAAAAGGTGACGCATGGAGAATTGTAGGACGCAATCAGAAATGCCCGATTACAGATGAAGAAAATCCATTTTTCATGGTTCCAAATGCAAATAAGAAGTTTGTAGCATTAAATTTAAAAGATCCGGATGGAAAAGAAGCACTGATCAAGCTGATCGGTTCAGCAGAGATCTTTGCCACCAATATGCGTATGGGCGCACTGACCAAACTGGGATTTGACTATGACTCTATGAAGAAACTGTATCCGGGATTGATCTATGTACACTTTACCGGATATGGATACAAGGGACCGGATGCTGCAAAGCCTGGTTTTGACTCGGTTGCATTCTGGGCACGCTCCGGATCATGATGGACTGGGGAACTGAAGGAAACTTCCCGTTCTTAGCTCCAACAGGTGCCGGTGATGCATGGTAGGTTCTATCCTGTGTGCAGGAACCCTGGCAGCTCTGATCTCCAAGAGAGAAACGGGGCAGGGTACTCTGGTATCTTCTTCCTTAATGGGCAGCTCCATCTGGTACAACAATGCAGCGGTTGTTTCTACCCAGTATGGCAATAAATTCCCGAAAGACAAGGATCATCCTGCTAACCCCTTTGGCTGGCAGTATGAGTGCTCTGACGGTGAATGGCTGATGATCGGTGTTGTAGATTACGCAGACGCATATCGCAAGATCTTCCACCTGTTTGGCCGGATGATATGTTAGATGATGAAGATTAACACCATTTCTGCTGTACAGCAGCATCTGGATGAATTTATGCCGATCCTGCGTGGATATTTTAAGACAAAGACAGAGATGAATGGTGGATCTGATCGCAGGATTAAACATTGTAGTAGGAAAGATCGGTCACTTAAAGGATCTGGCTACAGATGAGCAGGCAATTGCAAATGAGTTTGTACAGGATGTAGAATTCCCAAGCGGAAAGAAGGTTGCTATGCCGACTGTTCCGATTGAATTTTCTGCTTACGATACCAAGAGCAAGTATGAAAAGACAGGAGAGATCGGCCGTGATACAGAAGCCGTTCTGGGAGAAGTTGGTTATACAAAAGAACAGGTAGAAGCACTGCGCAGCCAGGGTGCAGCGAAATAAATTATAATGTTCTTTCGGAGAACATCAAAATGTCAGGGACTGTGCTGTTTCAGAACAGTCCCTGTGTTTACAGTTATAACAGAAAACAAAGCTGTGTCTGTAAAAGTTGACAGGAAAAATCCTTTACGATAGGATAATAATAGTAAAAAATTGGGAATTATCTTTATAAATTATCATACAGATATAAAGGAGAACACTGCTATGCTTATAAAAACGACGAAAGCTGTAATTCTGAAAAAACAATCCTTCGCTATCAGGAAACGGGATCGCGGATCTGCTGGCCAGTGACTGGTACGGCATTATGCTCCTATCTCCCGGCGCGGTATATCTGGATAATTATAATGATATTCATGGGATCGGCAATGATGTTCCTTTGGAGTTTATAAGAAATTGTGTGGAATGGGACAGCCTGATCCATAACAAATCTATGACTTATACCTATAAAGAATGGAATTTCCTGATCTACTCTATTCGTCAGACAGACAAGGGAAACTGCGTTTTCTTTCTGCATTGCAGGAAGGATAAGCCTTTGATGCAAGAGATGTAAAATGGTACGAGCTGTACAGTGCCGTAGGCCAGCAGAGAGTGCTTCTGGAAAATGAACTGATCCAGGAGAAAAACTATTTAAAACAGTATCCTGGAAAGCTCGGAAGGCTGTATTGCTGTAGTAGATGAGGATAATAACATTGTTTCTGCCAATGATGAGGCAAAGGCTCTTTTTGGAAATAACTTAAGCCAGACACCTTCCGGAGAAATGTTATCCCTCATCAAAGCAGTGAAGCAGGTCCTTTCCCAGAAAGAAAAGATCGTTCTTCCACGTATGATCGTAAACGGGACGGAAAATGAATTTGGCTTTTCTATTACAAATTTATACTGACACCTTTGCGAAGCAGCAAGGGAAGAGTAGGCTGTGTTGTAGTGGTGGCAACAGACATTACCCATGATTTCATCAATAAAAGACGAGCGACCCAGAGGCAGAATTTCCGTATGGCAGGCAATATTAATTTTGAGACAGCAAAGGAAATGCGTACCCCTCTGATGAACATTGAAGGATGTGCCAGCCTTTTGACCGATGCAGTGGGAGATAACAAGGACTCAAAAGAACTTCTTACCTATATAAAAGAAGAAGTAAATCATATCCTGCAGATCAATAACCGGATGCTTTCATTTTCCAACCTGACCCAGGAAAATACCTATGGTCAGATCGATGTAAATGAGGTGCTGAAAAACTGTGTTTCTGCGTTGTATACACAGAGGACAAAGAAGAAACTGAGTATTGAAACAAAAATGGGTGCAGATCTGCCATTAGTACGGGCGGAAAATGCGGATATCCAGCAGATCTTTTTTAACCTTCTGTTCAGTGCTTTGACAATGCAAAGGAAAAGGAAGATCCAGGTAGATAGTCATTATGATGACCAGGCAGGAGAGATCGTAGTAGATTTTGAACATGAGGGAAGCGGAAATGTTTTAGATGACCGTCAGTTGTGCCTTCAGATCAATGGAAGGGAAAAAGGGCAGATCGATATTCCGTTCCTTATGGCGAAAAAAATGGTATTGGACTGCGGTGGACAGCTGTTCATCCAGGAGAGAGAGGACGGAGGCAGCGTGCGGACAGTGAAATTTCCCTGTTCGTAGAAAGGACCGGAGGTAGAGGAAAATGGGAGAAACACTTACCATGAAACGGATACTGGTGGCGGACCATTCTGAAATTGCCAACCGCATGTTTTGCGCCGGACTTTCCAAATATGGTTTTTCTGTCAGCGCTGTGTCTACAACAGAAGAACTGATCCATAAATGTACCACAGAAGAGATCGACATGCTGCTTTTGGATCTGTATTTAGAGCAGACCAGTCAGATGGACCAGATCCATTATCTCAGAGAACTTTGCCCGGAAATGTATCTGATCGTAATGAGCGATGAGCCTGATATTTCCAGTGCAGTACAGACCATGAAAAACGGGCAGATGATTTTATTGAAAAGCCCTGTGATCTTGATACGATACTGAAAAAAGATCCGGGAACTGCTGAAAAACGAAAGAGAACTGAAAAAAGAAACGAAGCAGCCGGCAGATGAGATCCTGCCTGCAGCAGACCGGGCAGTTCAGAAGATCGAGGAAGTAGTAGCAAAGTAAAAGATTATCCAACCACCATACTGATCACAGGAGAAAGCGGAACCGGCAAGACTATGCTGGCAAAGCGGATCCATAAGACCAGTGTGCGAAAGGACAGGCCCTTTGTTCATGTAAACTGTTCAGCGATCCCTGCGGAACTGTTTGAAAGTGAGCTGTTTGGCTATGAAAAAGGAGCTTTTACAGGAGCTATCCGCATGAAGCCCGGCAAATTTGAAGCAGCGGGAGAAGGAACCATTTTTTAGATGAGATCGGACTGGTGCCATTTCATTTACAGTCCAAGCTTTTAAATGTACTTCAGGAGCGCAGCTTTGAACGGGTAGGCGGAAATGAACCCATTGTTATGAAGGCAAGGGTGATCGCGGCTACCAATGCTAATTTAGAGCAGTGCGTGGAAAACGGGACCTTCCGCCGGGATCTGTATTACAGACTAAATGTGATCCAGTTAGAGATGCCGCCTCTCCGCTACAGGAGAGCAGATCTTAAAACTCTTACTGAAAAGTTCATAAAACGTTTTTGCGAGAGCTTTGGAAAACCAGTGCCGGAGATCACAGCTGATTTCTGGAAGACTGTAAATCAGTACAACTGGCCGGGAAATATAAGGGAACTGGAAAATGCCATTGAAAGCGCAGTAGCTCTTTGCGGAGACCAGCCTTTCAGCAGACTGTCTTCCTTTAAGAGTGGGACAGGTACGGGCAGAAGAGCGGGGAGAAGAATACCCCAAGAAAGAAGTACCTCATAACCTGAAGCTTTATTTAAAGCAGCAGGAAGATGCCATTATACAGGAAGCACTGGATAAATTTAACGGCCGTAAAGAAAAAGCGGCCAGTATCTGGGAATTTCTGACCGGACTCTCAGATATAAACTAAGCAACATGGGAAAAACAGGAAAAGACAACGATAGTGAGGAATTAGAATGAGCTTGTGGAAAGTATTTGAACGTTCTGTAAGGCTGTATGAGAACAAAACAGCCCTGATCTTTGGGGAAGAACGGATCAGCTACAAACAGCTTTATGAAAAGAGCTGCCACATAGCAGATCATTTATATGAGATCGCAGGCGGAAAAGAGCAGCAGAAAGTATTTATCCTGTCAAAGAATTCTATTGACATGGTAGCTTTGATGCTTGCCTGTATGCGCCGCAATCTCATCGCCTGCCCGGTGAACTGGCGGCTTTCAGCCAGGGAACTGGCAGTGATCTTAAAAAACCACAATTATGTGATCCGCATCTGTGATGAGGAAAACAGGGGACTTTTAGAGGCTGCCTGCAGCTTTATCCCGGAAGAGACCTTTGTAAAAGCAGATCTTAGATCTTACAGATGATAAAAAAAGCAGTTCCTGCCGTACCGGCGGCAGACCCGGACGGGGAAGATATTGTTATCCAGCTTTTTACCAGCGGAAGTACGGGAACACCGAAAGCGATCGGCCACACCAATGCAGGTATGACCGCTTACATGTATGATTATATGAAGGAGTCCAGATGGGAGCCGGAGGATATTTATCAGACCAGTGCCAATCTGTTCCATCTGTCAGGGCTTTCTGTTCTAACCAGCCTGATGGTGGGAAGTACAACGGTATTTTTTGCAAGATTTGATTTGATAGAATTTTTGACAGTCATGGAACGGGAAAAGACCACCAGGATCAGTTTTGTGCCGACTCTGGTGACCAGACTGTTAAATGACAGCCGTCTGAAAAACTTTCATTTTGACAGTGTAAAGAAGATCGTATACGGCGGTTCTCCTATGAACTATACTACGGTAGTGCGGGCAATGGAGCATTTCCACTGCCAGTTAGAGCAGGCGTATGGAGCAACGGAAAGCTGCTGTATGTCCGTTCTTTTGCCGGAAGACCACAGGGACTGTGCAAAAGGTATTTTAGATAAGAAGTATTAAATTCCGCAGGAAGACCCCTTCCAATGGTAAAGGTAAGGATCATTACGGAAAAAGGCTATGAGACCAATGGTCAGGCCTGCGGAGAGATTGAGATCAAAAGCCCTTTCCTCTGTTCAGAAGTATGTCCGTACCGGGCACCAGAACAGAAGACGGGTATTATCCTACCGGAGATATAGGCTATATGGATGAGAAAGGTTTTTTATATCTGGTAGGGAGAAAACACGATATGATCATCAGCGGTGGTGAGAATATCTATCCCAAAGAAGTGGAAGACTGTATCGCTTCTTTGAAACAGGATGTAAAACAGGTCTGTGTGCTGGGAATGCCGGATCCGGTCTGGGGAGAGCAGGTCACTGCCTGTATCGTCTTAAAAGAAGGTTCTAAACTGACAGAAGATGATATTGTGGCATGGTGTAAGAAGCACATAGCAAGTTATAAAAAGCCAAGAAAAGTAATCTTCTTTTCACAGCTTCCTGAAAACGCCAATGGCAAGGTTTCAAGGATCCTGTTAAAAGATCAGATCCAGAAAGGGGAAATAAGATCATGAAAAACTATTTTGATGTAGCTGGCAAGTATGCAGTTGTAACAGGAGCTTCTTCCGGTCTGGGACGTCAGTTTGCGCTTTGTCTGGCAGAGCAGGGATGTAATGTAGCCATCGCAGCCCGCAGAGTAGAGCGCCTGGAAGAAGTAAAGAAAGAAGTAGAAGCTTACGGCGTAAAATGTCTGGTGCTGCCATGTGACGTAACTGATACAGAACAGATCCGTAATTCCGTAGACAAGGTTGTAAAAGAATTCGGACGTATTGATATCCTGATCAACAACGCAGCAGCTTCTTTTGCAACCCCTGTTGTAGAGACTACCGATGGCCAGTGGTACAATGTAATGAAGACTAATGTAGACGGCGTTTTCTTCTTTGCAAGAGAAGTAGGAAAGGTTATGATCGCCCAGAACTACGGAAAGATCATCAACATCGGCTCCTTCCACTGCCAGGTAACCATGAACGGTGTTCCACGTTCCGGTTATTCTACTGCAAAGGGCGCAGTTTTAATGATGTCCAAGGCACTGGCTGCAGAGTGGGCAAAGAATAACATTACTGTCAATGTTTTAGGTCCTGGATATTTTGCAAGTGAAATGTCTGCAAAGGTTGCAAATGAAGCATATGAGGCTTCTATCCGCAACAACTGCCCAATGGGACGCAGAGGAAATCCTGCGAGTTGAACGGTGCTATGCTGTTCCTTGCATCAGATGCATCCAGTTATGTAACAGGACAGCTTCTGTTAGTAGATGGAGGCTGGACCATTGTATAGTGGGTCTATAATAAATAAAATATAAAAAAACAGGAAAGACTGTCCTTATGTAACTGTAAATACAGATACAGAAAGGACGGTCTTTTTATGGGTAAAAATCAGAAGGACAAAAAAGAAGGAAAACAGGAAAATAAAGCGGCAGCCCCGTCACAGGGGCGAAAACTTCAGGAAAAAGAGATTGAAGAGAAAGAAGATACCCACCTGAAAAACTGGGGGCAGATGACTTTGGACGGAAATGAAAAAAAGAGAAAGATCCATCTTTTATCCATCATTGGAGAAGTGGAAGGACATGAAAATGCCTCAGGCGGTTCTAAGACGACAAAATATGACCATGTGCTTCCTGCACTGGCTCAGATCGAGGATGATGCCACAGTGGAGGGACTCTTAGTGCTTTTAAACACCTCCGGCGGTGATGTAGATGCCGGGCTTGCTATTGCGGAGATGATCGCGTCTATGAGTATTCCGGTGGTTTCCCTTGTTTTAGGAGGCAGTCATTCTATTGGGGTTCCTCTGGCAGTTGCTTCGGATTATTCTTTTATCGTGCCTTCGGGGACCATGATCGTACATCCGGTCCGTATGAGCGGGATGGTCATTGGAACAGCCCAGACTTATGAGTATTTTGCAATGATACAGGACCGGATCTTAAATTTTGTTTCTTCCCATGCAGATATTGCCTACGACCAGTTAAAGGCTTTGATGCACAATACAAAAATGCTGGCAAGGGATCTGGGAACCGTGCTGGTAGGACAGGAAGCAGTAGATGCAGGTCTTATTAAAGAAGTTGGAGGGATCAGGGAAGCATTAAAAAAGCTGTATGAGATGATTGATGAGTCCTGTGCAAAAAAACAGGGGTTTTTAATTTTTTAATGGGGCAGTGTAAACTATAAAGAGAAGTTCGCCAGGCGCGATTTGGGGAGGATAGAATGAAGATTTTTGATTTACACTGCGATACCATTGAAGCATTAAAAAAACACAATGAAACCTTTGATAACAGTACCACCCAGTTTACCATGAAGGGACAGGAAAACTTAGAAAAAGCAGTCCAGTTTCTGGCTGTGTGGCTTCCTGATCATTTAAGAGGCCAGGAAGCAGTGGATTTACCAATGGATATTATGAATATATGACAGAGGCTGTAGGAAAGGTTGCAGACAGGGCGGCTTTAGTAGAAGATATGTCTGATCTGGACAGGATTTTAAAAGAAGGAAAATGGGCGTTTATCCGTTCGATTGAAGTGGTGCCGCACTTGGCGGAAAACTGGAAAATGTAGATCATTTTGCAAAACTGAATTTTAAGATGATGACACTGACCTGGAACGGGATCAATGAACTGGGAAGCGGTTCCCAGTCAGAAATGGATCTTACAGATTTTGGAAAAGCAGCTGTGCGCCGTATGGAAGAAGTGGGGATGATCGTAGACTGTTCCCATTTAAATGATGCAGGTTTTGAAGATCTGTTAAACTGTTCTACTAAACCTTTGTAGCTTCCCACTCGAATTTACGTTCCCTGTGCATCACAGCCGCAATCTGACGGATGACCAGGTTAAGGAGACTTGTGGAGCAAGAGGTGGCCTTGCGGGATCAATACTTTATCCGAGATTCATTATCAGTACGCCGGA
>ENA-OQJH01001178-OQJH01001178.1-human-gut-metagenome-genome-assembly--contig:-NODE-1178-length-11595-cov-1.753924_pt1 | contig 11595 bp, 18 predicted proteins | sample MGYA00242597_ERZ504763 | MGnify/ENA primary metagenome ERZ504763 (study PRJEB26092, sample SAMD00036359) | human gut metagenome | host: Homo sapiens | study: EMG produced TPA metagenomics assembly of... | reverse complement strand
TTGTCACTTACTATTTCCTATTTGTCGAACATTTTTTGGAAGTTGTTTTTTCATTTTCTTTCACCTCATCTGCATATTTTCCTCATCATAGCATATGAAAAGTGCTGAATTTATCAGATACTGTCGCCCCTTCCAGAAACTGTTCGACATAAATTCCAAAGAAGGATAGGGAAAACGCTTTTCTCCTATCCTTTCGTCATCATCTTCTTTTACTTGTCTCGCATGCCCCGCAATATTTGTCGGTAAGAGTCGTAATAAACCCTTCCTTTGTTTTTGGTATTCTAAAAAAAAAGTAACCGGCCACATATGATTATAGATAATATCTTTTTCAATCTCATTCAGTTCAAAAAAATTTGCTCGCATTCTTTAACGCTGTCTTCGGATGTGTGAGTCCATGAAAATGATCTCCCGTTTTTTCGCATGTGTGTGCCAGTCGTACAAAAACAAGTCATGAAGCATCGCCCCTCTCGCCGCCGATCTTGCATCTAAATGAAAAAACGGCACCACTGATAATTGTAATATGCCACATGGACACAATGCTGATAGCAATTCGTCGTGCCATGATGTGGATATAATTTCATGCGAAGCACGACAGGATGTTCGGCAATATCTCGAATACAATCATAAAAATCATATTTCCATTCATCCCGCAGACTGTATAGTTTATCTTGAATTTTTCTAAACATTTTGCATCCCTCATAACATTTTGATTTCTCAAACATCATAAAACATAAGAGGCGAAAGTGTCAACACTCTCGCCTCTTATGTTTTTATTAAAACTCTTTTATTTTTTTATAAATGCTTTCCGCATCTAAACCGTATTTTTTAACCAACTCAACTGCCGGTCCTGATTCTCCATAAGTATCATTGATACCAATCTTCAGAACTTTTGTAGGTGCTTTTTCCGATAACACATCACAAACCGCACTTCCAAGTCCGCCAATCACGGAATGTTCTTCAATTGTAACTACTTTTCCAGTCTCTTTTGCAGCTTCCACAATCAATTCTTCGTCCAAAGGTTTGATTGTATGGATGTTAATTACTTTTGCATCGATACCATCTGCCGCTAATTTTTCCGCCGCTTCCAGTGTCTCAGCTACCGGAAGACCTGTGGCGATCAAAGTGATGTCCTTTCCTTCACGAAGAACAACACCTTTTCCAAGTTCAAATTTATAATCTTCACGATCGTTGATTACCGGAACTGCAAGTCTTCCAAAACGAAGATAAACAGGTCCTTCATGCTTATAAGCAGCTTTTACTGCCGCTCTTGCTTCCACATCATCCGATGGGTTTATGACAACCATCCCCGGAATTGTTCTCATCAGCGCAATGTCCTCGTTACACTGATGTGTCGCACCGTCTTCTCCTACTGAGATTCCCGCATGTGTCGCACCGATTTTTACATTCAGCTTCGGATATCCGATAGAGTTACGAATCTGCTCAAATGCACGTCCTGCCGCAAACATTGCAAACGAACTTGCAAACGGAACCTTTCCTGTTGTAGCAAGACCTGCTGCAACACCCATCATATTACATTCTGCAATTCCGCAGTCAATGTGACGTTCCGGAAATACTTTCTTAAATACGCCAGTCTTTGTGGCAGCTGCTAAGTCAGCATCCAAAACAACAAGATTTTCATGTTCTTTTCCTAATTCTACAAGGGCATTTCCATAACTGTCACGAGTAGCAATTTTCTTTACATCTGACATAGTGCTTCACCTACTTTCTCTAAATCTGCCATTGCAACTGCATATTGTTCTGCATTCGGTGCAGAGCCATGCCATGATGCCTGATTCTCCATAAACGACACGTTCTTTCCTTTGATCGTCTTTGCAATGATCGCTGTCGGCTGACCTTTTGTCTCTCTTGCTTCTTTAAAAGCTGCATCCAAAGCATCAAAGTCATGTCCATCCACATTGATCACATGGAAATTGAAAGCTTCAAACTTCTTGTCAATTGGATATGGCGAGCATACTTCATCAATTGCACCATCAATCTGAAGTCCGTTATTGTCTACGATCACAACAAGATTATCCAGTTTTCTGTGACTTGCAAGCATTGCTGCCTCCCATACCTGTCCTTCCTGAATCTCGCCGTCACCTAACAGTGTGTAAACTCTGTAATCTTCATTCGAAAGTTTCGCCGAAAGTGCCATACCTACAGCTGCTGAAATCCCCTGTCCAAGGGAACCACTTGACATATCTACCCCTGGGATATGTTTCATATCAGGGTGACCCTGTAAATAAGATCCTACCTTACGAAGTGTAGTCAGATCTTCCACCGGGAAAAATCCTCTGTGAGCCAATGCAGCATAATATCCAGGCGCTGTATGCCCTTTTGATAATACGAAACGGTCTCTATCTGCTTTTTTCGGTTCTTTCGGATCGATATTCATTTCCTCAAAAAATAAATATGCGTAAATATCTGCCGCTGACAGTGATCCACCCGGATGTCCGGATTTTGCATTGTAAACAGCCGTCACTGCACCTTTTCGAACCTCATTAGCTATTTTCATTAATTCTAATTTGTTCATGAGCTGCCTCCTACTTTTTCATTTTACGTTCAATACACTCTTGATTATATTTGTACCATTTCAAATATGCAAGTACATTTTCATTATTCACCAAAAACAGCTTTGTAATCCGCCTGGAACTTTGCAATTCCCTGATCTGTTAAAGGATGTTTTGTCATCTGCTCAATCACAGCATATGGAACAGTTGCAATATCTGCTCCGGCCAAAGCACAGTCAGTCACACGGATTGGGTTTCTTACGCTTGCTGCAATGATCTCTGTGTCCAGCCCTGCAACTGCAAAAATCTCTGCAATCTCGGAAATCAGATCCACACCTCTGACAGAGATATCATCCAATCTTCCTAAAAACGGAGAAACATATGTTGCTCCGGCTCTCGCAGCCAGCAATGCCTGATTTGCCGTGAAAATCAAAGTCACATTTGTCTTAATTCCTTCTGAGGACAATACTTACAAGCTTTGAGTCCCTCCACTGTCATAGGGATTTTCACAACCATGTTCGGATGAATTTTTGCAATGGCTCTTCCTTCTGCAATCATTCCTTCTGCGTCAACAGTTGTAGCTTTCACTTCTCCGCTGATTGGTCCATCTACAATTGATGCAATCTCTGCAATAACCTCTTCAAAAACACGTCCTTCTTTTGCAATCAGTGACGGATTGGTTGTAACTCCACAGATAACACCCATATCATTTGCCTTTTTAATATCCTCTACATTTGCTGTCGTTCATAAAAATCTCATATTCGTTTCCTCCTTCGACTGCTAAATATCCTGAATAATTCTTTATGAGCTCATTATATCACCCCTTATTCGCCCGTCAACCGGACGCATTTTTATTAGTAATTATTTTTATTAATATTTTAAAATTATTATTTCTATGATGTGAAATATTTTCCTTTGCCATAAAAATAAGAAGCCATTTTCAGGCTTCTTTACAAATATTTTTCATATTTTTATTATTAATAATTTTCTCTTTTCTATTAATTTCACTTTTGTTTTGTCCTGTCGGTTATCTTGGCATAAGAGGTTGTTCCGCGTGTGATTAATTTAGGTTCATACTCTACATGGTACGTGCTTACCGGTTCCATATCAGCAAAGTCTGCATGTTTAAACTTAATTTTTTTCATAATAATATCACAGGCATCTCTTCCCTTAAAAATCACAAAATGCTCAATTGTCGTCAAAGCCACCTTGTGCATCTTTCCAAACAGAATATTGTCACATCCCATCACCGAAACATCATGTGGCACCCGGTATTTCAGCTCATACAAAGCATCCAGTATTCCAAGCGCAATCATATCGTTGAGACCGACAATTGCCGTCAGATCCGCCTCTTCTTCCATAAGCTCCTTAGTCAGCTCATATCCCACGCGATATTCTGAATCCACATTTGCCACTCCGATGTCCATCTGCTCACCAGCCTCTTTCACAATACTTGTGATTTCAGACCTTCCTTTTCAAACTCTTTCAAAAAACCTTCCGTCCTCTTCGACCGCTGTTTTTGTCTCGTCGTAAGAGGCGGGGTAATATAAGCGACTTTTTTGTGTCCCAAATCCAGAAGATGACGCGCCATCAGACGTCCAAGCTTTGAATTATCCAATTCCACCGCATCCAGACTCAGTTTCTCATTCTGATTATTGATGATCACGACCGGAATCCGCTCGGCAAGACGCTCCACCATATCCATAAAGCATTCACTCGGATTACACATATAGATAATTCCCATCGGATTCAGGCTCGGCATCATCTTTAAATATCGTTCTTCCATACCAAGATCCCGCTGAGTATTACATACAAACAAAGTATATTCCTCGTCTCGCGCACGCATCTCAACCCCTTGCAGAAGCATCACATAATATGGATTGGTAAGGTTCGGGCAAAATACCGCCAAATGCTTTTCCTTTTTCCCCGCTTTTCTGACCTTGCGTTTCGGCGCCACGTATCCAAGCTCTTTCGCTGCTTTTTCCACTCTCTCAATTGTCTCTTTCGAAAAAGAAACATTATATTTTTTATTTAAAACCATAGACACGGTCGACTGAGATACCCCTGCTTTCCGCGCAATATCTGTCGATGTCACTTTCTTTTTTTTCATCAAAATCTCTGTTCTTCCCTCTAATGCTCGCAAAAGCGTCACTTCATCTATATATTCCAAATCGCCGCCAACTGGAACTCCACTTGCAATTCTACTCACTTTGATACCGGTAGCTTGATCAATTTGCTGATATACATCGCCGTCGTCTCCCCTTCCAGGCTGGAATTTGTCGCAATGATCACCTCATCCACATCTCCTTGAAGACGTTCCATCAGCTCTTTCAATTTGATGTCTCCAGGTCCAATCCCAAGCATTGGCGAGATCGCACCGTGAAGCACATGATAGACTCCTTGATATTTTCCTGTCTTTTCGTAAGCCGCCAAATCCCTCGTCGTCTCCACCACCATGATTGTCTTTGCATCACGATTACTGTTGCTGCAGATCGGGCACAATTCCTGATCGGTAAGCGTGTGGCATTGTTTACAATAGCGTACATTTTCCCTTGCCTCTGTCATCGAGCCCGCAAGACTTTGCACTTGCTCTTTCGGCATGTTGATAATATGAAAAGCCAGCCTCTGAGCTGACTTTGCACCAATACCAGGAAGTCTTGATAATTCTTCGATTAATTTACTTATCTGGCTGCTATAATAATCCATTTCTTTTGCACTCCTTAAAATGGCATCCCCGGAATTCCGCCGCCTAATCCGCCTGTCAGTTTTGACATCGCAGAAGCCGACTCCGCTTCAACTTTACGAAGTGCTTCATTGGTAGCTGCCACAATCAAGTCTTCAAGCATCTCGATATCATCCGGATCCACAACTTCTTCCTGAAGTTTCACTTTTGTCACTTCTCTCGTTCCGGATACCGTCACTTCCACTGCACCGCCTCCTGCTGTTGCAGTAAATTCTTTACTCTCAAGCTCTTTTGCCTGCTCTTCCATCTGTCTTTGCATCTTCTGAGCCTGTTTCATTAAATTTGCCATATTTCCCGGCATTCCTCCACCTGGAAATCCTCCACGTTTTGCCATAATTATAATCCTCCTAATCTTCTACCGTGATATCCATGTGTACCACTTTTTCTATATCTACAAAACTGTCCTCAAATCGTCGTCCTTCTTCCACACACCGAACTTCGATCGCGACAGTCTTGCCGATTCTTTGTTCAATAAGATGTTCTATCTCTTCTCTATGTTCCGGCGTCCCAACTACACCTGCGCTCACTTCATCCGGAAGCACAATGAGAAGCTGATCCTGATTGCCTACACTCAGCCTTGCCATCTTCAGACAATTGCGCAGCATGCCCGATAGCTGATTTACAATCGGACGAAAATCTTTTGCAACCGCCTTGACATCTTCATGAAGCGCTTTTGTAAGTTCCACCTTTGGTCCAGGCGCCTCTTCCACAGTTTGTTCCGCATAGGCAGCTGCCTGAGGTCTTACCGCAATCCCTTTCTGTATCTGCTCTTCCAAAGCACGAATACGTTCTAACAGTGTATCCTGCTCCACTTCCATCTCCGGTCTGCACAGCTTGATAAATGCCACTTCCATCATAACCCGCTTCTGTGTTGCATATTTTAATTGATTGGACAATTCTGAAAAAATCCTGATATAGCGTATCAGTGTATCATTTTCTATCATCTGTGCTTCTTCTTTCAGCTGCGCCAGATTCTCTGTCGATACATCTAACACATCCTCCATATTATCAGAACTTTTCGCAAGAAGCAAGTTCCTTAAATACCATGTGAAATCAGCTGCAAGCTGCGAAAGCTCACGCCCTTGCATAACAAGTTCATCCAGACTTTCATCACTTTCGCAACATTTCTTTCCAGAAGTTCACGAAGCAGCCTGCTGAACACTTCCGTGTCAACCGCCCCGAGCACCTCCAACACATTATCATATGTCAGCTTCTGCCCAAGATAGAACGCGATACACTGGTCCAAAATGCTTAACGCATCTCTCATCGAGCCATCCGCCGCCTTTGCAACATATCGAATTGCTTTCTCCTCAACTTCTATATTCTCCTTCTGCATAAGATCTGCCAGACGCGCCGCAATCGTATCAATTGTAATTCTTTTAAAATCATATCTCTGACATCTGGATAGAATTGTAATCGGTATCTTGTGAGCCTCTGTTGTCGCCAAAATAAAAATAACATATTCCGGCGGCTCTTCCAGCGTCTTTAAAAGTGCATTAAACGCCCCAATAGAAAGCATATGCACCTCGTCGATGATATACACTTTATATTTTCCTTCCGTAGGACGATACGCCACCTCTTCCCGAATCTCACGGATATTGTCAACACCATTGTTCGAAGCAGCATCTATCTCGATCACATTCATAGAAGTCCCCGAACTGATTGCTTTACAGCTGTCGCACACACCGCAGGGACTTCCATTTACCGGATGTTCACAGTTTACCGCCTTTGCAAATATCTTCGCAACCGATGTCTTACCGGTTCCCCTCGTTCCACAAAAGAGATACGCATGTCCGATTCGGTCTGCTTTTATCTGATTCTGCAATGTCTTGCTGATATGATCCTGCCCTTTTACATCCTCAAATTCTCCCGGGCGAAATTTTCTATACAAAGCAGTATACGACATCTCCAACTTCCTTTCTTTCTCTTCGTCTATTTATCTCCAAAACTGATTCCTGTCAGCTTTGCCTCTTTGATGATCTTAGAATCCGGATCCACCATCTTTAACTTTCCTCGCCACTTCAGACAGAGGCACTTTACAGTCTCTCCTTTTTCATCCCGACCATGTAACCATATTCTTCTTTCAAGATCAATTCTGCCGCAGCAGCTCCGAGCCTTGTCGCAAGCACTCTATCGTACGGGCAAGGAGAACCTCCTCTTTGTGTGTGCCCCGGCACCGTAATACGTACTTCCTGATCTGTCTTTTTCTGAATCTCTTCTGCCAATTCATATGCAATAGAAGGATATTTGCGTTCTTTTAATTTTGCTTTATAAGCTTTCTTCGGCATCGCAGCTTCTTCTTTTGACATCGCTCCTTCCGCAACTGCAATAATCGTAAAGTGTTTTCCTGCTTTTGTGCGTTTTTTCAATCGCCTCCGAAATCACATTCAGATCATACGGAATCTCCGGAAGCAAGATAATATCAGCGCCTCCTGCAATTCCCGCATGCAATGTCACCCATCCAACTTTGTGTCCCATCACTTCCACGATAAATACACGGCTGTGAGATGTCGCGGTTGTATGGATACAGTCGATTGTATTCGTCGCAATATCCACTGCACTTTGGAAACCAAATGTCATATCTGTTCCCCATAAATCATTGTCAATTGTCTTTGGAAGTGTAATCACATTCAAACCTTCCTCTCGAAGCAGATTCGCTGTCTTATGTGTCCCGTTTCCACCAAGCACCACAAGGCAGTTCAGATTCAATTTATGATATGTATGCTTCATCGCCTTCACCTTGTCAAGTCCATTGGCGTCCGGCACCCGCATCAATTTGAACGGCTGTCTGGATGTTCCGAGAATCGTCCCTCCAACCGTGAGTATCCCTGAAAAATCTTTTGCTGTCAACATCTCAAAGTTGGCATAGATCAGACCTTTATACCCGTCTTTGAATCCATAGATTTCCACATCATTTCTCTTCGATGTGATCCCTTTTACCACGCCGCGCATCGCTGCATTTAACGCCTGGCAGTCTCCGCCGCTTGTCAGTATTCCAATTCTCAACATATATACACATCCTTTCACATTACATAGTCATTTATTTCAGTAACAGTATACCCCATTTTATAGGTGCTAACAACAGAAAAATGCGTTATACTATATAGTATGATGCAATTCAAAGGAGATTTTTATTATGGAACGAAATGAACTCTGCTGGTGTGGCAGCGGGAAAAAATATAAAAAATGCCACATGCAAATTGATGACAAAATATTACTTTTAGCTTCCGAAGGACACATTGTCCCTGACAGAAGTATGCTCAAGACACCTGCACAGATTGAAGAGATCAAAAAAGTGCAGCGCTCAACACAGCAGTTCTTGATCACGTTGCAAAACATATTCACGCAGGGATGAGCACCGCCGAGATAGACAAACTGGTCTATGACTACACAACAGAACACGGCGGTATTCCTGCGCCACTTGGATATGACGGTTTTCCAAAAAGTGTATGCACTTCCATCAACAACGAAGTTTGCCACGAATTCCAGACGAAAATATTATTTTAGAGGAAGGTGACATCATCAACGTGGACGTCTCTACCATTCTCAATGGATATTATTCAGATGCATCCCGAATGTTTGCCATCGGCGAATTGTCCGACCGGGCGAAAAAGATTCTAAAAGTAACCGAAGAATGTGTAGAACTTGGTCTTGCAGCAGCAAAACCTTGGGGGCATCTCGGGGATATTGCCGATGCAATCAACTCACACGCTCAGGCAAACGGTTACTCTGTGGTTGAAGACATCGGCGGTCACGGAATCGGTCTTGAATTTCACGAAGAACCTTTTGTGAGCTATGTCACTGAAAAAGGAACCGAGATGGTTCTTGTTCCGGGAATGATGTTCACCATCGAACCGATGATCAACGAAGGAAGTCCCGATTTCTTTGTAGACGAAGACAACGGCTGGACGGTCTACACCGAAGATGATGGATTGTCCGCACAGATTGAATACATGGTGCTTGTCACGAGACAGGTATCGAAGTATTAACTAAATAGATAACAAAAAGGGCAGAGATTTTTAATAAAATCTCTGCCCAAATTATTTTTAGTATGATTTTCCCCAGTATGCCATGTGTTTCGCAGGTTTTCCACAGAAAAATACATGTGTCTGAAATCATCTCTTCATCTTCGATCAGACAACGTGTGGAAGCTCCGCCTGTAGCTATTTGATCTCGCCTTCACATTCTTCATCTCCACACCAGCAAGCTTTTACAAATCCACGGTTTGCTTTGAATTTTTCAACCATCTCATCCATTGTAACTGCTGTATCAATATGTGAATTCAAGAATGCTTTTGCTTTCTCATACATATCTTTCTGAATTGTCTCTAAAATCTCACCAAGTTTTGTTGTAATCTCATCGATAGAAACAACAATCTTTTCACGTGTATCACGACGTACAACAACAACCTGATTCTTCTCGATATCTTTTGGTCCAATCTCAATACGTGTTGGAATACCAAGAATCTCCTGCTCGCTGAATTTCCATCCTGGACTCTTCTCTGAATCGTCGATTTTCGCTCTGTATCCCGCTGCTTTCAATGCTGCCAACAATTCATCTGCTTTTTCAAGAACGCCTTCTTTATGCTGAGCAATTGGAATTACTCTTGTCTGAACCGGCGCAATTCTTGGTGGCAATACAAGTCCGTCGTCATCTCCGTGAACCATAATGATTGCACCGATAATTCTTGTAGAAAGTCCCCATGATGTCTCATATACACTGTGAGGCTGGTTATTTTATCTATATATTTGATGTTAAACGCATCTGGGAAACCGTTTCCAAAGAAATGGCTCGTTGCTGACTGCAACGCTTTTCCGTCATGCATAAGCGCTTCTACTGTGTAAGTATCCTGAGCTCCCGCAAATTTTTCATTCTCTGCTTTTCTTCCTGATACAAACGGAATCGCAAGCGAATCACGGATAAAGTCCTGATATACCTTCAACATAGTAAGTGTTCTCTGTTCAGCCTCTTCGTATGTCGCATGAATTGTATGTCCTTCCTGCCACAAGAATTCTCTTGAACGCAAGAAAGGTCTTGTTGTCTTTTCCCAACGAAGCACTGAGTTCCATTGATTCCATACTTTTGGTAAATCTCTATGTGAACGAACCATCTTGCTCCACAAGTCACAGAACAATGTCTCTGATGTAGGTCTGATGCAAAGTCTTTCCTGAAGTCTTTCCATTCCTCCATGTGTTACCCATGCTACTTCTGGTGCAAATCCTTCGATATGATCTCCTTCTTTTTCAAGCAGACTTTCCGGAATCAGCATTGGTAAAGATACGTTCTCTACACCCGTCTCTTTAAATCTTGCATCCAGATCTCTCTGAATGTTCTCCCAGATGGCATAACCATTTGGTAAGTAGTTCAAACATCCTTTTACTGATGAATAGTCACAAAGTTCTGCTTCACGTACAACATCTGTGTACCATTGTGCGAAATCTTCATCTCTCGCTGTAATCGCTTTTACAAGTTTTTTTTCGTTTGCCATGTTTTTCTCTCCTTTTTATTCGCAGGGCCCCTTGCCCCATCTTATTTTTTGAGGAAATAAAAAGAGCCGAGTCCTTTCATCCCTCCAAAAGGGACCGAAAGACTCGGCGGTACCACCCTAATTAATCATAGATTCCTCTACAATTCTCTTTAGTCATCATTAACGCTGATGTCACGCTGCATTTTCACACAGTGGCTCCAAGGTAGGTTCCATACACTTCTTGCAAGAATCTTTCACCAATCAATTCTCTCTCTGTGGCTCGTCCTGTATATACTATTCCTCTTCACAGCCAATATTCTCAGTAATTACCACTAATTCTATGAGAAATCTTGTTGTTTGTCAACCCCGTAAAATACTGATTTTTCAGAAAAATATTTTTCGAAAGCCTTCTCCTTCCGGTTCGATTTCAAATATCATCTTTTCCTTCGTTTTCGGATGCAAAAATTCCAAATGACTTGCGCAAAGAGCAATCTTACGCCTTCCATTTGACTGCTTTTCATTATATTTTGCATCTCCCCAAATCGGGCATCCTGCTGCTGCCATCTGCACCCGTATCTGGTGATGCCGCCCCGTTTCCAATTTGATATTTACAAGACTTCTTTCTTCTCCATCTTCCAGACCTTCTTCCTCGACCTCATAAAAAAGCACTGCTCTTTTTGCATCCTTTATTGACGGATCACACACTTCGAAAGATTCACTCGTCCATCTTTCACCATATAGTGTTCCAGTTTCCCACTTTTTTTCCTTCAAACTTTCCACACACAAACCGCTTGGTAATACTTTCCAAATCCTGCCCCCTGCATCTGCGCGCTTAGTTCTTTGGCTGCAAATGGTGTCTCCAAATACAAGTATAC
>ENA-OQJH01001177-OQJH01001177.1-human-gut-metagenome-genome-assembly--contig:-NODE-1177-length-11599-cov-2.006886_pt1 | contig 11599 bp, 18 predicted proteins | sample MGYA00242597_ERZ504763 | MGnify/ENA primary metagenome ERZ504763 (study PRJEB26092, sample SAMD00036359) | human gut metagenome | host: Homo sapiens | study: EMG produced TPA metagenomics assembly of... | reverse complement strand
CTTTTGTAACCCAATCAAGAGAGTCAACCGTCCATTTCACATATATTTTATCGGGATCTTCTTCTCCTTCCGGCATTGCCCAAACGGCGGACGGATAAATTCCGTCTCATGTCCTGTGATCTTTTTAATCGCCTCATCTGTAGTTTTAATCTCTTTTTCAGCCTCTCTGCCGCTGATTTTCGACAGATCGACATGACGATATGTATGATTTCCGATCAAATGACCTTCTTCATACATTCTTTTTACGATTTTTTTGCTTTCTTCTTGTTCTGTGTTTGCTCCGATCAGAAAAAAATGTTGCTTTGATCCCCCGTTCTTTTAAACCGTCCAAAAGCATCGGAGTATACTTTATATTCGGCCCGTCATCAAACGTAAGCGCAATCTTCGGTTTCTGCTCTTCTCCCCCTGCACATTCCGCCGCAACATCTTCTGACGCCGTTGAAACAGCCGTTTGAAAATCAAATGGAAAAAGCGCAGCACTGCTGCCAACACCAAGATCTGCATCCATATTTTTCTGTTTCGCTCCATTGCATCTCTGCCTTTGATTTCTTTCACTTTCCAGTATATGTTCTTCTTCTCTTATAGATGCAAAGCGTTCCGTTTTGCAAGATATACCGTCATATTTTTCTTACACGGCTCTTTCTGTACTCTGACGGACTTTCCCCTTTCTGCTTACGAAAAGCTTTTGAAAAATAAAGATTATTTTCAAAACCGACCGAATAAGCAATCGCCGAGACCGAAAGATCTGTCTCTCGCAGAAGTCGACACGCCTGCTTGATCCTGTATTCCGTCAAATATTCTTTCGGCGATCTGTTCATATAATTTTGAAAAGAACGAAACAAATGGCTTCTGCTTATCCCGACATAGGAAGCAATCTCTTCTACCGTAATAGGATATGAATAATTTGTTTCTATATAACTCTCCGCCTTCTCTGCGTAAGTCAGCTGTATCGCCTTTTCTTTCTCTTCATGCTCTGCGTAATGCATAAACACTGCCAGCAGACTGTACATCTCCCCTGTCATAGCGACAGCGGCCTCATATGTATTTCCTTTCGCATTATAAATCCGTTCCAGTCCGTCACGTATCTTTTCTGTCGGAATCCTCCCTTTTAAAATATACGGAGTCTCCCTGCTAAATTCTGTATTTCTGATAAGAGACCGCCGCATCCGCGCCCATAAACCCTGCCCATGCATATTCCCACGGCTTATCCGCATCTGCCTGATACCTAAGCTCTACTCCCGGATAGAGAATAAACGTATCTCCTTCTTCCAAATGCTTTGACACAGTTCCCGTACAATAACATCCGCTCCCCGACAAAATGTGATGAATACAATAGTGATCTCTCACTCCGGGCCCCCACTGATATTCGGGATCACATTTCTGATATCCGACATTATATACGGACAAAGAATTCAGCAGATTTTCCCCTGTTTTATACGAATGTTTATATGATGCTTCCATAGAATCCCCTTTCTTGATCCTTCGTTTCATATCCCGATCATCAAACTATATCCATTATAAACTTTCCCTTATTATAAATGCAACATTTTTACATGGATTCGCACGGATTTTATAGACCTTTTCACTGCTTTCATCCTATACTATAGACAGAAAATTTCGAGAAAATAAAAAAACTTTCCACAAATTAATTAACAAAAACAGAAAAAAGGAGTCCGATCATGCTTTATGAATCAATCAAAAAATTAGTGCAATATGGGATAGATACCGGTCTTACTCCCGAATGCGAACGTGTTTACACAACAAATCTTCTTCTTGAACTCTTTCATGAAGACAACTACGAAGACATCGAATGTACTTCCGACAACCGTGATCTTGAGGAAATTCTCAAAGATCTTCTTGACGAGGCCGTAAAACGGGGAATTATAGAAGACAGCATTACATACCGTGATCTTTTTGACACAAAAATCATGAACTGTCTGATGCCGCGTCCTTCACAGATCCAAAAGAATTTCAGGAAAAATATAACATTTCTCCTGAGGAAGCCACCTCTTACTATTATAAATTAAGTCAGGACAGTGACTATATCCGCCGCTACCGCATCAAAAAAGATCGAAAATGGACAGTCGAAACCAAATACGGCACACTTGACATTACGATCAATCTTTCCAAACCGGAAAAAGATCCGAAAGCGATTGCCGCTGCAGGAAAAGCGAAATCCGCTTCCTATCCAAAATGTCAGCTCTGCATGGAAAACGAAGGCTATGCCGGACGTTCCAACCATCCTGCAAGAGAGAACCACCGCATCATCCCGATCACGATCCAGGGACGCAGCTGGGGATTCCAGTATTCTCCTTACGTTTATTACAACGAACACTGCATCGTATTTAACGGCGAACATGTTCCGATGAAGATAGACAGAAATACATTTGCCAAACTGTTTGATTTTATTAAACTATTTCCACACTACTTCCTTGGATCGAACGCAGACCTTCCGATCGTCGGCGGCTCTATCTTAAGCCATGATCATTTCCAGGGCGGAAATTATACTTTCGCCATGGCCAAAGCTCCGATCATCGAAAACTTTACTGTGCCGGGATATGAAGACGTGGAAGCGGGAATCGTCAAATGGCCCCTTTCTGTTATCCGTCTGAGAGGAGAAAATACGGAACAGATTATCGACCTTGCAGATCATATTCTTTCAAAATGGCGTACTTATACAGAGAGGAAGCATTTATATTTGCAGAAACAGACGGGTTTTACACAACACGATCACCCCGATCGCCAGAAAAAAGACGGTATGTATGAACTTGATCTGACGCTTCGCAACAACATTACAACAGAAGAACATCCTCTCGGAGTATATCATCCGCACGAAGAACTTCACCATATCAAAAAAGAAAACATCGGTCTGATAGAAGTAATGGGTCTCGCCGTTCTTCCTGCAAGACTCAAAGGAGAGATGGAACTTCTAAAAGAATATATCATAGAGAAAAAAGACATCCGAAGCAATGATCAAATTGCAAAACACGCAGACTGGACAGATGCCTTTCTATCAGAGTACGACAATGTTACAGAAGAAAATATCGAACAGATTTTGGAACAGGAAGTCGGAAAAGTATTTTGCAAAGTACTCGAAGACGCAGGTGTATATAAATGCACAGATGAAGGAATTAAAGCCTTTAAACGTTTCATTTCCACACTCTGATGGATATACCTCTGATAAACTTCTCCTTTGGCAATATATCCCCTTCGGAAAGGGAGTAAAAAGAGGACCTTTCGTTCATTTTGAACGAAAGTCCTCTTTTCCGTAGAGACTGTTATTTCATCAGCCCCTTTTTTATCATGTTCATGATGATATAGAAAATGAAAATCTATGGAATTCATACAGAATCAGCAATTTGTTCGGAGGCTTTCTGCGGTGCTTCTCCGGACAGATTGGACAGTTTGCCGAAAGTGTGATATAATCGAGTTAGTTAAAACTAACTTAGAAAGGAGCATTGTGCATGTCTTTTTTTCAAAATACTTGTAAACCTGAAGGGATTGGCGGAAAAATTATGGTTAATATGATGAATGCCGGACATTCATCTATGGCTGAATGGGGATTTACACATATAGAGATTAGAAATGATTACAGATGTCTGGATATTGGATGTGGCGGTGGGGCAAATGTAAAAAAGCTATTAGTAAAAACCCCATACGGCAAGGTGATCGGCATTGATTATTCAGAAGTTAGTGTAATAAAATCCTCAAAAATCAATAAGGCAGAAATAGAAAATAAGCATTGTGAAATCTTGCAGGGTAATGTAATGAAACTGCCTTTCCGAAAAGAAACTTTTGATATAATTACTGCGTTTGAAACAATATATTTTTGGCCTGATATTAATGAGGCATTTAAGCAAGTATATCGAGTTTTGAAAGTCAGCGGAACTTTTATGATTTGCAACGAATCAAATGGCGAAAATTCTAAAGAAGAAAAGTGGACTAAGATTATACAGGGAATGAAAATATACAATTCTGAACAAATAAAAAAATCTTTGGAGGATGCAGGTTTACAGACATAAAAATACACAAAAATAAAAAAGGATGGCTCTGCGTAGTTTGTAAAAAAGGATAAGATGCAGATGAAAATATAGTATTTTAGCGTAAAGGAATTACAAGTTTTATATTGAAATGAGGTGGTCATATTTGGTAACAGAAAAAGAAAAAGGGCCAGAAACTATTTTAATTGTAGATGATGATTCGGAAATTCGTGAAATTCTTCGTATTCTATTATGTAGAAATGGTTTTATTGTCAAAGAAGCTGCCGATGCGAAGGAAGCTCTGTTAAAACTAGACTCCAGTATTGACTTTTTCTTCTGTTGAGCTTATATCAAGGGTTATGAATGTGAGTTGCAGCAAGAGGTAGATGAAACATTATAAAGGAGATATGATATGGCAATAATTTTAAGGCTTGATAGAATGATGGCAGATAGAAAATAAGCTTAAACGAACTATCCGAAAAGGTTGGTATTGCAAATGTCAACTTATCCAAAATTAAGACCGGAAAGGTAAGTGCTATTCGCTTTTCAACCTTAAATGCCATCTGTGACGCATTAGACTGTCAACCCGGCGATATTTTAGAATTTCAAAAGGACACACAAGAAGATTGATTTATTAAAAGGGGATGTGACAAAACTCAATCGAGTTTTGTCACATCCTCTTCGTGTGCCGCTGCAGGGCGGCTGTTATTCAGTTGTAAAATAAAAGAGGGCGGTAGCACTTTGGGTTATCTATCCTGTAATTCCAAACCATATCAACAATGCAATCCCTATAATCAGGAAAACAATTCCAACTTGCTTGAAGGGTTTTGCCTCATACTGCTTAAATTCATAAAACAGTAAAAATGCAACGCCAAAAAATAATATCGATATTGTTCCTTTCCATGCCGGATTTCCCTTTATTATGCACATTATCGTTAATACTTGGGTAATAGCTATTATCCATTCAAAGGCATAAACTTTTGCGTCTTTTCCTATTTTTTCATCTCGCTCGTCTTTTATTGTTCTTTGTCTTGGTGGCTGTTTCATATCGTAACTCCTCCTAATTTTTATGTTTATAGTACATGAAAGTAAAGGTTTTTGTGAACATTGAAATCGAAAAAGCAAATTCATGCGTGTTCCTTTACCGTACATGAGCATTTTCGTTTTGTTGTGAAACATATCATTTTGATTTTGCTATTTCTTACAGTTCTTAAAACCGCGAGTAGTCGCTATAATTGCAACAAAAAGTATGTAAATGCAAATCCCGAGAGAAACAACAGTTATTTCAGTTCCATAATTTGAGATTGTATTATCTTGAATAGCCGGAACTGCTCTAAACTGAATATATGAAACAAGTCCGATTAATCCAAGTCAATTAAAGTCATAAAAATTCCTGCTTGCCTACTTACTTTTTTACATCATATTTTGTTAATTCCTCTGCATTTTTTGTGTTAAAACCGGTAACAAGCATACTTCCCTTTCCTGTCAGCAAAATAATTGTTGCGATAATAGCAACGCCAACTATTCCCCACATAAACCAAACAAACCACATAATAGCACCTCTCCTTATTATTTATAGTTCTTGATCAAATAAGTTATTTCTGTAATGATCATACATAGCCATTGAAATAGAATGAAGAAAAAAATCGTTTCCACAAAATATGCGGGTACAAAAATCAGTATAAAGAGGGAGAGAGGGAAAATTATATTTAGAAAAGAGCCGTTAAATAACATGATTTTTTCCAATGTAATTATTTGGTACTCATCAAACTTTTTCTTCTTAAAGCAGAAAATGTATCAATAATAATTGCTACGCCAATCATTCCAAGTCCAACATATTTCATGTTTTTGTTTTGGATAAATAAAGACCATCGGCTATCAGAGAGAAAGTGATCATATTTAAATACAAATTCAGATGAAACTATAAATATTATGGCGTAAATTGCAGTAATCAAGGCTATATAAATTGCATTAGTCATAGGATTTTTTAATGATTTCATTTTCTTTCACTCTCCTTAAAAATGAATACTTCTTCAATGGTCATATGAAACAGTTGTGCAATATCATAAGCCAACCAAAGTGACGGGTCATATTTTCCGGTTTCAATAGCGTTGATTGCCTGTCTTGAAACATGAACCTTTTCTCCCAGTTTTTTTTGTGTCAGATTCTCCTTTTCACGCAATTCTTTTACTCGGTTTTTCAAAAAATCCCCCTCCCTTTATGTCATGCTAGCCTTACATTGTCATTATAGCATGTCATATATAAATGTCAAGCCAGCATGACATTTATTAAGACAGGGAAGCATTAATTTTATGTCTGAAAGAGTAAATAATCAATATAGCAAGAATTGTGAAAACACAAACCGGATTATTTGTTATATTATAATTCGTAGGGAGGCTTCTTATGGAAAATAAAACGGTTATCAGCATTGAAACGGTCATAGGTTATATTGAAGATCATCTCAGCGGAAAGCTTGATCTTGAAACTGTTGCCACAGCGGTTAATTACTCAAAATATCATTTGCATCGTATATTTACTAAAACAGTCGGGATGACAATGCACGATTATGTTCAGAGAAGGCAGCTTACCGAAGCTGCAAAGTTATTAGTATTCTCAGACAAACCGATCATTGAAATTGCTTTTATCTGCGGATATGAAGTCAGCAATCTTTTACTACTGCTTTACAGCTATGTATAAGACATCGCCTGCGCAATATCGTGACAAGCAGGCGTTCTACCCTTTGCTGCTGCGATTTACTTTACACGACAAAATGCAAAGCGCCGCACTAACAAAGAACGATATACGGCTTGCGGTTATGGAGGATATACCTTCCTGGATGGAGTTACTTCGGTTGGTGGTTGACGGATATCCTGTTTTAGATGAAACAGACTACTTACACAAATTAAAGATATTTATCCGAAACAGGCAGGCGTTGGTTTTGAAAGACGGAGATTTGTTGATCGGCGCTTTGGCTTTTGGTGTTTTGCCGTGCAGTATTGAATTTATGGGGATACATCCGCAATACCGAAAAGAGGGATTCAAAAGATTTTTTGGATGCGTTGTTGGAAGATTATTGTCCGGATCAGGATATTTCAATAACAACTTATAGGAAAGGAGACAGAGCCGATACAGGATACCGCGAAGAACTGCGGCAGCTTGGTTTTGCAGAACGAGAGCTTTTAATAGAATTCGGTTATCCAACACAGCGTTTTGTATTCCACGCAAAGCATTCAGAAACAAATAATGACAAATAGCTTTGTGAAAACAGAATAAAAATCTAATTTGTAAATTATGTGAGGAAATAACAATGTGCGTAAGAGAAATAGATCCGAAAGAAACTACGAGAACTTTGGCATTTGAGCTTTGGATGAAAGCTCCGAACCCTATGGTTACATTTTTCAAGACTTACGATGTAATGCCATTGATCAAAGTAAGCAAAAGCCGCGGTATGAAGTTCAACATGCTTCTTGACTTTTGTATAGGCAAGGCTGCTGTTTCAGTAAAAGAATTTTATTTATTGCCCGTGGGAGACAAGTTGATACAGTATGATAAACTTGCTGTTAATACGATTGTTGAAAATAAAGACGGAGAAGTTAGTTCGTGCGATATTGCCTGTACGGATAATCTTGAAAAATTTAATGCCGATTATCTAAGATATACAACAGAAGTGTGCAATACTTGTATTGACCACGATCTATCGGATGAATATATGGTCATAGGAACTTCGGCTATTGTAAATGTAGAACTGGATGGAGCTGTTGGGATGAACAGCGGAATTTTCAACAATCCTTTTATGATATGGGGAAGGTATCGCATGGACGGTGAAAAGGCTCTCTTATCAATTTCTTTTCAGTTTCACCATACGCAAATGGACGGTGCGCATGCAGGTAAATTTCTAAAGAATCTGCAGGAAGAAATTGAAAGACTGCCATATCTGTTGTCCTAAATGAAAAAACTCTTGCCAAAAAAGATGATTTAGTATATACTACCAGAAGTTAGCTGCAACTAATCAATGGCGCTTTAAAGCGGCTGTAAACTGCCGCTTATTTTTTTGATCAAGAGTTAGCAATAACTAATCACAAGACGTCATTTGATTTGCGCGGGGCAGAAAAATATCCGTTGTCAGGAGAGAACAGCCCGGTAAAAGAAGAATGTGTCTATAAGTGTGAAGTAACAAAAGTTGTTGAAGGAGAAAAGAAGATATGATGATTGATAAACGACTTATTAGAACGGTAAGAGAAAGTAAAAAATACATTGCATGGAATGTAATATATCAATGGATATCACTTGTGGCAAACATTACGATGATGGTGAGTATTGCCGATTTGCTTTCCAGGCTATTTGCGAATACTGCAGACCGGGAAAACTTTGTCTGTACTGTAATTGTTGTGGCGGCAGCGGTAGGCATCCGCTATTTTTGTGCGGTACAATCTGCAAAAATGGGATATCTTTCTTCCAAGGCGGTAAAGAAAGTATTGAGAGAAAAGATATACAGGAAACTTCTTCGCCTGGGAAGCTCATATAAAGAGAAAGCTCAAACGTCAGAGATTGTCCAAATATCGGTAGAAGGCGTGGAACAGTTGGAAACGTATTTCGGAGCATATCTTCCCCAGTTTTTTTATGCAATGCTTGCTCCTTTGACATTATTTATTGTTCTTGGATTTGTCAATGTTCCGGCTGCGGCCGTGCTTCTTGTTTGTGTACCGCTGATACCGGCTGCGATAGCTGCAGTACAGACATGGGCAAAAAAACTGTTGTCAAAATATTGGGGACAGTACACCGCGCTTGGCGACACTTTCCTTGAGAACCTGCAAGGGCTGACGACTCTTAAAATATACCGGGCAGATGATTTTAAGAACGATGAGATGAACGTTGAGGCGGAAAAATTCCGCAAAATCACAATGAAAGTTTTAACGATGCAGCTTAACTCTATTACGATTATGGATTTGATCGCTTATGGGGGAGCGGCGCTTGGCATAGTGATGTCTGTGACTCAGTACAGTAAAGGGAATGTAAGTCTTGCGGGATGTTTATTAATTATTATGCTGTCGGCCGATTTCTTTATTCCTATGCGGCAGCTTGGTTCGTTCTTCCATATTGCAATGAATGGTATGGCGGCAGGACAAAAGATATTTCGGTTACTTGATCTGCCGGAAGCAGAAGAAAAGAAGGCAGACTGTCCGAAAGGCGATATTGTATGCCGGGATTTGCATTTTTCTTACGATAATGATCGCGAGATTTTAAGCGGGGTGAATATGACATTCAAAAGAGGCGCTTTTACAGCATCGTAGGTGAATCGGGGTGTGGAAAGTCTACGATTTCTGCCATTCTTACAGGGAGAAATAAAGGGTATGGCGGATCGGTTTCGGTCGGAGAAACAGAATTGCCTGAAATCCGTGAAGCCGACCTTATGGAGAACATAACTTACATTAGTCACCAAAGCTATTTGTTTAAGGGAACGGTACGGGATAATCTGCTCATGGGAAAACCGGATGCATCGGACAGCGAATTGTGGGAAGTGCTTGAAAGAGTAAATCTTGCGGATTTCGTCCGTAATGAAAAAGGTCTGGACACCGGTTTGTCAGAAAAAGCGTCCAATCTGTCCGGCGGTCAATGTCAAAGGCTTGCGCTTGCAAGGGCTCTTCTCCACGATAGTCCGATATATATTTTTGATGAAGCTACTTCTAATATTGATGTTGAGAGTGAAAACGACATCATGAATGAGATACAAAATCTGGCAGAGAGCAAGACTGTTATTCTCATATCGCACCGTCTTGTAAATGTGGTAAAAGCAGATGCTATATATGTAATGGTAAACGGAAAAATAGCAGAGAGCGGAAAACATAGAGAATTATTGGAAAATAAAGCGGATTATGAAAAGTTGTGGGAAGCGCAGCAAAGATTAGAAAATTATGGAAAGGATGGTGCTGTACAATGAAAAAAGAAGTAGGTTTACCGTTGTGACAAAACTGATCGGTCTTGTAAAACCTCTTACGGCTTATATGGCGCTTGCTGTCATAATGGGGATTGTCGGACATTTGTGCGCTTCTTTTATCACGATTTTCGGAGGGTTTGCCGTACTCGATCTTGTCGGTGTTAATGTGCCGTTTAGTTTGACGATCATTTTTATATCTCTGGCGATATTCTCGGTCCTTCGTGCGGCGCTTCGTTATGCAGAGCAGGCGTGCAATCATTTTATCGCATTTAACTTTTGGCTCTCATACGAGATAAGTATTTCAAGCTCTTAGAAAGCTATGTCCCGCCAAATTAGAAAGCAAAGATAAAGGGGATTTGATTTCAGTCATTACATCAGATATCGAACTTTTGGAAGTATTCTATGCTCATACCATTTCTCCGGTATTGATCTGGTTTTTCTTTACTTTGATCATGACGGCTTTTATTGCGTCGTACCATATTTGGCTTGGCGGGCTGGCTCTCATCGCTACCTGACGATCGGAGTGATCATTCCTTTGATTATTTCTAAGATCAGCGGTGACGATGGAATGAAGTTTCGCAGCAAGTCCGGCGCACTTTCCGGTTTTGTATTAGATAGTTTACGTGGACTTTCTGAGACGATCCAGTATGGTCAGGGACAAAAACGTCTTGCAGAAATGAATAAAAAAACAGATGAACTTTCCGCAGATGAAGAGAGAATGAAGAAAATTGCCGGTCGAAATATAGCGGTTACAAATACGGTAATCTTAATATTTGACTTTATGATGCTTTTTCTTTCCGCATATTTATATCAGACAAACGCGATAGGATTTGACGGGATATTGATCTGTACGCTTGCACTGTTTTCATCTTTCGGACCGGCAATAGCGCTTGCTAATTTAGGCAGCACTTTGCAAAACACTTTCGCATCCGGCAGCCGCGTACTTGATATTTTAGAGGAAGAGCCTCTTGTAGAAGAGATTAAAGATGAAAAAGAGGTTTCGTTTAACGGTGCCAAGGCGGAAAACGTAACTTTTGCTTATAAGGACGAAATAATTCTTGACAACCTTTCAGCAGATATTCCGAAAAATTCAGTTGTTGGGATCGTGGGCAGAAGCGGTAGCGGTAAATCCACTCTTCTTAAACTATTTATGCGATTTTGGAAGGTGGAGAATGGAAGCGTCAAACTTTCCGATACTGATATAGAGCATATCAATACTGCAAATCTTAGAAATATGGAAGTTTTGTGACACAGGAAACACATTTGTTTCACGACAGCATAAAAAATAATATAAGAATTGCAAAACTAAATGCAACAGATGAAGAAATAAAGGCTGCTTGTCAAAAAGCTTCTGTTCATGAGTTTATTATGACTTTGCCGCAAGGTTATGATACACAGGTAGGAGAGCTGGGTGATACGCTTTCAGGCGGTGAAAGACAGCGGATCGGTCTTGCCCGTGCTTTTTTACACGACGCGCCGTTTATGCTACTTGACGAGCCTACAAGTAATTTAGATAGTTTAAATGAAGCTGTCATACTTAGATCTTTACATGAAGAACGGAATGGAAAAACGGTTGTGCTCGTATCACACAGAGAGTCTACGATGCGAATTGCCGACAAGATATAATTCGGTAGAGCATGGGAGAATGAGCTGATAAGAAAAATGTCATGTAACCATACTGTTG
>ENA-OQJH01001176-OQJH01001176.1-human-gut-metagenome-genome-assembly--contig:-NODE-1176-length-11601-cov-3.653826_pt1 | contig 11601 bp, 14 predicted proteins | sample MGYA00242597_ERZ504763 | MGnify/ENA primary metagenome ERZ504763 (study PRJEB26092, sample SAMD00036359) | human gut metagenome | host: Homo sapiens | study: EMG produced TPA metagenomics assembly of... | reverse complement strand
GACCGAACATGGTGGCCGGTGGAGCGGATGGAGCAGCTGCTGGCGCAGGCCCGTTCTACGACCTGCCGACCGGCTGGTGGATGCCGCCAACGAGAACGGCGGCTCCGACAACATCACCGCCCTGCTGCTGGCTGTGGAACCTACGGAGTGCACCATGGATAACCTGATCGGCAAAACGCTGGACGGCCTGTACACGGTGCGGGAGCTCATCGGCACCGGCGGCATGGCCAATGTCTACAAAGCCGTTGTGGGGCCGGGCGGCCCGGTGCCGGAGGGCACAGTCGTGGCCGTCAAGGTGCTGCGGCAGGAGCTTATGCACGACCCCGACCTTGTGCGCCGCTTCAAGAACGAGTCCAAGGCCATCTCGCTGCTCAACCACCCCAACATCGTCAAGGTGTATGATGTCTCGGTGAGCGATCATCTGCAGTATATCGTCATGGAATATGTGGACGGCATGACCCTGCGCGAGTATCTGAACGAGCGGGGCGGCAAGCTGACCAGCCGGGAGACCGTCCATTTTATCTCCCAGATCCTGAAAGCGCTGGACCATGCTCACCGCAACGGCGTGGTGCACCGGGACATCAAGCCCCAGAACATCATGCTGCTGGACAACGGCCAGCTGCGGATGATGGATTTTGGCATTGCCCGCATCTCCCGGGCCGAGAACCAGCTCTCGGGCGGCAAGGCCATGGGCAGCGTCCACTATATCAGCCGGAGCAGGCCAAGGGCGATGAGACCGACTTCACCAGCGACCTCTATTCGGTGGGCGTGATGATGTACGAGATGCTCTCGGGGCATCTGCCCTTCGATGCCGATGACGTGGTGGAGGTGGCCATCAAGCAGATCTCGGATCAGCCCAGGAACCTGCGGGAGCTGGCTCCCTGGGTGCCGGTGGGCTGGTGGAGATCACCGAGCGCGCCATGGCAAAGCGGCCCGAAAACCGTTATAAAAGCGCCGCGGAGATGCTGGAAGCCTCAACGCCTATGTGGAGAACCCGGCCATCGTGTTCAACTACACCTATCTCCCCGATGAAATTCCTGAAAAGGTGGTGGAACCCCCTATGCCCAGAAAAGAATCCCGTCCGGAGCGCGGCAGTACCCCGGCAAAGGCAGAAAAAAGAAAAAGCGCACCGTGTTCCTGCCGGTGCTGTTCGGCATCACCGTGGCCTTTGCACTGGCCTGCGCGGCCCTGTGCTGGATGATCCTGAATGATTCCAGCTCCCTGATGGGGGAAAAGGCTGATGTGGTGTTGGCAGATTACAGCGGCATGACCCAGGATGAGGTCAACGCTTCCCAGCAGGTGGCATCCGGCCAGATCGTCATCAACTGGGAGCAGGCCTACAGCAACGATTACGCCGCCGGTTACGTCTACCGGCAGTCCCCGGTGGCGGGCCGTACCGTCCGTGAGGGTCAGAGCGTGACCCTGACCGTCAGCCTGGGCATCCAGTATGTCACCGTGCCGGATGTCTCCAACTATGTGCAGGCAGATGGTGAGCAGCAGCTCAAGGATCTGGGGGTCTCTGTTCTGATCACCCAGGCGGTGGAACAGCGTGGCCGCAGGCTCCATCATCCGCACCGAACCTGCTGCGGGCAGTCAGGTGGCCGCAGGCTCCACGGTGGTGGTCTATGTCAGCCGCCCGCAGGTCAACACCACGGCCAAGGTGCCTGCCTGACCGGCCTCAAGAGTGTGGACGATGCCCGCTCCGTGCTGGTGCAGAACAAGCTGGGTCTTGGCAGCACCACCGAGCAGTACAGCGACCAGCCCGCCGGTACCATCATCGGCCAGAGCCCGGCGGCAGGTTCTACCGTCAAGGTGAACAGCCGTGTCAGCATTACCGTGAGCGCAGGCCCCGAGCCGGTGCCTGAGACCCCGGCTGAACAGCCGGGCAGCTCCTCCGGCGATTGGTGGAGCGGCCTGATCGGGGGCAGCTCTTCCGGCAGCGGCGATTCTTCCAGCAGTGAGGGCACCGGCCTGGGCGACTGGTGGAGCGCGCTGCTGTCCTGAGGGAGGAACGGATGAAGGGATATATCGTAAAAGGAATTGGCGGATTTTACTACGTCAAGACCGAAGAGGGTGTGATCGAGTGCAAGCCCCGGGGCATCTTCCGCAAACAGAAGATCACCCCCGTGGCGGGCGATGAGGTGACGCTGGAGACCGAGAACGGCGCGGCAGTCATTGCCGAGATCGCACCCCGCAAAAACGTGTTTGTCCGGCCGCCTGTGGCCAATCTGGATGTGCTGTTCCTTGTGGCCAGCACCACCCAGCCTACCCCCAGCACGCTGGTGCTGGACAAGCTCTCGGCCATTGCCGTGGACAAGGGGGTGCAGCCCGTCATCGTATGCACCAAGGCTGACCTTGGTGAGGTGGAATTCCTGCGCAGCGCCTATGAAAGATCCACTCTGCCCTTCATTGCCATCCGCTACGACAGCGGGGAAGGGCTGGACGAGGTCAGGCAGTGGATCAGCGGGCGGCTCTGCGCCTTCTGCGGCAACTCCGGTGTAGGCAAATCGACCCTGCTGAACACCCTGCTGCCTCAGGCCGAGCGGGAGACCAGTGCCATCAGCCAGAAGCTGGGGCGCGGCCGCCACACCACCCGCGAGGTGACCATCTTTGAGGCCTTTGGGGGCCGCATTGCGGATACCCCCGGTTTTGCCAGCCTGGAAGCCAACCGCGCAGGTTCATCCCCAAGGAGAATCTGGAGCATGCCTTCCCGGAGTTTGGGCCCTACCTGGGGCAGTGCCAGTTCACGGGCTGCTCCCACCGCACGGAAAAGGCTGTGCCATCCGTGCCGCTCTGGCCGAGGGAAAGCTCTCCCAGACCCGGTACGACAGCTACTGTGCCATGTATGAGGAAGTCAAGGATGTCAAGGACTGGCAGAGGAGGGGAATGTGATGCGCTGCGTGATCCTCTCGGCCTGCCCGGTCTCGCCGGAGCTGAAGCGTCTGCTCCGCCCCGATGACTTCATCATCGCCTGTGATGCTGGCTACCGCAACTGCGCGCCGCTGGGCTGCAAGCCCAATATCATCCTGGGAGACTTCGATACCGCGCCCTGTCCGGTGCAGCAGAACGACGATATCATCGTCCTGCCTCACGTCAAGGACGACACCGACACCGAATATGCCGCCAAGCTTGCCAGTGAGAAGGGCTTTACCGAGGTGCTTCTTCTGGGGGCGCTGGGCGGCAGGCGAATCGAGCATACCCTCTCGAATCTTGCCACCGGCCTTGGGCTGGAAGAACGGGGCGTGCGGGCAACGCTTCAGGATGAGCGCAGCCGCGTCACCTTTGTCCGCTCCGGCGAGACCCGCGCCTACCCGAAGGAGGAGTTCTTCTACTTCTCCGCTTTCCCCATGGAGGGCAGGGCGGAGGGCGTGTGTGAGCGCGGTTCCTACTATGAGCTCACCGATGATGTGCTGGTGGCCGGTTACCCGCTGGGGGTCAGCAATGAGTATGCCGAAGCTCAGACTGCATCACCATCTCCACCCGCAAGGGGGCGCTGGTGGTCGTGGAAACGGTGCCGGATACACCGATCCTGACCGGGAACAAGGCCTGAGCCGCACACTTTGCCGTCCTGCCGCTTATATTGTGGTATCACACCACGAAAGGCGGGAGAGCGATGCAGGTGGTCGTTATCAAAAGCCCGAAGTGTCTGCGCGGCGTTCTGCGCAGGCTGTTCGGCATCAAAAAGGGATAAGAAAAATACCGGGGCAGGCGGCTGCTCCGGTATTTTTTGTGGCACATCATTCTTTTGTGGTATAGGTCAGATCCAGCACCGGGCCAAAGGGGTCAAAGATGAGGTTCTGGATGCCGGGTGCGATCAGCAGGCGCTTCTGCTGGGCAAACAGAGGGACCGCCACGGCATCGTTGAGCAGCTGGCGCTCACAATCGCCCAGCAGGCGGCAGCGGGAGCTTCCGGTGGCCTGGGTGCTGGCCTGCAGCTGGGTGGCATACAGGGAATCTGCATAGCCGGTCAGGCCGCCGCCCGCTGCGGTGAACTGGTTCAGCATGTTGTACACACTGCCGCCCTCGGCGCTGATGGGGGCCAAGGCGATGGTGTAGTCCCCCTCGGCCAGCCGTTTCGCAAAGGTCTCCTCGTCCACTTCCTCTACGGAGAAGAAGAGGGAAAACTCCTTTTGCCACACGCCATTGATCTCCTCGGCGGCGCTGGTCACGCCGGAACCGGCGGGCACCATCAGGCTGACCTTGTTGAAGTCGGAGGTGGTCAGCGTCTGCCGTGCCGTGAGGTAGAGCGCCCGGGCATCCACCGCGGCGGGAGTCACATCCCCGGCGGTATCCCGGTAGTTCATGCCGTCCACAGTCAGGCCGTCCGGTACCAGACCGTTGGCGGCGGCATAGAGCCCGCCGTCCGGCACCTCGGCTGCACCCCGCGCGGCGGAGGCCAGTGCCTGCCGCAGCTCGGTGGAAGCAAACACGCTGCTGTAGTTGAACAGGAGGCTCCATGTGGTATCGGAGTAGGAGAGGGAAGTCAGGGTGGTGGGCGCGGCGGTGTCGTCCGGGGCGCAGAGCACTTCTCGTTGGCGATCAGCTCTGCGGCGGACTGCCCGGCGCTGTTGGTGTTCTGCACCAGCCGCAGGCTGTCGATGAGCTGCCCGAGGGGGCACGCCGCAGGAACAGGCCGCTGGCTGTCCAGTTGTAGATGTAAAGCTCCCGCTGGAAAGGGTGGACGAAGCATTCAGGCCGTAGGTACCTCGGGTGGAATTGAAAAATTCCTCATCGCAGGGCATGGCACCGGGCAGGGTGAGCTTCTCGAGGAAGTTGTCATCGGCACTGCTCAGGTGGAACACCAGCGTCAGCGGCCCGGAGGCCGTGACTCCCAGCGCACTCTCGCATCTGCCCGGCCAGCACGGCGGCGCTGTTTTCAAGGGCCGCAAACTCCACCGCGTAGGGGGAGTTGGTCTCCGCCCGGAACAAGCGCCGGAAAGCGAACACAAAATCCTCGGCGGTGATGGCGTAGTCAGTGGCGTTGCCCTTGGCGGCGGTGTAAGTCAGGCCGTCCTTGAGGTAGAAGGTGTAGGTGAGGCCATCGGAGGACTTCTCCACCGTTCGCAGAGGGCAGGCTCATATTTGCCGCTGGGATCTTTGCGGACAAGGCCGCTGTACAGGTTCTCGCAGGCGATGACATCCGCAGAAGCCGAGCCACCTGCGGGTCAAGGTTGGCCGGGATGCTGTCCACGAACCAGGTGAAGCTGTTGGAGCCCGAACCACAGCCGGTCAGGGCAAAAACAAACGCAATGGTCAGCACCACTGCGGAAAAGTGAATCAGGGAATGTTTCAAGAAAATGCGCTCCTTGTAAGATGATACAATTAAAGTATAGCGGAAACGGTCGGAAAAGACAATCGACATTTTGTGAATTCAGATAGGATTTCGGTGCATCCGGGGCCAGAACAAGGTTTGGCGTTGCAATTGGCTGGAAAGGTGTAAAATGGAGCAGTGAATCAATTTCAGCCTGAATTTTCATAGAGGAGGTTCTTTCTTTATGCAGAAAGATCAGCAGAAGCTTGCAGAACTCATCCGGGGCAAAAAGGTGGCGTTCATCGGTGCCGGTGTCAGCCACAAGACCCTTATCAAGGAGTTTGTGGAGCTGGGGGCCATGTGACCCTGTGCGACCAGAAAAAGAGCGTGGAGGAGTTTGGCGATTATGCCGCTACCATCCGGGAACTGGGCATTGACTTGAGCCTGGGCGAACACTATCTGGACGGCTTCAAGGGCCAGGATATCATCATGCGCACCCCCGGCTTTGTGGGCTACTTTGAAAAACCCCTGCAGGATGCCATGGCGGCGGGCACCATGGTCACCAGCGAGGTCGAGCTTTTCTTCGATTTCTGCCCCTGCGAGATCGTGGCCGTGACCGGCTCTGACGGCAAGACCACCACCACCACCCTCATCTCCAAGTTCTACGAGGCCGCAGGCGCAAGGTGCATCTGGGCGGCAACATCGGCGCGGCCCTGCTGCCCATGCTGCCCGAGGTGCGGCCGGAGGATGTGGCTGTGGTGGAGCTGTCCAGCTTTCAGCTCATCAGCATGCACCAGAGCCCGAAGATCGCGGTGGTGACCAACGTCACCCCCAACCACCTCGATCACCATAAGGATATGCAGGAGTACATCGACGCAAAACGCAACATCCTGCTCTACCAGAACCCGCCCTGCCGTGCTGTGCTGGGCTACGAGAACGAGATCAGCCGCTCCATGCAGAAGGACTGCAAGGGCAGGCAGGTCTGGTTCACCCGCCTGCACGATACCGACAACGGTGCATTCCTGCGCAAAGAGGACAACATGCTCTGCATGGCTGAGGACGGCGTGGTAACGCCCTTCCTGGCCCAGAAGGACATCAAGCTGCGGGGCCTGCACAATATCGAGAATCTGCTGGCTGCCGCCGCCGCCGTCTGGGGAGAGTGCCCGTAGAGGCCATCCAGAAGGTGGGCAGCACCTTTACCGGCGTGGAGCACCGCATTGAGCCGGTGCGCACGCTGGACGGCGTGCTCTACTACAACGATTCCATCGGCACCAGCCCCACCCGCACCATTGCGCCTGCGCAGCTTTGACCAGAAGGTCATCCTTATTGCGGGCGGCTATGATAAGCACATCCCCTATGAGCCGCTGGCCCCCGAGATCGTGGCTCACGTCAAGGATCTGGTGCTGATGGGTGCCACCGGCCCCCGCATTGAAAAGGCCCTGCGGGAGGACCCTGGCTTCAACGAGGACGCACTGCCCATCCAGCATGCGGACAATATGCAGCACGCTGTGGAGCTGGCCCGTGCCGCCGCAAAGCCCGGCGATATCATCATCCTGTCTCCCGCCAGCGCCTCCTTCGACCTCTACCCCAACTTTGAGGTGCGCGGCCGCGAGTTCAAGAACATCGTCAACGCACTGAAATGATCACGCAGGTCAGAACGCCCCGCCAGAGGCAGCGGTTCCGCAGCGCCTGCCGCGGAAAGCTCTGCCTTGGGGTCACGATGCCGCAGGCGCTGGAGCTTTTCGGCAAAAGCCAGCCGGGCCGGTTCTTCGCCGGGCCAACGCTGGCGCTGGATGTGGGCGGCAGTACCGCCTGGCTGGCGGGCCACGCCAACCCGGACGAACTGGCCAGCTTCCTGCATTTCTGCGGCTGTAAGGCGGTCATCCTGGACGAAGCCGAGTGCCGCCGCCCACCGGCTGGGCCCGGGCAAAGTCCCATTTTGTCTTTGGCCTGGCACCCGGAAAACAGCTGCCGGAACCCGCTGTGGAAGAAACGCTCTGGGCCTCCCTGCATTTTGACCCGGAGCCCCCGGCGGGCCCCGTTGCGCAGATGCTGTTTCCGGACCGCCCCACGCGGCGGGATGATTTTTACTCTGAGCTCTGCTCAAAGCGCGCCCGCGGCAGGGCTGTGGTCTGGGCTCGTGGAGCAGGGAGGGGAGCTTGCCTGCACCGTGGGCGCTTACGCCATTGGAACGGAGCAGGCTTACATGCCTGCGGCGAGACTGCGGAGCCATTGCGGGGGCGCGGCATCGGCGGGCGGCTCATCGTCCGGCTGGCCAACACCCTCTCAGCGCAGGGCCTGCAGCCCCTTTTCCTCTGCTCCCCGGAACGGGTGCACTTTTATACCCGCCTCGGCTTTGAAAAGCTGGGAGAGTATGCCCGGTACGAAGCCACAGTCTGACACGTCGGGAGTTTCTCTGAGGACCGTCCGCTGGGGTGGGACCTGTTGCCGCAGGCAATAGGGCGGGCGATGGAATGGCCCGTTTCGTGTCCGAGGAGAAAGCTGCCGACGGGTCATTATAGCATAAACTTACAAAAAGATTAAGGAACCAAAATGTCAATGCTGAACCACTTTTTTGATTACAAACCCGAAGTCCTGGCGCTGGACGAAAAAGCATGGAACTCTGCCAGCCCTATTTCCGTCACATGGAGGAGATCCGGGACTACAACCAGCTGAAAATGCTCAAGGCCTTTGCCGATACCCAGATGTCCTCCACCGATATGCTGGGCACCACCGGCTACGGCCTGTGGGATACCGGCCGCGCCAAGCTCGAGCAGATCTTTGCCGAGGTGATGGGCGCGGAGGATGCCCTTGTGCGCAGTCAGTTCCAGAGCGGCACCCATACGCTGGCGGTGGCCCTGTTCGGCCTGCTGCGGGCAGGGGATACCCTGCTGGCTGCTACCGGCCGCCCCTACGATACGCTGGAGGGCGTGATCGGTCTGGACGGCAAGGGCAAGGGTACCGGTACCTGATGGACTACGGCATCCGGTACGACGAAGCCCCCCTCAAGGCCGATTTCACCCCGGATTACGCGCTGATCGCCCAAAAGGCCCCGGGGGCAAAGGTCTGCCATATCCAGCGCAGCCGCGGCTACCTGCAGCGCAATGCCTTTGATCTGGATACCATTCAGAAGATCGCCGACACGGCCCGTGCCGCCAACCCCGAGATCATCATCTTTGTGGACAACTGCTATGGTGAGTTCACCCAGATGAAGGAGCCCTGCCAGGCCGGTGCTGACCTTGTGGTGGGCAGCCTCATCAAGAACCCGGGCGGCGGCATCGCCCCCACCGGCGGCTATATCGCGGGCCGGAAGGATCTGGTGGAGCTGTGTGCCTACCGCCTGAACGCTCCCGGACTGGGCAAGGAGCTGGCTGTACACTGGAAACGCCCCGTGATATGTACCTTGGCTTCTACTATGCCCCGGCGTGGTGTGTGAAGCATCAAGACCGCCATCTATGCCCAGTGGCCTGCTGGAGCTGGTGGGTAAAAAGCCCATCCCGCGCTACTGCGAGGACCACAACGATATCGTGACCTGCTTCGATGCCGATACCGCCGATGCCTCATCGGCTTCTGCCGCGGCATTCAGGCCGCCAGCCCCGTGGACAGCTATGCCGCACCGGAACCCTCTCCGGAGCCGGGCTATACCGATGAGGTCATCATGGCAAGCGGAAGCTTTACCCAGGGCAGCACCATCGAGCTCTCCTGCGACGGCCCCCTGCGTGAGCCTTACACCTGCTACCTGCAGGGCGGCCTGAACTTTGCCGCAAGCCGTGCCGGTGTCCTGCTGGCCGTGCAGAATGCTTATTTCAAGGATTGATCTTTTCAGAAAGAAAGCGTGAATCAAATGAATCGTGTTACTTCCATTGATGCCCGGATGCTGGAACGCTTTGAGCAGGGCTATGCTGCCGCCCGGAGCTGAATGTGATGTCCAATGCGGTTTCCCGCACGGCTCTGCCGGACGCAGCCTTTGTGCCCGCCGCCGCTGCCAAGCTGCGGATGGACTTCTCTGTGCTGGTCAAGACCAATAACATCACCAACCAGAAGCAGAGCGGCCGCTGCTGGATGTTCTCCACCCTGAACGTCCTGCGCCAGCGGGTGATCGCCAAGTGCGATCTGGAGGATTTCTCCTTCTCTCCCACCTATCTGGCGTTCTACGATAAGCTGGAAAAGGCAAATCTCTTCCTTGAGAACATCCTCCACTTTGCGGATCAGGACCTGACCGACCGTGAGACCTACACCCTGCTGGGCAGCCCGCTGCCCGACGGCGGCCAGTGGGATATGGCCATCAGCCTGATCAAAAGTACGGCGTGGTGCCCTCCTGGGTCATGCCGGAAACTGTCCACTCCACCGGCACGGCCAAGTATCTGCCCATCCTGAACCGCAAGCTGCGGGAGGATGCGCTGGAACTGCGGGCCATGGCAAAAGAGGGAAAGGACACGGCCGCCCGCCGCGAGGAGATGCTGGCGGAGATCTACAACGCCCTGTGCATCCTCTACGGCCAGCCCCCAGGAGCTTTGACTTTGAGTATACCGACAAGGATGAGCACTACCACTGCGACCGGAACCTGACCCCGCACACCTTCCTGGAAAAATATGTGGGCAATGATCTGGATGATTACGTCGTCATCATCTCCTCGCCCATCCATGCGCTGAACCGCACCTACTGCCAGCCCTTTATGGGTGACGTGGTGGAGGAGAATATGTTCTGGCTCAACCTCTCGCAGGAGGAGCTGGAGGATCTGACCATCCGTCAGCTGCAGGCAGGGGAGGGGGTTATGTTCAGCTGCGACTGCCACCCCGACGGTGACCGCGCCAACGGCTACTGGGACCCCGACTGCTTCCAGTACGGCGAGGTGCTGGGCGGCCTGACCTTTGGCATGACCAAGGCCGAGCGGCTGCTCACCCGTGAAAGCACCATGAACCATTGCATGATGTTCTGCGGTGTCAATCTGGACGAGAATGGCAAGGCTGACCGCTGGAAGATCGAGAACAGCTGGGGCGATGCCTCCGGCCAGAAGGGCTACTACATCGGAAGCGAAAAATGGTTCAAGACCAATGTCTACCAGATCACCGTTCGCAAGAGCCTGCTGAGCGATGCCCAGCGCGCCCTGCTGGATCAGGAGCCCCTGCCCATGAAGCTGTGGGACCCGCTGGCTTAAATTCAAATAGATGCTATAAAGAAATCCCCCTGCCATAGGCGGGGGGATTTCTCTGTTAAGCGGATAATAGGGGAAGCTTCAACGTGAAGCAGCTGCCTTTGCCCACTTCGCTTTCCAATAGGATTTCTCCGTGGTGCAGGTGGGCAAGCTCCTGCGCAATGGTCAGTCCCAGACCTGTGGAGTCGTGCTTGGAAGAGGTGGTGGTGTGAAAATACCGGTCAAATACGGCGGTCTGATCCTCCGGCGCAATGCCGCAGCCCGTGTCCCGGACGCTCACCAGAGCAGCGCCGACCTCCACCCGGCTGCTGACGGTGATGCTCCCTCCTGCAGGGGTGTAGTGAATGGCATTTGTCAACAGGTTCTGCAGGATCTGCTGCAGCCGGATCTGGTCGCCCCACACCGGCAGCTCCGGAGCCGGGGGAGCCTGAAGCACCACGCCCTTCTTCTCAGCCTCCTCCCGGCAGCTGTCACAGACCGCAGCGATGACCTCCCCCAGAGATACCCGGTCCTCGTTGAGCATCACCTGTTTCTGCTCCAGCTTTGCAGCCAGAAACAGATCCTCCGTCAGGCGGCGGAGAAAGGCCGTCCGCTGCTGTAAGGCGGGCAGCAGGGCCGGCAGGGCCTCCGGTGCAGCCTCCAGTGTGTCCAGTCCACTGCTGACCGCAAACAGGGGACTGCGCAGGTCGTGGAAAATGTTCAGCATCATGCTTTTCCGGGCCTCAGTCTCCTCCGTCAGGGCCTTTGTCCGCTGAATGACCCGGGCATCCAGCTCCCGGGCCAGCTGCTCCGCCCGATCAAATTGCAGGGCATACCGGCGGCAGACGTAGGCCATGCAGCCCAGAGTAAAAGGAGCATCGTAGATCCGGGCACACCGGAACAGGTAGAAAAACACGCTCTCCTGAAAAAACGGAACGTGCATGCCCGGCAGGACCACCCATACCCGGAAGCCAATGGTGATGGCACAGGGAAACAGCATCAGCAGGGCAGCGTCGGAGCCCCGGGCATACATCACCATCAGGATGCCCAGACAGTAGCCCATGCCCAAAAGCAGCCCCACCGCCCGTACACGCTGAGGGGAATCAGCGTCAGAACAAGATACCCCAGCGTCAGAAGCAGGGAACCGAGCCGCTGCCCGTGAGACACCGGCACAGCCCCTGTCAGGGCGGCACACACAGAATGCCTGCCAGAACCG
>ENA-OQJH01001175-OQJH01001175.1-human-gut-metagenome-genome-assembly--contig:-NODE-1175-length-11609-cov-1.607473_pt1 | contig 11609 bp, 14 predicted proteins | sample MGYA00242597_ERZ504763 | MGnify/ENA primary metagenome ERZ504763 (study PRJEB26092, sample SAMD00036359) | human gut metagenome | host: Homo sapiens | study: EMG produced TPA metagenomics assembly of... | reverse complement strand
AAAGAAAAAAGGAACATATTATATCAGAATCTCAAAGCTTACAAAGAAAACAAATGGAACGTATGAAATAGGGTATTATTAATCCAAATCAAAATATAAGGAGGAATTTCTATGGCAAGAAGGGGAATCAAGAAAATGGGAGCAGTTCTGATAGCAGCAGGTTTAAGCATTGCAATGTGTAGCCCATCAGTATCTGCAAATGTAAGGACAAATATTAATACAGACAAGATAACACAGAAAAAGACAGCCAGATATGTTGAACCAGAAGAATGGAACAAAGAGGAATTGACTGCATATCAGTTTGATTCAGAAGTAGATATGATGAAATATCTGGTGAGCGGTGGAATGCATTTATATAATAAGAATTATAAAGGCAGTGACCGTTGGGTAAAGATCAAAGTTGCAGATCCAGGGCTGTTTATGGTTGGTGTCGTAAGTAACGATGAGACAAAAATACCAGTATATGATGCGTCAAAGAAAAGAATTATAGTAAATAATTTAAATGATGGCGGGGACAAAGAATATGTAGGTATCGTGAAAACAGGAGATGAATTTTATGTAAAACTGCCAGAGAAGATAGACAAAGTGATCATTTTAACTGGTGTGATCAAAACCGAATTTACTTCCATGGCGAATCAGAAAAGTTATTATGAACTTGGAAAAGGGACAACAACTTATCATCCATTTCCGTAGCGAAACGCTCAAAGTACAATTTGATATTACATCCATCGGAAAGAAACATGAAAAAGTTGGAGTATACATTGAGAAAAATGTAAATGGGACATGGAAAAAAGTCGGATACGGCACAACGGTAAAACCAGATAAATATGACAGTGCATTGCTCTATGGATTAGAGGCAGGAAAATATCGTCTGGCATTAAAAACACCAAAGATCAGATCATTAATGTAGAATATACAAGGGACAAATCAAAGAAAAAGGCAGCCTATAAGAAATCAAAAGCGATCAATCTAAAATCAGATATTGACAGTATATATACTTCCACAGAAAAAGCAGCGCGTTGGTATAAGGCTTCTGTTTCATCTACCAAAAAAAGAAAAGCAGTTACATTGTCCAAAGATTCTGTGGGTGGAGGTTTTAAATTCTGTGTTTATCAAAAAGGAAAACGGTTAAAAACAGTAAAAGTCACAAAGAATGATAAAGTTAAGACAGTAAAACTTCCAAAGAAAAAAGGAGCATATTATGTGAAAGTTACGAAACTTACAAGCAAAACAACGGGGGCATATTATTTGGGAACATATACATATTAAGAATCACAAGGAGGGAAACAGGATGAAAAAAAAGAAAAGTAGGTCATTTCGTATTCTTATGGCAGCAGTCATATCAGCAGCGATGCTGTGTCCGCAGGTTAAAATATCAGCAGCGGATGGCTTAGTATCAAAAGCAGTTACATCATATTTTCCGAGTAAAACAGTAATGAAGAAAACAGCAAGAAAAACAGAGCCGGAAGAATGGAATCAAAAAGAAATTAAAGCATACAAATTTGGAACTCTTGAAGATGCCTTATATTATGCGCTGACTGGCGGAATCAAATATTATGATCAGAATTATTTTAAAAATCCAGATCTGATCAAGCTCACTCCAGTAGAATCAGGAGCTTTAGGACTGGCAGTTGTTGGGGATAATAAACAGGAAGCAATTCTATATGATTCCAATAAAAAAATGATCAAGAAATTGCCACTGTCCTATGTAAAGGCGCAGGTAAATGCAGGAGAAACTTATTATATAGAATTTCCAAAGAACTGTAAAGAAGGATTGATCACAGCTTACGTATTACAAAATGAATGTGGTGGGTTAGCAAAAAACGATCTCAATATGCAAAAAGGTGAAGAAAAAGAAACTTATCACACATTTAAAATGACAAAAAGAGGATTTGCAGGTTTTGTTGTTGCATCCATGGTAGAAGATGGTGGAAATACAAGCTATAAAGTTCAGAAAAATGAAAAAGGAAAATGGATCACAATCGGAAGAACAAAGTCATTTAAACCAACAAACGAAGACGAAACACAGATTGCAGTAGGTTATGGACTTAGTAAAGGAAACTACCGTCTAGTATTGAAGGCTCCAAAAGAGCAGCTCAATACAATGTTGTATACGACAAAAAATTATGCCAAAAAGAAAGTTGCCTATAAGAAATCCAAAGCAAAGAATCTAAATGCAACAGAGATGTATACAATGAATGAAAAAGCAGCCCGTTGGTATAAAGTATCTGTAAAATCTAGCAAAAAGCAAAGTAAATTGAAGATTTTAACAGTTGCAGATCAAGGTGGATTTAAGTTTACGGTCTATGAGAGAGGTAAGAAAAAACCAGTTAAGACAGTAAAAACATCTGCAAAACACTTAGAAAAGACAGTAAAACTTCCAAAGAAAAAAGGGATGTATTATGTCAAAGTAAGCAAGCGTACTAAGAAGACAAATGGATACTATGAGATTAAGAAATAACGGTTAGAATAGAACGTCAAAAAAGGAATTGTCAGAAAAGACAGTTCCTTTTTTCTTAATGAAAAAAAAACTCACTTACTATTCTTGAAACAAAATTAAAAAAATTATAAACTATAGGTTAGGAAATACTAACCTAGAAGGATGAAATAAATGAAACTAAAAAAGTTAATATGCATAGTGATGATCAGTGTTTTAGGGGTACTATCATTCGCCGGATGTGCCAAGAAACAGGACGAAAAGAAGACAGAAACAAGTAGTGAAGCAAGTACACAGGAAGCAAGTGCGCAAGTTTTTGCCATGGATACCTATATGAATCTGAAAGCATATGGAAAGAATGCACAAAAAGCAGTGGATGATGCTAAGAGTGAGATTGAGCGATTAGATCAGCTATGGTCAGCGGTAGATAAAAACAGTGAGATCTATCAGCTGAATCAGAAGAAAAAAATGAAAGTATCTGATGAGACATTAGAATTGATCGAATTTGCAAAGAAAAAATCAAAAGAATCAAACGATGCTTTTGATATTTCTATCTATCCGATCGTGGAATTATGGGGATTTCCGACACAGAAATATCGTGTGCCATCGGACAGAGAAATTCAGAAACTTCTGAAAAACGTAAATAGTCAGAAAATCAAAATTAATAAGAAAACAAATGTTGTGACATTAGAGAAAAATATGAAGATTGATCTTGGAGGAATTGCTAAAGGATACACATCACAAAGAATTGCAAAAATCTATAAAAAGGATGGTGTGAAAAGCGGTGTGATCAGTCTTGGTGGTAACGTACAGGCAATCGGAACAAAAACAGATGGAAGCCGATGGAAAGTCGGAGTGCAGTCACCAGATGATACAGAAAGTATGATCGGTGCATATGAAGCTGCTGATGAAGCAGTCATTACATCTGGAGCATATGAAAGATACTTTGAGAAAGATGGGAAAACATATCATCATATCATTGATCCAGCAACTGGAAAACCATCCGAAAAAGATCTGAAATCAGTAACGATCATCAGCAAAAATGGTACATTATCTGATACATTGTCAACAACATTGTTTGTTATGGGGAAGGATAAAGCTATTTCTTACTGGAAGGAACACAGCAAAGAATTCAATATGATCCTTGTTGATGAAAATAATAAGGTATATATTTCACAGGGAATCAAAGATCATTTTAGTTCAGATAGTGATTTTACAGTAATAAAAAAATAAAACGTTAACAGATAGAAAGAGAGAAGGAAAAACAAAAATGAAGATCATTGATCAGTTAAAGAAAGTCAATCTGATTCAGTTTGTGCCTGCGATTTTTGTGATCAGTCTGGTTGGAAACAGTGTTTTTGGATATACGGCACCAAAGTCAGAAAAATCAAAAAATAATTCTGAAAATCAGGTAGAAGCTGCAACGACACAAGCGAAAAAGAAAACAAAGAAAGCAAATGCTGGGGATATTGATCTAAGCAAGATCAAGGATGGAACTTATGAAGGACAGGCAAACGGATATCGTGGTTTGGTAAAGGTTTCAGTTACTGTAAAAGATCATAAGATCACAGCGATCAAAGTATTAAGTAATTCCGATGATGCCGCATTTTTCAATCGTGCATCAGCAGGTGTGATCAAAAATATTCTGGCAAAGCAGTCATTAAAAGTTGATGTTGTCAGTGGAGCAACTTACAGTTCAAATGGAATCATTAAGGCAGTAAAAAATGCGTTAACAGGGGAAGAAGATAAATCATCCGCAAAAGCAGGCGGATCTTCTGCAAAATCTGCAGGAAGTGTTGGTACAGCGGATGAATCAGGAACATACAAAGATGGTACATTTGTTGGTACAGCCGCTGGATATCATGGTACTGTAAAAGTTTCTGTGACGATCAAAAAGAATAAGATCAAATCAATTAAAATTTTGGAAAATCATGATGATGCAGCGTATTTTAACCGTGCAAAAGGTATTTTACTTCCATTGATGGTTAAGAAGCAGAGCACAAATGTAGATGCTGTCAGTGGGGCTACATTTAGTTCCAATGGTATTATCAAAGCCGTGCGTAATGCGTTAAGCAAAGCGGCCGTTAATAAATCATCTAGTGACAGTAGTTCTACATCTACAACAAAGGACACAACGAAGAAAGATACAACAGAGAAAGTATCAGGAACATACAAAGATGGTGTTTACGAAGGAACTGGAACAGGATTCAGAGGAAAGATCACTGTCAGTGTTCGTATCAAGAAGAGCAAGATCGTAGAGATCAAACTTGTGAAAAATGAGAAAGATGATGCAGCATATTTTGAACGTGCATGGTCTGAAGTGCCATTTAGTATTATCGCGGTACAATCAGCTAATACAGATAAAGTTGATGCAGTTAGTGGTGCTACATATAGCTCAAAAGGTATCATGGCAGCAGTCAGAGATGCGTTAAAGAAAGCATTGGCGAAAAAAGATACGGAAACTACAGTAGAAACAAATAATACGAACAATAGTACAAATGATAATAATACGAATACTGATAATTCATCTGAGGATAATACAACAACTGTACCAACAACACCGACAGATCAAACGTATACAGGAAGTGCAGTATGTGAGCCAGATGAAGATGGAGATTTTGACGCATATGATCTTACTTTAGAAGTTGTAGTTTCATCTGATGGAAAAGTAAAAGGAATCCAAAATATAAAATGGTCAGATAAAAGCATGCAATCATGGTATAAGGATGCGGAAAAAAGATAGTTCCTCAATTGATCGCAAATGGTTTGGATACTTCAAAAAATTATGACGTGGTAACAGGAGCAACATGTTCAAGCAATGCATTGATCAATGCATACAAGAACGCAATTTCAAAGATAAACCAATAGGTAGAGGAACAAAAAAGAGATATGAAACAATTAAAAAAATACAAGCATTTCTTAATGAGACTTCTAAACCTTGTGCTGATCGTTGGAGTGTGTTTTGCATATCATAATATTGCAACGATCCGGGCAGAAAAAGAAGCGAAGATCGCAGCTGAGAACAGTGGTTCGGGTTTATGGAAAGATGGAACCTATGAAGGCAGCGGTCAGGGATTCGGTGGTCAGATTGTTGTGAGTGTAACCATAAAAATGGTTCTATCGATGACATTCAGATTAAAGAAGCGAAAAATGAAGACAGTGCATATTTTAATAATGCAAAAAAAATCATAGATACAATGAAACAAAAGCAGACAGCCGATGTTGATGTAGCAAGTGGAGCGACATATAGTTCAAAAGGTATTATTGCAGCGGTACGAAATGCTTTGAAGGAGGCGTCATAATGAACCTTAGACAAAAGAGAGATATAAGACGTCTCGCCCGGCAGATCATCCAGATCATCTTTTCCTATGGATGCCGGCATTATACACATCAGCATTTTCTGGTGTGAGATATGTGATCGAACAGATTAGGCAGGCAAGCCGATCGAGCAGAATGCATTTCTTGTAATGCTGATCGCATTATGCGGATTCACCATTTTGTTTGGCAGATTCTTCTGTGGCTATGCTTGTGCATTTGGAACCTTGGGAGATGGAATGTATGCCCTATCTCAATGGGTTCAGAAAAAAGTAAAAAAGAAGCTTCCGTGGGTATCAGAAGAGACCGGACGGAAACTTCAAAAAATGAAATATATAGTGTTATTAGTCTTAATGCTGATTTATGTATTAGGATTTACGAAAAAGTTTCATGGAACTAGTCCGTGGGAAGTATTTTCTATGTTGTATACAGGCAAGATTCCAGATGCTGCATATTTGGCAGGTTGGATCATTTTTGTACTGATACTGGTAGGTATGTGCTTTAAAGAAAGATTTTTCTGCCAATATCTATGTCCAATGGGAGCAATCTTTGCATGGTTACCGACATTGCCGTTTTCCGTACTCGACAGAGACCGAAGCAACTGCATTCCAAAGTGCGTGCATGTGAGATTAAGTGCCCTGTAGATTATCAGATCAAAAGGGACCAGAAGAATGGCGGGGAATGTATCCACTGTATGCAATGTGTGGATGTGTGCCCAAAACAAAACATCCATCTGGGTTCAGGTAAGAAATTAAAAGGTAACGAAATCGTTATCATTCTCCTGAAGCTTGTATTATTTATTGGAGTCTGTATTTTTGCACAAAGTTTGTAAGACAATTGACGGAATAAGAAGGTGTCCAATCCCTTATAAAGGCACCTTTTTTAAAAAACAACAGTTAGCAAAAACTAACTTAATGTGAAAAATTCTCAATTATGATCGGAACATGCAAAAATCGAGATAAATATATGAAGATATTTCAGTACTTATATCTTTGTATAAAGCTATTAATTATTACAATTTAAAGGAGGTTCACATGAGAAAAGGAATGTGGAAAAAAGGTTTAACAGTAGCTATGGCTGCTGCAATGTTGGCAGGACCTGTAAGTGTGCCAGCAGTATTTAACAATGGGGTAGCTGTTGTTAAGGCAGATGAAACGAACAAGGAACAAGATATCTATGTGTTGATGAATATCCCATATGCTGATTTTTACAAGGCAGAATTAAATAAAAATGATGTGAAGTAGATGTGACAACTTCAGCAACAAAGGCAAAAACAAGAAGTGCATTAGCCAATGGATCTTATCATGCAGACAATACTGGAGAGCATATTTCAGGAATCACTTATCCTGTAAGATCAAAGCAGGAACAGATCTGTCTAATTTAAAACAAATTACAGACGCTTCTAAAGTTTCAATTACAGTAAATATGAAAGGAAAAGAAATAACAACAGAATATAAAGGCAAAGATGCTTTATTTGAAAGTGCAGATTATTCATATTATGTATTAAGTACAGCACCAGCGTACTATAAAGAATTAACTGTAAATGAAAATGGGACTTATTCTTTTGGTAAGACTACAGCAACTAAAAAAACAGTAGAAGGTGCAGCAATTGAGAAGTTTAAGACATCATCTAAGTATGGAGATTATCAATTAAATTTAAACTTTGATAAGGTTGCGGATAGTGACCAGATCAGTGGGAATACGAAAGTTCTTGCAGCAGTGATCACAACAACTGATGGAACACAATATGGATTAAGACATGTAGAAAATATCTGGAAAGGGACAGAATTTGCATGGGGAACAGGATTTACAACACAGTCTCATGGTTGCCCAATTTCTGGAGAACATTATGCATCTATGATGGGAAAAACAATTGATGCAGTAACATATTATACAGAAAATGGTGTAGTGAAATATGATATTGATGATACATATGTACCATATAAGTTTGATACAAGTGCATTTAAAGTTGAAAATGCAGATGTAACTTCAGGAAGTGCAAAAGTAACTGTGCCAACATTACCAAAAGCGTATGATGCAGAATATGCAGTAGAAGGGTTAACAAACGTCAGTGTTGAAAATGGAACATTAAAATATAATGCAACAGGTGTGAAACCAGGACAGTATACATTAAATGTAACAGATAAAAGCTCAAAATATGTACCATTTAGCACAAGTTTTACCTTAACTACAGATAATGTTGTGGCAGTATATAACAATAATGTTAAAGCACCTGCATTAGTAGCAGCAAAAGATGTACAGGCAGATGATTTTGCAAACTTTGTAAAAAATATTCAGAAGTATCTGTGAACGGAAAAGAGTATGCAGCATCAGGAAAAGGATCTGTAAAATTGATCAATGAAGATGGAACATTGGTGACAACAGCAGATGCATTAAAAGCAGAAGGTACATATAACATTGTTGTAACAGCGACTGGATATAATAAAACATTAGAATTTACATATACAAACAGGTCAGATACAACAGCAACAAAGCCATCAGATGCTACAACAGCAACAAAGCCTGCAGCTACAACAACAGCAACAAAACCAGCTGTAAAACCAGTCAAAAAAGTAACAGTTAAGAAACAGACAGCAAAAGTAAAAGCAGGAAAGAAAAAATTAACAGTTACAATGGAAGAAAGACAAAAACGTATCTGGATACCAGATCAAGATCGCAACTAAGAAAAACTTCAAAGGTGCAAAGACATACACAGTAAAATCTTACAAGACATATAAGAAAGTCATCAAGAAGTTAAAAGCAAAGAAAAAATATTTTGTAAAAGTACGTGCATACAAGACAGTAGGAAAATCTAAAGTTTATGGTGCATACAGTGCAGTAAGATCTTGCAAAGTGAAATAATGAAAAAATAAATAGTAGCGTATAGTTTTTTCTGAAAAATAAAAACACGAGATTGCCATAGAAGGTAGCAGTCTCGTGTTTTGTTGTTATCTAATCATAAAGTTTTTAAAATATCTAAATCCAAATCATATTTATGAGGTATATCAGATCGTAATAGTGTTTTGATGGAATTTTTCTTCAAACGATTATTAATCGTAACATAAGATTTATCAAGCATTTCAGCCATTTCTCTGGCAGACAATGGTTCCAGACCAAATAAAGAATTCTGTAATAGTAAATGAAGAATTCCATAATCCGTTTTATCTTTAAAATTAGACAATAATATTCGCTCGAAATAATGCAAACGTTCTATTTTGTCTTCCAGAGAATCGATTAATGCTTCAATGGATGCAAGAATAATTTCTAGAAAATTTGTAATAAACCAGTCAGGTCACCACGATTATCAGTATCATTTGTATAATCAAAACTTTTATAATATTTGGAAATATTTTGTTTTATTGTTTTTGCTAAATGATAGCTGATCAGAGGCTCTAATTCCTTGGATAAAAGATAACTGCTGATAAAACGATTTGTTCTTCCGTTTCCATCATAAAATGGATGGATATATCCAAATAGATAATGAAAGACGGAGATTCGAATCAAAGGAGGAATGGATTTATTATGCAATATAAATAAAGCTTTTTCCATACAGGCAATAATTTCGGTTTCTCCAGATATTCCACGGTGAATTTCTTTCATATGTGGACTGTAAACGGAAACAGATTTTCTTCGAAAAAAATTCCATCTGGAAGATTCAAAGGATCATTATTTTTAATTTCTTCACTCACTAATTCATTATAAATATTTCGAATGTCAGAGCAATTATGAATTGAAATTTTTTCAGAATTTTTTAGTAAATTATATTTTTGAACTAATCCATAAAGACGCATATTTTTTTTTGTGATCGATTGTGTATTTAATATATCTTGGATCTCACGTCGAGTACTATTTACGCCTTCAATTTCATTTGTAAGTTTTACTTCATCTATAAGACAGGTTTGAGTATACTGTTCCAGAGCAATCTGAGGGAGTCTTGATTTTAAATAGATTAAAGTCTGGGTAAGTTTATAGATTCTTGATGTTAAATTTAAAATTTCGGTAGTTGGGAGTGAAAAGCATGGAAAACCATGAATTCAAAATCATAATGTAATGCCAGTTCATTTTATATCGGGAAGAATAGATAGATTCAAATTGATTTCGGTTTGTATATCGATATTTTTTTAAAATGTGATAATCCATAGTTGTCCTCCTTAAAAAATATAAAGTGAATTTTAATAATAATAGAAGTATAACATAAATAAAAAATATGCTATTTTTTTAATTTTTTATGTTATACTACATGTAAAAATAAAAAACGAGAGAAATTTTAATTTCTCTCGTTTTTTATGAGCAATTGATAAGATTATCGTTTCTTTTTTGAGAAGCTAACTGATTTGCCAGATTCACGATCGTCTCGATTGGATTTGCAAGTTTACTGTGGTTCATAGCTTCAATATATTTATCACGATCTTCATAAACGCTGTTAACAGCATTCAATAAAGTTTCGCTTGTAACATCCTTCTCCTGAAGCACATAGCTGTATCCCTGATTCTCAAAAGATTCAGCATTTAGGATCTGGTCTCCACGGCTGGCTTCTAATCCAAGAGGAATCAGGATATTTGGCTTTCTAAGTGCAAGAAGCTCACAGATCGCATTCGCTCCAGCACGGGACACAACAACATTTGCACATGCAAAATAATGTTTTAACTCATCTTTGACATATTCAAACTGTTTGTAACCTTCTCTGCCTTCAAGGCTTTCATCTAAGTTATTACGTCCACACAGATGAATGATCTGGTATTTTTCAAGTAACGCATCAATGTTACTGCGGATCGCATTGTTGATCGCAACAGATCCAAGACTTCCACCAATAACAAGAAGTACAGGTTTTGCTTCTGTAAATCCACACAGACGAAGTCCTTCTTCGCATTTTCCTGTAAATAATTCTTCACGGATCGGAGAACCTGTTAGTACAGCTTTTCCTTCAGGAAGAAGTTTTACTGTCTCAGGAAAGTTGCAGCATACTTTACTTGCACTAGGAATACTTAACTTGTTTGCTAATCCTGGAGTCATATCAGATTCATGAATGATCACGGGAATATGGAGCTGTTTGGCAGCAATCACAACAGGCACAGTGACAAAGCCACCTTTGGAAAATACGACGTCTGGACGAAGCTTCTTTAAGATCTTCTTTGCTTCAAAAAATCCTTTGATAACTCTGAATGGATCAGAGAAGTTTTTGATATCAAAATAGCGGCGAAGCTTCCAGAAGAAATTCCATAGTAAGTAACACCGATATCTTCGATCAGTTTCTTTTCCATACCTTCGTAAGAACCAATATAATAAATATTATATCCTTCATCGATCAGTTTCGGTACAAGTGCCATATTTGGTGTAACATGTCCGGCAGTTCCTCCACCGGTTAATACGATTCGTTTCATGATCTTTTCACCCCGATTAATTATTTTCTTTGTACGCGATCAGTGCTTTAGAAAGCTGGTCTGGACAAGAAGTTCCACGGAAACCACACTGAATTCCAGATAATTTGTCGATAACTTCATCAATAGGCAGTCCCTTTGCTAATGCAGCGACACCAGTTGTATTTCCCTGACATCCACCAACAAAATGGATATCTGTTAAGATCCATTTTCTACCTCAAATTCAATTTCACTGGAACAAGTTCCTTTTGTTTTATATACCATAATTCTATTATCCTCCTGTAAATATATTTCAAAAATTAAGTATCTGGTAAAATGCCTAGATACACAACAAATTATAGTGCAAGAGAGTGTGTATTTCAAGAGATTCTTATTTGACATAAATTACGATTTCTCGTAAACTGAAATCAACATAAAAAGAAAAGGAGATAACATATGATTGGTATCATTGGAGCCATGGAAGAAGAATCAGTCAGCTG
>ENA-OQJH01001174-OQJH01001174.1-human-gut-metagenome-genome-assembly--contig:-NODE-1174-length-11645-cov-6.151676_pt1 | contig 11645 bp, 15 predicted proteins | sample MGYA00242597_ERZ504763 | MGnify/ENA primary metagenome ERZ504763 (study PRJEB26092, sample SAMD00036359) | human gut metagenome | host: Homo sapiens | study: EMG produced TPA metagenomics assembly of... | reverse complement strand
CTCTTGTCACCGCCAGCCGGAGTTTTCAAGGATAAAACAACCGGGAGATCAGGGCGTACTTTGGCGTATGCCCTGAAATTTTAGAGGGCAGACAGCGCCGGATACCTTTCTCTCTGCAGTTGTCCACATGGACGAGAAACGCCCCACCTGCACCTCTGCTTCGTGCCCCTGACTGCTGACGGACGGCTGAGCGCAAGGAGATCATCGGCAACCGCAAGAATCTTGTGAGGTGGCAGGACGAGTTCTGGCAGCACATGGTCAAGCAGTACCCGGAGCTGGAACGGGGTGAAAGTGCCAGCCAGACCGGGCGGGAGCACATCCCGCCCCGCATCTTCAAGGAGATGACCCAACTGACCAAGCAGAAGGAGCAGCTGGATGCCCTGCTGGTGGGTATCAATCCCTTCAACGGTAAGAGCCGAGCGGCGGAGATCAGCAAGGTGCTGGACAGCTATATTCCAACGTGGCACGGATGAGGATCAGCTGCGAAAGTACAACGTAGCCTTCACCAAGACCGCCGCCGAAAACGAAAAGCTGAAAGAGAAGAACAAGACGCTCTCTGCCTCGCTGGACAAAGCGAAGGAAGGGAGCGTCTTGAAGCGTCTGGAGGATGCCAAGCTGCGGCAGGACTATGAAGCCGCCCTGAAAACGCTGGACAGCATCCCGCCGGAGGTCATTCGATTTTATGAGAACCGCACGCAGGAACCTGTGGTGCACCACGATAAGTAAGGAGAAATGCCTATGTGTAATAAAATGTACGAGAATGTGAAATCTTTAGATTATACGAAAAAGTCCTTGCAGTCGGACTCCGATCCGGCTACAATGGAGGTGGTCACTCGAACCAATGCCGTCAAGTCTCCGACCAACAGCCCTAAAGCCCCGAAGCTGGTGTACACGGTAAAGGAGGTCGCACAGATGCTGGCCATCAGCAGCGTGCCGCCTACAACCTGTGCAACAGCACCACCGAGTTCCGTGTCCTGCGGGCAGGCGGAAGCATCCGCATCCCGAAGGACAGCTTCGATGCGTGGCTCTACCGGGCAGCTTGATAAGGAGGCAAATCTATGGCATATATCACGAAACGCGGCAGCTCTTACAGCGTCCGCTACACCTATCAGGACGAGCACGGCAAGAGCTGCGACAAATGGGAGAGCTTTCCCACCAAAGAGGAGGCGGTCAAACGCCAGAAGCAGATTGAGCATGAACTGGCGACCGGTAACTTCCTGATCCCGTCCACGGTGACGGTGGCAGAGTTCCTGATGGATTGGCTGCCCAAGCAGTGCAGCAAGCACAAGTGGGCACCCAAGACCTACCAGTCCAATCTGGCGCTCATCCAGAACCTCATCATCCCTTATATCGGAGATGCAGATGCAGAAGCTGCGGCCTTACCACATCGAAGCCTGTACGACACCCTGAGCAAGACCCCTTGCGGGCAGTATGTGGGCGGCAAGCGGCGAGACCTCTCGCCCAAGCAGCAGAAGCGCACCCTCTCCGGCACTACCCTCCATGAAGTCCACCAACTGCTGCACAATTCCTTTCTGCTGGCGGTGGAGTGGGGCATCCTCATCAAAGCCCGTCCCGGTGGAAAGCGCCCAAAAGACCACCCAAGAGCGCAGCATCTGGAGGTGGAGGAGATGCGGGCAGCGCTGGACAGCATGAGGATTCCATCCTGCATCTGGCGGTGCACCTGACGCTGGTGGGTGCGCTGCGGGAAGGGGAGGTGGCAGGTCTGACCCCGGAGGACATCGACTTTGATGCTGCCAACGGCATGGGCACCTTCACCGTCACCCGTTCCATGCAGCGGGTGCAGAAGGACACGCTGGCACAGGTGGACAAGGGCTGCATCCTCCGCATCTTCCCGGACAAGCTGGAGGGCAGCAAGACCTCCCTCATCCTGAAAGACACCAAGACCGAAGCCTCCTGCCGCACCATCTTTATGACCGCCGCCCTGCGAGAGGAACTGAAGCAGTGGCTGGAACGGCTGAAGCGGGAAGAAGCCCTCGACCCGGAGCGGTACCGCAACAGCGGGATGCTGCTGCGACTGCCCAACGGTCTGGCGGTGGAGCCGGTGCTCATCCGCAAAAAGTTCCTGAAATGGCAGGACGCGCACCCGGAGTTCCCGCGCATCGTCTTTCACGGTCTGCGCCATTCCAGCGCCACCTACCAGTTGATGATCTCCGGCGGCGACATCAAGGCGGTGCAGGGGACCACAGGACACGCCAGTGCGGATATGCTGGTGAACACTTACGCCCATATCCAGCAGTCCTCCCGTGTGGAGCTGGGCAAGAAGTTTGAAAGCGGCTTCTATGCCAAGCCCGACACCTCCAGCCCGCAGGCTATACCCGCCGCAGGCGAACCCACCATCTCCATGACGGCTCTTTTGGAATTGCTCAAGGATGCCGACCCGGAAATGAAGGCAAAACTCCGCCTGGCACTGCTCACCTGATGCAAAAAAGGCACTGATTGCAATGCAATACAGCGCCTACATAATCGGACATGGATAACACCGACCGTGCAAAAACCGTGCAGAAACCGTGCAGCCATGGCTTACAAAACAAAAAAGCCATGAAATCTTTCGATTTCACGGCATTTTCTGGTGCGATGGAAGGGACTCGAACCCCCGGCCTACTGATTCGTAGTCAGTCACTCTATCCAGCTGAGCTACCAACGCATACGTTCCGGTCGGAACAAGATGTATTTTATCACGCAGGGCGGGGTTTGTCAACAGTTTTTTGCGGATTTTTTGATTTTATTTTCGTTTTTTATTTTTCCGCACAGAAAAGTACGTCTTTTCAATATTTTCCGTGTGGACCTCAGGCTTCCTCTGCCAGACGCTCGGCGATGCGGACACCGGTCGGCGTTGCAGCAAGGCCGCCCTGGCCGGTCTCCCGCAGATCAGGGGAGAGCAGACTGCCCACGCGGCCCATGGCATCAATGACTTCATCGCAGGGGATGGCGTAATCTACCCCCGCAAGCGCCATATTGGCGCAGGAAACGGCGTTCACGGCACCAACAACATTGCGCTTGATGCAGGCACCTCCACCAGACCGGCCACAGGGTCGCAGACCAGGCCCAGCAGGTTGCCCAGTGCCATAGCGGCAGCGGCGGCGCACTGCTCCGGCGTGCCGCCCTTCAGGTGGCAGAGGGCGGCGGCGGCCATAGCGCTGGCGCTCCCACCTCAGCCTGACAGCCTCCCTCAGCACCGGCCAGAGTGGCCCGGGCGGCGATGACCTGCCCGAAGCCTGCGGCCACATAGAGGGCATCACAGATGGCTTCTTCATCGGCCTCGCCTGCACGGGCAAGGGGAAGCAGCACCGCCGGTAGCACACCGCAGCTGCCCGCTGTGGGGGCAGCAACGATCCGTTTCATGCAGGCGTTGCACTCAGCGGTCTTGAGGGCTTCGGCGGTCACCTCAGCAAGGTAATCCCCGCCATAGCTCCTGCCCGCCTGATGGGCCTGTTCCACCTTGGCGGCATCGCCGCCGGACAGGCCGCTGCGGCTGCGCTGGGCAGGGTCATAATCCAGGCTGGTGGCTCCATCACATGCCACAGGTGATGCATGGCATGGCGGCTGGCCTCTTCGGTCAGGCGGCTCTCGGCCAGATCACTGCGCAGGATGGCCTCGGCAAGGGAGATGTTCTGGCTGCGGGCAGCGGCCAGCATTTCTTCACAGGATAAAAAGGACATGGTCATTCCTCCGCGTCTTCTTCGGGCTCGTCGATGTTCAGGCAGGTCACCTTCAGGATGCCGGGCAGGGTCGCCAGCTTCCGTTCCAGCGGGTGGGGGATGTGGGAATCGCACTCCAATACCATAACGGCATAGCCGCCGGTTCCTGCGCGGAACACCTGCATCGATGCAACGTTGATCCTGCGCACGGCAAGGCAGGTGGTCACCTCGGCGATGCAGCCGGGGGTGTCCTCATTGTGAATGATCAGGGTGTTGCTGTCGCCGCCGAAATCGGCGGGCACGCCGTCGATTTCGGTCACGCGGATGCGCCCGCCGCCTACCGAAGCGGCTTTCATGGAAAGCACCCGCCCCTCCCGGCCCGTCAGGTGAGGACGGCGGTATTGGGTGAGCAGAGCGCAGCTCCACCGGATGGATCCGGAATGCCATGCCCTGCTCTGCGGCCAGGGCAAAGCTGTCGGGCAGGCGGGGATCATCGGGCCGCAGGCCAAGCAGGCCGGCGACCAGGGCTTTATCCGTGCCATGTCCCTTTCCGGTGGTGGCAAAACTGCCGTACAGGCCGATATCCGCCTGCGCCGGGATCTCGCCCAGAAGCTTCTGGGCCGTGTAGCCGATCCGGGCGGCACCCGCTGTATGGCTGGAAGAGGGGCCGATCATAACCGGCCCGAGAACGTCAAACAAGCGCATCCGATGCACATCCTTTCGTGCTCCGCCGGGCAAAAACGCCCGCTTCGCACTTTTTTCTCTCTTTTATTATACCGCTTTTGCCACACTTGTGCTATAATAACTTTACTAATGTTTGAAATCGCTCCTTTGGGGGCAACACGGAGGTTGGATTCCTATGAAACTGGTAAGCGTGGAAACTCCCGAAAAGAGTGTCTGCAAGATGACCTTCAGCGCAACGGCTGAGGAGCTGGAGACCGCATCCAATGCGGTGTATGAGCGCACCCGCGCCAGCTACACCATCAAGGGCTTTGCCAAGGGCGAGGCCGACCGTGCTCAGATCGAGGCCGACCGCGGCGAGCACACATTCTGGTATGATGCCATCAACGACCTGATGGATCGCGATGTTCCTGCCCTGTACGAGGCCGCCATGGCCGAGCACGGCTTCAAGGCGGTGGATGAGCCCAGCTATGACCTGGTCAGCGTTAAAAAGGACGAGGCTTTGTAGCCACCGCCACCACCCCGCTGCAGCCGGAGCTGAACCTGACCCAGACCACCGGCTTCCATGTGGAGTGCGTGACCCCCGCCGTCACCGACAAAGAGATTGATGCCGTGCTGGAGCGCCGCCGCAATGCTGCCGCCGAGCTGGTGCCCCACAAGGCCCGGCCGTCAAGGGCAACATCGTTCACATCGATTACGAGGGCCTGCTGGACGGCAAGCCCTTCCAGGGCGGTTCCGCACAGAACCAGACCCTGCAGCTGGGCAGCGGCCGGATGATCCCCGGCTTTGAGGATGGCATTCTGGGCCACAAGGGCGGCGAGGAATTCGAGATCAACGTCACCTTCCCGGTACGCTATCACGTCAAGGACCTGGCCGGAAAGCCCGTTGTCTTTAAGATCAAGCTGATTGATGTCTGCGTCCGCCAGCTGCCCGCCCTGAACAGCGATTTTGCCAAGAAGGTGGGCAAGGTGGACACCATGGAAGCGTTCCGGGAGCAGGTGCGCAAGCAGCTGCACGACGCAAGCACGCCAGCGCCTGAACCGCGCCAAGGATCAGGTGTTGACCCAGCTGGCCTCTGCCGCTGAGGGCGAGATCCCCAGCGTTCTGGTGGAGAGCACCTACCAGCAGGAGATGCAGAACATCCAGCAGCAGCTCCAGATGCAGCGCATGAGCCTGGACCGCTACCTGAGCCAGATCCACCAGACCCGCGAGAACTTCACGGCCAACGTTCACGCCGCCGCCGAGAAGAACACCCGCGCCCGGATGGCTCTGCTGCAGGTCGCCCAGAACGAGGGTCTGGTGCCCACCGATGAGGAGATCACCAAGAACCTGCAGGAGCGCGCCGACCGCACCAAGAAAACGCTGGAAGAGGTCAAGGCCAACGCCAACATCCCCGCCATGCAGCGCAGCGAGGCCATCCGCCGCGCCGCCGACTGGGTGATCGAGCACTCCACCATCGAAGAAAAGTAAGTTTCAAAAGTACAACAAAAAGAGCCTGTCTCCAAGGAATTTCGGGAGACAGGCCCTTTTCTTTTGCAGTTTATTTTGTCAGGAGATTGAAGCCCATGACCACGATGCCCAGCACGACCAGAACGATGCCGGTTGCACGGTTCAGGGTCTTGGCATCGGCCTTATTGGCAAAGACAGCGGCGATGCGGGCCCACAGCAGGGTGAACAGGACGCAGAGGATAAACACGGTCCAGTCCGGTGCGCCGCCGATGGCAAAGTGGGAGACCGCACCGGTCAGGGCGGTGAAAGTCATAATAAACACGCTGGTGCCCACGGCAGTTTTGAGCTCGTAGCCCAGCACGCTGGTCAGGATGAGCAGCATCATCATACCGCCGCCGGCACCGATAAAGCCGCAGATCATCCGATGACCACACCGCAGACGATAGACTGGAGGCACGCTTCTTAGCAGAGACCCCCTGCATGGCTTCTTTGGTGGTCATAACGGGCTTGACGATGAATTTAATGCCCAGCAGGAATGTCATAAACACCGAGAAGCTGCCCATGGTGGTAGAAGGAACCAGGCTTGCCACCCAGCTGCCCACCACGGTGAACAGCAGCACACTGGCCATCATGATCAGGCCGTTTTTGATATCCAGGTTCTTGTTTTTGTGGTAGGTGTAGGCAGACACCGCACTGGCCAGCACATCCGAGGAAAGTGCAATACCGACTGCCATATAGGGGTCCATCCTCAGGAAGGTGATGAGCATCGGGCTGATGACAGCGGCGGCGCTCATGCCCGCAAAGCCGGTGCCCAGGCCCGCGCCCATTCCGGCAAAAAAGGTAACGATGATGGTAAACAGCAGGTTCATCTTATTCTTCTCCTTCTAGGATCGCGTCCAGATTTTCGCTCATCGTATCGATGACTTCAAAAAATATCTCAAGTTTTTCTTCCTCCAGCCCTGCCATCAGGCGGCGGATGAAATCATCCTGCATCCTGCGGCCCTGTTCGATGATGGACTGCGCCTTTTCGGTGCAGGCAAGCTCCGTTTTGCGGCGGTCGCCCAACACCGGACGGCGCTCCAGAAAGCCCTCCTGCACCAGCTTGTCCACATTCACCGAGACAAGGTTCGCCTTGATGTGGCGCACCTCCACGATATCGCGGGCGGTCGTGTAGTTGGGGTTGTTGGCAAGGAACATCAGGATATCAAACGCTGTCTGCGGCAGGTGCAGCTTCTGGCACAGCGGCTTGCAGACGGCGCTGTACGCAAGGCCCGTCTTGTTGGCAAATTCCACACTGGGGTTCAGCTCACGCATTGCTCGCCCTTCTTTCTCTCTTTTTGAATTGTTCATTTTTGAAGTATTTTAGCACAGGAAATCTCTGTTGTCAAGGGCAGGCGGTGTGAAATCTCCTGATCCATATATTTTGTCCAACGCAAAAAGCCCGCACCATGAAGATTTTCACGGTACGGGCTTTTGATATGCTTCAGGACAGGGTCACAGCACCGCCACGGCGAGGAACCGCACAACGAGCGCGGCAAGCCATGCCACAACGCACTGGTTCACGACCATAACGGTGGCCCAGCGGCCGCCCATCTCCCGCTTGACCGATGCCACTGCGGCGATGCAGGGGGTGTAGAGCAGGCAGAACACCAGCAGGGGAGCCGCTGCCGCCGGGCTGAGCGCCGCGCCCAGTGCGGCAGAGGAGCCATACAGGATGGTAAGGGTAGAGACAACGCTCTCCTTTGCCATAAAGCCGGTGATCAGCGCCGTGGACACCCGCCAGTCGCCAAAGCCCAGCGGTGCGAACAACGGCGCGATGCCGCTGGCGATCCAGGCCAGAATGCTCTCCTGCGGGTCTGCGGTCAGGCTGAGCTGGAAGTCAAAGTTCTGCAGGAACCAGATGATGATGGTTGCCAGGAAGATGACCGTAAAGGCACGCTCGAGGAAATCCCGGGCCTTTTCCCAGAGCAGCTGGGCCACATTTTTCAGGCCAGGCAGGCGGTAGTTGGGCAGCTCCATGACAAAGGGCACGGCCTCGCCCTTGAACAGCGTTCCCTTGAGCAGAAAGGCCATTCCGATACCCACAAGGATGCCCAGGAAATACAGGCCCACCATGACCAGTGCGGCGTACTCCGGGAAGAAGGTCACCGCAAACAGGCTGTAGATCGGGAGCTTGGCCGAGCAGCTCATAAAGGGCGTGAGCAGAATGGTCATTTTCCGGTCCCGCTCCGAGGGCAGCGTGCGGCTTGCCATCACACCGGGGACCGTGCAGCCAAAGCCGATGAGCATGGGCACGATGCTGCGGCCCGAAAGACCGATGCGCCGCAGCAGCTTGTCCATCACAAAGGCCACGCGGGCCATATAGCCGGTATCCTCCAGCAGGGAAAGGAAGAAGAACAGGGTCACGATGATGGGCAGGAAGCTCAGCACACTGCCCACACCGGTAAAGATGCCGTCGATCACCAGCGAATGCACTGCATCATTGACGTTCCATGCCGTCAGGGCATTGTCCACAAGGATCGTCAGGTTCCCAATGCCCAGTTCCAGCAGGCCTTGCAGCCCCGCGCCGATCACGCCGAAGGTCAGATAGAACACCAGCGCCATGATGCCCACGAATGCCGGGATCGCCGTATATTTTCCGGTGAGGAAGTGGTCGATCCTTGCGCTGCGCAGCTGCTCCTTGCTCTGGTGGGGCTTTACCACGGTCTGGTTCACCAGCTGATGGATAAAGTGGAACCGCATGTCTGCAATGGCGGCGGCGCGGTCCAGGCCGCGCTCCTGCTCCATCTGCAGGATGATATGCTCGATCATCTCTTTTTCGTTCTGATCCAGCTTCAGGGCCTCCTCAATGCGGGGGTCGCCCTCCACCAGCTTTGTGGCGGCAAAGCGCCACCGGGATCCCCGCCGCCCGGGCGTGGTCCTCGATGAGGTGGATGATGCCGTGGATACAGCGGTGAACCGCACCGCCGTGGTCATCCTCGCCGCAGAAGTCCATCCGGCCCGGACGCTCCTGATACTTTGCCACATGGATGGCGTGATCCACCAGCTCATCCACGCCCTCGTTCTTGGCGGCGGAAATGGGGACCACCGGGATGCCCAGCATCGCTTCCATCTCGTTAATGTTGATGGTGCGCCGTTGCCGCGCACCTCATCCATCATATTCAGTGCCAGCACCATGGGGGTGTCCAGCTCCATCAGCTGCATCGTTAAGTACAGGTTGCGCTCGATGTTGGTGGCATCCACGATGTTGATGATGCCCGTGGGCTTTTCGCCAATGATGAACTGCCGGGTCACGATCTCCTCGCTGGAATAGGGCGACATGGAGTAGATGCCGGGCAGGTCGGTGACTTCGGTATCGGGGTACTCCCGGATGGCACCGCTCTTGCGGTCCACCGTCACGCCCGGAAAGTTGCCCACATGCTGGTTGGAGCCGGTGAGCTGGTTGAACAGGGTCGTTTTGCCGCAGTTCTGATTTCCGGCCAGCGCAAAGGTCAGCACCGTTCCCTCCGGCAGCGGGTGTTCGCCCTTTTTGGTGTGGTAGCGGCCGCCCTCGCCCAGGCCCGGGTGCTCCACCATCCGGCCAGCCTTCCGTGCCGGAGCTGCTGCGGGTGCTTCCGCCGGGGTGATCTCGATCCGTGCCGCATCGTCCAGCCGCAGGGTCAGCTCATAGCCGTGGATCTGCAGCTCCATGGGGTCTCCCATGGGGGCAAATTTCACCAGCGTGACCTTCTCGCCGGGAATCAGCCCCATATCCAGAAAATGCTGGCGGAGTTCTCCCGTTCCGCCCACTGTATCGATCACGGCACTTTCGCCGATCTTCAGTTCCTTTAATGTCATGGCAGATGCCTTTCCTTCGACAAAATGTTAGTGTATGTGAACAGTCTTAATATAAGCTAACTCAAAGGCATTGTCAAGGCAGGAAGCGGCAAAAATTCTCGCCTGTCCCCGCTGTTTTTTGTAGAACTCTTTCTCCTGTTCCGGCAGATTTCCGGGCAAAAGAAAACGCACCCCTGAATTTTCACGTTCAAAGGTGCGTTTTGAAAGCAGTTCTGTTTACTTCACGGTGTGGTAGCCATCGGGGTTGTTCTTCTGCCAGTTCCAGCTGTCGGCACACATCTCCTCGATGCCGTACTCAGCCACCCAGCCCAGCTCATTCTTGGCCTTGGTGGGATCGGCATAGCACTCGGCGATATCGCCGGGGCGGCGGGGATCGATCACATAGGGGAGCTTCTTGCCGCAGGCCTTCTCAAAGGCATGGATGACATCCAGCACGCTGTAACCGTGGCCGGTGCCCAGGTTGCAGATGAACAGGCCGCAGTTGGTCTGCAGCTTCTTGATGGCGCAGACATGGCCCCGGGCCAGGTCAACCACATGGATGTAATCGCGCACACCGGTGCCGTCGGGGGTGGGGTAGTCGTTGCCAAAGACGTGCACCTTTTCCAGCTTGCCCACGGCCACCTTGGCGATGTAAGGCATCAGGTTGTTGGGGATGCCGTTGGGGTCCTCGCCGATCAGGCCGGACTTGTGGGCACCGATGGGGTTGAAGTAACGGAGCAGGGCCACGTTCAGGGTGGGGTCAGCCTTGCAGACATCGGTCAGGATGCGCTCGGTAAAGGCCTTGGTGGTGCCGTAGGGGTTGGTGGTGGCACCCACGGGGAAGTCCTCGGTGATGGGCACGCTGGCGGGGTCGCCGTAGACAGTGGCGGAGGAGCTGAACACGAAGTTGCGGCAGTTGTGGCGGCGCATCACGTCCAGAATGACCAGCGTGCAGTTGAGGTTGTTATAGTAGTACTCGATGGGCTTGGAAACACTCTCGCCCACAGCCTTATAGGCAGCAAACTGGATGACGGCATCGATATCAGGGCACTCGGTGAAGATCTTCTCCACGTCCTCGTGCTTTGTCATATCGGCCTGATAGAACCGGAAGTCCTTGCCGGTGATCTGCTTGACCCGATCCAGCACCACGGGGGAAGCGTTGTAATAGTTATCTGCCACCACGATGTCAAAGCCAGCGTTCAGCAGTTCGATACAGGTGTGGCTGCCGATATAACCGGCACCGCCGGAAACCAAAATTGCCATAAAAGTACCTCTCTTCTCGTCACCAAAGTTGCTTGCGCGGGGCAGGCCCGCCTTCTGCCACAAGGATACAACGTTTTGGCCGCAGAATCAAGTAACGGGAATTTTATAAGGATGGATTTTTGTTTCCATTTATTTTTCCGCGCATTGATTTACAAGCGTTTTTTGTGTTTTGCACATGGAGTGATGGAACGCTTTGTGCAAATCAGAGAAAAAGGCCCTCCCGGGCAAAGCCGTCAGGCTTTGAATGAGAGGGCTGCATTTTACAGTTTCCCGCACTGTTTGCCGGTGAAGAACCGCAGGGTGGTGTTGGCACGGAACACTTTCCCGGCCCGCAGGGCGGTGGAGGGGAACTCCGGGTGGGAGGGGCTGCAGGGGAAGTGCTGGTCTCCAGCGCAAAGCCGCCGTATTTCTGCATCGGCACGCCGCCTTGCCGGGGGCAGGGCAGTCCTGCAGGAAATTGCCGGTGTAGAGCTGCACGCCAGGCTGGGTGGTATAGACCTTCATGCTGATGCCGGTCTTATCGCTGGAAGCCCAGGCGCACAGGCTCTGGCTGGCCCCGCGGCCCTGTCGATGACAAAGCAGTGGTCATAGCCGCCGCCCACCATGGTGGTCTGGGAAAAGCCGGTGTCGATGTCCCCGGCCAATGGGCTTGCCCGCCCGGAAATCCATCGGCGTGCCCGCCACGGGCAGAATATTGCCGGTGGGCAGGTCGTCGTTGTTGCCCTCTAGATAGCGGGACGCATAGATGCGCAGCTTCTGGCCCAGCACATCGCCGCC
>ENA-OQJH01001173-OQJH01001173.1-human-gut-metagenome-genome-assembly--contig:-NODE-1173-length-11645-cov-6.735023_pt1 | contig 11645 bp, 17 predicted proteins | sample MGYA00242597_ERZ504763 | MGnify/ENA primary metagenome ERZ504763 (study PRJEB26092, sample SAMD00036359) | human gut metagenome | host: Homo sapiens | study: EMG produced TPA metagenomics assembly of... | reverse complement strand
CTCCAGCCGCGGCATCCTGCTGGCCTACAAGAAGCAGCCCGGCGTGGCTTTTGATGAGGCGCTTACAACGAGTGTGTGAACATGAAGGAGGCCATTGCTCATGCGTGCAGCCTGCTGTGAAGCCACCGTTCTGAGCCATGAGAGCATCCTGCCGGACATCCGGCTCCTGCGTGCCTCTGGCCTGACCGGGAGCATGCCCCCCACGCCGGGCAGTTCTTTACCCTGCGTGCCTGGGGTGCTGATGAGGCCCCCTTCCTGTCCCGCCCCATCAGCGTGCACAAGTGGGAGCCGGAGACCCAGACCATTGAGTTCCTGTATCAGGTCATCGGCGAGGGCACTCACAAAATTGCCCAGCTGAAGACCGGCGATACCTTCCAGCTGACCGGCCCCATGGGCAACGGCTTTGATATCCCGGCCCTGGCCGAACAATACCATAAGATCGCTGTGGTGGGCGGCGGCATTGGCACCGCCCCCATGTATCAGGTCACCCGGGAACTGGCAGCTGCAGCTGCAGGCCCGATGTGTTCTTCGGCTTCCGGGATACCCCTTACTGCATGGAAGAGTACCGCTCCATCGCAAATGTGGTAAAGGTATCCACCGATACCGGCGCAGTGGGCTTCCACGGCTTTGTGACCCAGCTGTATGACCCGGCAGATTACGATGCCGTGCTGATCTGCGGCCCCACCGTGATGATGAAAAACGCTGCCCGGATCTGTGCCGAAAAGGGCACCCCCTGCTTCGTGAGCCTGGAAAAGAAGATGGCCTGCGGCATTGGTGCCTGCCTTGGCTGCACCTGCGAGACCAAGGGCGGCGAGGGCAAGAGCGTGTGCAAGAATGGCCCGGTCTTTGATGCAACGGAGGTGTTCTTCTGATGGCTGACCTGAAAACAAACCTGCTGGGCTTTGTGATGAACAGCCCGGTCATCGGCGCTTCCGGCACTGTGGGCTACGGTGTGGAGTACGAGGAACTGGCCGATTTTTCCAAGATCGGCGGCATCTCCGGCAAGGGCCTGACCCTGCACGGCCAGTACGGCAACAAGGGTGAGCGCCTGTGGGAGACCCCCTCCGGTCTCATCAACAGCATCGGCCTGCAGAACCCCGGCGTTCAGCACTTCATTGACGTGGAGCTGAACGAGATGCTGGAGCTCAAGCAAAAATACGGCACAGTGGCCATTGCCAATCTGGGTGGACACAGTGAGGAAGAGTATGTTGAGGGTGCGGCTCTGCTGAGCGAGAGCGCTGTGGACATCGTGGAGCTGAACATCTCCTGCCCCAATGTCAAGGTGGGCGGCATGCCTACGGCGTGAAGGCTGAGGCCGCCGGTGAGGTGGTGCGGATGGTCCGCGCGGCCTGCAAAAAGCCCCTGATGGTCAAGCTGAGCCCCCAGGCAGAGAACATCCCGAGATGTGCAAGGCTGTGGAGCCGCCGGTGCGGATGCCATCAGCTGACCAACACCTTCCAGCCTGCGCCATCGATCTGGAAAAGCGCAAGCCGGTGTTCAACAACATCTTTGCCGGTCTGTCCGGCCCGGCGGTGCGGCCCATTGCCCTGCGCATGGTCTGGCAGGCAGTGGGTGCCGTGAACATCCCGGTGGTGGGTCTGGGTGGCATTGCCACCGGCCGTGACGCACTGGAATTCATCATGCAGGTGCCACGGCGGTGCAGGTGGGCGCGGCAAACTTTGCCAACCCCCGCGCCATGGAGACCATTGCCGATGAGATGGCACAGTGGATGGATGCCCACGGCGTGAAAACGCTGGAGGAGATCCGCGGCTGCGCACGAAATGCTGAATAATCGAGCTGATATACCAGAATAAACACGGTTTATGCGTATAAAGTGAAAATTTGCGCATAAATTTGCAATTGCTGCAAAAGCGTGGTACAATACCGTTCAAAAGATATTTTTCATAAAAAAGAGAGGGAGAACTACAATGAGTGAAGCACTTGAAATTCTGAAGAGCTGTGACGCATTCCTGGAGGGCCATTTCCTGCTCTCCTCCGGCCGCCATTCCAGCGCATACTGCCAGATGGCCTACCTGCAGCAGTACCCTGACCGCTGCGCCGAGGTAATGAAGGCTGTGGCCGATCAGATCAAGAAGCTGGATGTGGATGTCATCGTGGGACCTGCCATGGGCGGCATCGTCTATGCTTACGAGCTGGCCCGCCAGACCGGCAAGCGCGCCATCTTCACCGAGCGCGTGGACAATGTGATGACCCTGAAGCGCTTTGCCATCCAGCCGGGTGAGAAGTGCATCATTGCTGAGGACGTTGTCACCACCGGCATCTCCTCCCTGGAGACCAAGCGCGTGATCGAAGAGGCCGGCGGCATCTGCCTGGGCATCACCTGCGTGGTGGACCGCACCAAGCCTGAGGCTCCGTCTCCCATTCCCATCCTGGCCACGCCTGAAGCTGGACCTGCCCAACTACGCACCCGAGGAGTGCCCCATCTGCAAGGAGGGCAAGCTGCCCCTGGTTCACCTGGCAGCCGCAAGATGAAGCAGGAAGCCAAGCAGACCCTGTAACTTGACAACAACCGTGTTGAAACAAGGAGTACCTATGAACGCTTATCTTCTTTTGGCAAACGGCATGGTCTTTGCAGGCCAGTCAGTGGGTGCTGAGGGCGTTACCGTGGGCGAAGTCGTCTTTGCCACCGGTATGGTGGGCTTTGAAGAGACCCTGACCGACCCCAGCTACTACGGCCAGATCATCACCCAGACTATCCCCTCATCGGCAACTACGGCATGAACAAGGACGATATGGAGTCGGATTGCATCTGGGCCAAGGGCTACATTGTGCGCGAGGCCTGCACCACCCCCTCCAACTGGCGCTGTGAGGAGACGCTGGACAGCTTTTTGAAGAAAAACAATACCATCGGCATCGAGGGCATCGACACCCGCCACCTGACCCGCATCATCCGGGAGAGCGGCGTGATGAACGGTGCCATCCTGACCACCTTTGACCCCGCTGACCCTGCCAACAAGGCCGAGACGGAGAAGCTGCTGGAGACCATCCGCGCCTATGCCGTGACGGATGCCGTCAAGAGCGTGACCTGTGAGAAGCCCGAGGTCTTTAACGAGAAGGGCGAGACCCACATCGTGCTGATGCACTACGGCTGCAAGCGCAATATCGTGCGCTGCCTGGTCAAGCGCGGCTGCAAGGTAACGGTGATGCCCGCCTTTGCCACCGCTGAGGAAGTGGCTGCCCTGAACCCGGACGGCATCATGCTGTCCAACGGCCCCGGAGACCCCGCCGAGCCGGTGGAGATCATTGAGAACCTGAAGCAGATCTTTGCGCTGGGCATCCCCACCTTCGGCATCTGCCTGGGCCACCAGCTCAGCGCTCTGGCCGCCGGTGCCAAGACCATGAAGCTGAAGTATGGCCACCGCGGTGCCAACCAGCCTGTCACTGATTTTGAGTCGGGCCGCACCTTCATCACCAGCCAGAACCACGGCTATGCGGTCGTGGGCGAGGAGCTGCCCGCCGAGATGGGCGAGGTGGCACAGGTGAACGCCAACGACGGCACCTGCGAGGGCATCAAGTACAAGAAGTGGAACTGCTTCACGGTCCAGTTCCACCCGGAAGCCAACGGCGGCCCCAAGGATACGGAGTTCCTGTTCGACCGCTTCCTGAACAATGTCAAAGCAGCAAAAAAGGAGGTGCGCTGAAATGCCCAAGGACCCCAGAATCAAAAAGGTGCTGGTCATCGGCTCCGGCCCCATCATCATCGGCCAGGCCGCTGAGTTCGACTACTCCGGCACCCAGGCGTGCCGCGCCCTGAAAGCAGAGGGCATTGAGACCGTTCTGCTCAACTCCAACCCCGCTACCATTATGACCGACCGGATGTGGCCGATCATGTCTATATTGAGCCCATGACCCTTGAGGTGGTGGAGCGCATCCTGAGATCGAGAAACCCGACTCCGTTCTGCCCAACCTGGGCGGCCAGATGGGCCTGAACCTCTCCATGGAGCTGGCCCGTTCCGGCTATCTGGACCGCACCGGCATCCGCCTGCTGGCCTGCAAGCCTGAGACCATCGACCGCGCCGAGGACCGCGAGCTGTTCAAGGAGACGATGGAAAAGCTGCATCAGCCCATCATCCCCTCTGAGGTCGTGGAGACCCTGCAGGATGCGCTGGCCTGTGCGGACCGCATCGGCTACCCTGTCATCGTCCGCCCTGCCTTTACCATGGGCGGTACCGGCGGCGGCATCTGCGAAAACAAGGAAAAGCTCATCGAGATCGGCACCAACGGCCTGCGGCTTTCCCCCATCCATCAGATCCTGGTGGAAAAGTGCATCGCCGGTTGGAAAGAGATCGAGTACGAGGTCATGCGTGACCACAAGGGCAACGTGATCACCGTCTGCAACATGGAGAACCTGGACCCCGTCGGTATCCACACCGGCGATTCCGTGGTCGTGGCTCCCTCCCAGACCCTGACCGATCACGAGTACCAGATGCTGCGTACCGCCGCACTGGATATCATCACCGAGCTGGGTATCGAGGGTGGCTGCAACTGCCAGTTTGCCCTGAAGCCCGACAGCTACGATTACGCGGTCATCGAGGTCAACCCCCGTGTGTCCCGCTCCTCCGCTCTGGCCTCCAAGGCCACCGGTTACCCCATTGCTAAGGTGGCCACCAAGATCGCCATCGGCTATACGCTGGACGAGATCACCAATGATGTCACCGGCAAGACCTGCGCCTGCTTTGAGCCTGCGCTGGACTACATCGTGGTCAAGTACCCGAAGTGGCCCTTTGATAAGTTCGTCTACGCCGATAAGTCTCTGGGCACCCAGATGATGGCCACCGGCGAGGTGATGAGCATTGGCAACAGCTTTGAGGCGGCCATGATGAAGGCGGTCTCCTCCATCGAGCTGGGTATGGACACCCTGACCCACAAGCCCTTTGAGGAGCTGACCGATGACGAGATCGTGGCCCACCTGCATGTGCAGGATGCGGAGCGCGTGTTCTGTGTCTACGAGGCCCTCAAGCGCGGCATCGACCACGAGACCATCTGGAAGATCACCAAGATCGACTGGTGGTTCCTGGATAAGATGCAGCACCTGGCTGACCTGGAAAAGGGTCTGGCAAAGTGCAACGGCGTTCTGAGCCTGGAGCAGTATCAGACCGCCAAGAAGTATGGCTTCCAGGATAAGACCATCAAGCGTCTGGCACAGGTGGATGCTCTGCCTGTGGAGAACTACCGCGCCGGTTTCAAGATGGTCGATACCTGTGCTGCTGAGTTCTCGGCCAACACCCCGTACTTCTACTCCACCTACGACGGCGACAACGAGGCCGCCGAGTTCATTGCTGCCAGAGAGGCAGAGGCTGCCGCCAACGGCCAGCCCAAGAAGAAAAAGGTGCTGGTCTTTGGCTCCGGCCCCATCCGCATCGGTCAGGGCATCGAGTTCGACTACTGCTCTGTCCACTGTGTCTGGACTCTGAAGAACCACGGCTGCGAGGCCATCCTCGTCAACAACAACCCCGAAACCGTCTCCACCGACTTTGACACCGGCGACCGTCTGTACTTCGACCCCCTGAACCCGGAGAGTGTGGACAACATCATCGCCACCGAAAAGCCCGATGCCTGCGTGGTCCAGTTCGGCGGCCAGACCGCCATCAAGCTGGCAAAGCACATGGATGAGATCGGCCTGCCCATCCTGGGCACCCCGCGGATGCCATTGACGAAGCAGAGGATCGTGAGCGCTTTGACGAACTGCTGGAGCGCTGCAAGATCCCCCGTGCGCCCGGCCGCACCGTGTTCAATCTGGAGGAGGCTCTGGCTGCTGCTGATGAGATCGGCCTGCCTGTCCTGATGCGTCCCTCCTACGTTCTGGGCGGTCAGAACATGATCGTGGCCTACACCAAGGCCGATGTCATCGAGTACATGGGCGTTATCACCGAGCACGTGGACATGGATCACCCTGTCCTGCTGGATAAGTATATCATGGGTACCGAGTGTGAGGTCGATGCCATCTGCGATGGCGAGAACTTCCTCATCCCCGGCATCATGGAGCAGGTGGAGCGTACCGGTGTCCACTCCGGCGACTCGATCTGTGTCTACCCGGCACAGCATCTGACCCAGGCCGAGATCGACACCATGGTGGATTACACCGGCCGCTTTGCCCGCGAGCTCCACGTCACCGGTCTGGTCAATGTCCAGTACGCTGTTTCCAACGGCAAGGTCTATGTCATCGAGGTCAACCCCCGTTCCTCCGTACCGTGCCTTACATCTCCAAGGTCACCGGCGTGCCCATGGTGGATCTGGCCGTGCGCTGCTGCCTGGGTGAGAAGCTGGCAGATATGGCTACGGCACCGGCCTGCACCCCAACGCCCCCTATGTGGCCGTTAAGGTGCCTGTGTTCAGCTTTGAGAAGCTGCACGGCGTGGATACCCAGTTCGGCCCTGAGATGAAGTCTACCGGCGAGGTGCTGGGCATTGCCCCCAACTATCACGATGCCCTGCTCAAGGGCCTGATCGGCGCGGGCTATACCTTTAAGACCCCCGGCCCCGCCTCCTGCTGCATCTTCACGGTGAAGGACAGCGACAAGCCCGAGTTCGTGGATATCGCCTGGAAGCTCAAGAGCATGGGCTATAAGCTGTACGGCACCTCCGGCACCTGTGCATGGCTCAACAAGCACATGGTCCCCTGCAACGAGGTGCGCAACATGTCCGGCGAATCCCCCAACATCGTGGACCTGCTCCAGAGCGGTCTGGTGGACTATGTGTTCTCCACCAGTGCCAAGGGCCGCGACCCCAAGCGCGATTCTGTCCGTCTGCGCCGCAAGGCTGTGGAGCTGAGCATCCCCTGCATCACTGCTGTGGATACCGCCAATGCTCTGGTCGATTGCCTGCGCAGCGACCATGACCTGAAGAATATCCCGCTGGTGGATATTGCAACGCTGTATCATAAAAAATAACGTGCAAAATGTAACTCGTGCGCAATATTGTGCGTTTCGTGCGCAATCTCTCGTAATGAGGGGCTGCATTTGTTATACTCAACAACGCAAAATTTGCCAAAAGACGTTACTTTTGGACGTTCCAGGAGGATATCGATACAATGACTCGTTCCCAGATGATCGAAACCGTGGCACGCAAGACCGGCTTTACCGAAGCACAGGTCGAGACCACGATGGACGCTTTGTTTGACCAGATCGCTGACTGCCTGCGTGCAGACGAGAAGGTGACCATTGCCGGCTTTGGCCGTTTTGAGATGCGTCCCCGCAAGCCCAAGGCTTACACCAACCCCAAGACCAAGGTCTCCAGCCGTCTGGAGTCCACCTCCATCCCCGGCTTCAAGGCCAGCGGCCGTTTCAAGCAGAAGCTGGAAGCAGGCCGTGCCGCCGCTCAGAGCGTGGAAGAGACCGCCTGAGCGCGTACATCCCAGATCCAACCGCAGATCCGTGCCCCAAAAGGGCGCGGATCTTTTTGCGTGCTGACAAGCGCCGCGTTTCATGGTATACTGAACAAAACAAGGGTAGAAGGATAAGGAGTATCAAACATGCTTTACAGTGAGTTGCAGTGCAGTGAAGCCATCCACAAGGCCGTGGAGCGGATGGGTTTTGCAGAGATGACGGAAGTTCAGGAAAAGACCATCCTGTGATGCTGGCAGGCCGGGATGTGATCGCCAAGGCCCCCACCGGCACCGGCAAGACCTGTGCCTTCGGCATCCCGGTGGCGGAACATATCGACCCGGAAAAGAAGTACCCGCAGGCTGTGATCATGGCCCCCACCGGGAGCTTGCCCAGCAGATCGCCGAGGAGCTGACCGAGCTGACCTGCTTTATGCCTGAGGTGCAGGTGCTGCGTGTACGGCGGTGCCAACATGGAAAAGCAGGCCAGGCGTTTGGCCGAGGGCTGCCAGATCGTGGTGGCCACCCCGGGCCGCCTGATGGACCACTATAAGCACCACAGCATCGATCTGGCCCATGTGACCCAGGTGGTGCTGGACGAGGCCGATGAGATGCTGAACATGGGCTTTTATAAGGATGTGCGGCATATCATTGAGCTGATGAAGGCCCGCAAAAGCCTGTCCATGTTCTCCGCCACCATCAGCCGCGAGGTCATGGATATCGGTTGGCTGTATCAGAACAACGCCGAGGAGATCACCGTTCAGCCAGGGAGGAGAGCCAGCCCAAGATCACCCAGTACATGCTGGAGACCTCCGGCCGCAACAAGCTGTCCGACCTGGCTCAGATCATCATCGGCGAGGGTTACAAGCGGGTCATGGTGTTCTGCGATACCAAGTTCAATACCGCCACCCTGGCCAACCAGCTGGCCCGTCTGGGCTTCTCTGTGGACTGTCTCCACGGCGACCTCTCCCAGAAGGAACGCAACCAGATCATGCAGAACTTCCGGGATGCAGGCTGGCTATCCTTGTAGCCACCGATGTGGCCGCCCGCGGCATCGATGTCTCGGATGTGGATGCGGTCATCAACTACGATGTCCCCGGCGACAACGAACATTACACCCACCGGATCGGCCGCACCGGCCGCGCCAAAAAGGAGGGCGTGAGCTATCTGTTCTATGTGCCCGAGGAGAAAAAGCGGGTGCAGGAGCTTCTCCGCCTGACCCGCAACACCGACCTGTGCACCCCGGTCCACTTTGATTTCAACCATGAGCGCATCGTGGTGGAGAAAAAGCAGGACAATGCCGACCGGTTCCAGATCAAGTGCTATTTCTAAAGGAAGAAACTCCCCCAGTCTGCTCCGCAGACAGCCCCCTCAAGGAGGGAGCCTGCCCGTACGGTAAGCCTCCCTCTCTGAGGGAGGTGTCGAGCGAATGCGAGACGAAGGGAGTTCTTTTTTCAAAAAACCATTGACCTTCCCCTTTCTGGAAGGTGTAAGATGGTGCCTGTAAGGAGCTGCAGAGCCAATGAAGATCAACGAGGTGGAAGCCGCCGTGGGCGTGACCAAAAAGAATATCCGCTTTTATGAGGAAGAGGGGCTCATCAGCCCCGGCGGGAGCCCGGCAACGGCTACCGCAGTTACTCGGAAGCGGATGTCGAACGTCTGCGGCGCATCAAGCTGCTGCGCAAATTGGATGTGCCGCTGGCCGAGATCCGGCAGATGCTGGAGGGAGAGTGCACGCTGACTGAGGGAATGACCCGTCAGCTGGAACGCTTGCATACCCGCCGCACCGATCTGGACGAGGCAGTGAACTTCTGCACTCTGCTTCAAAAGGAACCTGTCAGCCTCAATGAACTGGATGTGGAGCAGACGCTGGCGCGCCTGACTGCAAAGGAAGAACAGGGAGTGAGTTTTGTGAACATTGAGCAGACAGACCGGAAAGCAGAACGGGTCCGGGGTGCACTGGTGGGGGCAGGGCTGTTTACGGCCCTGATGCTGTTCATCATGGGCATCATGGTGTGGGCCGCCTGCGTGGACCCGGAGGAGGCTCCGCCGCTGCCGCTGCTGGTGGTGCTGTTTGGCATCCCGGCGGGCTGCATCATCGGCACGCTGAAGGTGCTGGTGGATCGTCTCAAAGAGATCGGAAAGGGAGAAGAAGATGCTTATCGTAACTATTAACGAAGTCCCCGGTAAAAAGATCGAGGCTCTGGGGTGGTGCGGGGCAGCACCGTGCAGAGCCGCAACCTTGGCCACGACATCATGGCCGGGTTCCGCACCCTTGTGGGCGGCGAAGTCACCGACTACGCTGAGATGCTCACCGAGGCCCGGCAGATCGCCACAGGCCGTATGGCAAAGAATGCGGAGGAACTGGGAGCCGATGCTGTGGTTGGGATGCGCTACGCCTCCGCCAGCGTCATGCAGGGCGCAGCAGAGGTCATTGCTTACGGAACGGCGGTGAAATTTGTATGAGTAAAAAAGAAAAGCAGGGCTTTTCCCTTTATTTCCTGATTGCTTTTGGTCTGGCGTGGCTGTGCCAGGTGGGCGGCTGTATGGCGCTGCTCCAGCAGAAGAATGCCGTGCTGTATCAGCTGGCGTTGATCGGCACCATGTTTTGCCCGCTGCTGGCTGTGCTGCTGGTGCAAAAAGTGTTTCTGCGCCAGCCCACCGGTATCGGCTGGAAGGTGCAGGGCAAGCGGCGGTTCTGGCTGGCGGCATGGTTTGGCCCGGCGGTGTTCACCCTGCTGGGCACAGTGCTGTATTTTGCCGTGTTCCCCTCCCGGCTGGACTTTTCCTGCAGCTGGCTGGTGGCCGCCTACGGCGGTGAGATGGATGCCCAGACCCTGCGCAGCGAGCTGGGGGTCTCCACCCTCAGCTATCTGCTGCAAAACGGGATGTTTGCGGTGATCCTTGCCCCCGCCATCAATATGTTCCCCGCACTGGGCGAGGAGGCCGGCTGGCGCGGCTACATGATGCCCCGCCTGAAGGCGCGGTTCGGCCTGCTGAATGGTCGTCTGTTGGGCGGCGTTGTGTGGGGTGTCTGGCATTGGCCCCTGATGCTGCTGGTGGGTTACGAGTATGGCACAAATTATCTGGGTGCACCGCTGCTTGGTCTGGCGGTGTGGTGCGTGGTCTGTTTTGCCTGAACACCCTGCTGGATCTTATCTATGAGAAAACAGGTTGTATCTGGGTGCCTGCCATTGCACATGGTGCCTTCAACGCCATTGCGGCGCTGCCGCAGGTACTGATCACCCCGGCAGATGCATATTATAATGTGCTGGGCCCCATGCCCATCGGCTTGATCTCTGTGCTGCCCATGCTTGCTGTGGCAGTAGGATTGACCCTGCATCAGATGAAACAGGAACAGTAAGAAGAAAACGCAGTACCCGGCGGTCAGATCGACTGCCGGGGATTTTCTGTGCTTATAATATAAATAAGGAAAGCAGGCAGAAAAATGTCGCAAAAACCTGCCCGGAAGCACTCATTTTGCGAAATATAGAAAAAACTCAAAAAAGATGCAAAAAAGTGTTGACAGAAGGCTGGGGATATGGTATTATACTTGAGCGCCAAGGGCCGCCGGAAAGAATGACTTCTGAAAGCGGCAGAAGCAAAGCGAAAGAACCAATATGGATACGTTGAAAAAACGAACCACAAGTTCGAAAAGATCGAAAAGCTTCTGAAAAAAGTGCTTGACAAAAAATCACTTCTGTGGTAAAATAATCAAGTCGTCAGCCGCAAGGCTGAGGCGCACAGGACCTTGAAAATTGAACAATATCGAAAAACTTGTAACGGAACCTATTTTCGTGTTGGAAAAACACGTTAAACAATTCCAAACAAAGTAATTCACACAGGACGCAAGCGATTGCGTGCTGAGCGAAACGATTTAACACTTTTAAGTGATAAATATCATTTATAAAGAGTTTGATCCTGGCTCAGGACGAACGCTGGCGGCGCGCCTAACACATGCAAGTCGAACGAGCGAGAGGGAGCTTGCTTTCTCAAGCGAGTGGCGAACGGGTGAGTAACGCGTGAGGAACCTGCCTCAAAGAGGGGGACAACAGTTGGAAACGACTGCTAATACCGCATAAGCCCACGACCCGGCATCGTTGAGGGAAAAGGAGCAATCCGCTTTGAGATGGCCTCGCGTCCGATTAGCTAGTTGGTGAGGTAACGGCCCACCAAGGCGACGATCGGTAGCCGGACTGAGAGGTTGAACGGCCACATTGGGACTGAGACACGGCCCAGACTCCTACGGGAGGCAGCAGTGGGGAATATTGCACAATGGGGGAAACCCTGATGCAGCGACGCCG
>ENA-OQJH01001172-OQJH01001172.1-human-gut-metagenome-genome-assembly--contig:-NODE-1172-length-11651-cov-1.230562_pt1 | contig 11651 bp, 17 predicted proteins | sample MGYA00242597_ERZ504763 | MGnify/ENA primary metagenome ERZ504763 (study PRJEB26092, sample SAMD00036359) | human gut metagenome | host: Homo sapiens | study: EMG produced TPA metagenomics assembly of... | reverse complement strand
GGTCTGTCTCCACGGTTATTATCTCTTCCCTGGTAGCCGCCGTTTCTTCCATCACGGTTCTGATAGCCGCCCTGTGGTCTCTCACCACGGTTATTGTCTCTTCCCTGGTAGCTGCCGTTTCTTCCATCACGGTTCTGATAACCGCCCTGTGGTCTCTCACCGCGGTTATCTCTTCCCTGGTAGCCGTTCTGGCTTCTGCCCTGGAAATCTCCTCTTTCAGCCTGTGCAGGTCTGCTCTCTGCTGCCGGAGCAGATGCTTCCTGTACCTGTGGCTTTACTTCTGCCGCCTGTACCGGTTTGGTCTCTTCTGCCTTAGCAGGTGCCTGCTGTGGCTTTGGCTGCTGCTTTGGTACCGGACGCTTGATCTGCTGCTGTGCGTTCTGCGGACGGAATACAGCTGTCAGTTTCTTCTTTGCAGGCTCTGTCTTTCCCTCTTTCTTCTGGCTAACAGCATTTCTTACCATATTTTCCTGGTCCTTAGATACGCTGGAAGCTGCAAAAAGAGCTGCAGAGCTGTCTTTCTGTTTAATAATATCTAATACTTCTTTACTGGTCTTACCCAGTTCATTTGCCAGTTCACTTACTCTCATTCAAACTACCTCCATTTACATTCATCCGTGATGCCAGGGTCTTGGCAAATCCTGCGTCCTCTACTGAAAGGGAAGCACGAAATTCCTGTCCCATAGCATGCCCAAGTTCCTCTTTTGTGCCGAACAGATAGATGGGAACTTTATAGTGAGTACACATATTGGTAAACATTTTCTTTGTATTATCAGAAGCTTCTTCTGATACGATCACCATATGGGAACGTCGCGTTACGTTACGCTTCTCTGTAGAAAATTCTCCGCTGACCACTTTTCTCGCTCTGGTCGCCAGTCCGATCATACTAAATACTTTATTCTTGTCTGTCAATTTCTTCCATCTCCTTTTCCAGAGTCTCATAAACTTCTCTGGGGATCGCCATTTTAAAGGATCGTTCCAGGCCTCTGCCTTTCACAGCCTTCTTAAAGCACTCCATAGACGGGCACAGATAAGCACCCCGGCCGTTTTTACGTCCGGTAGCATCTAATAAGATCTCACCTCGGCTGTTTTGATCACTCTAATCATTTCTTTTTTACTTTTCATCTCACCGCAGCCAATGCACTGCCTCAGCGGGATCTTCTTTACACTCACCTTTGATCACTCCTCATCTTCCGGAAACCTTTTTACTGTTCGTTGTTTTCTTCCTGGTAGTCATCCTGAGCTGGCTCTTCTGTTGCTTCCTGCTCTGCATCTTCTGCATTCTCTTCCTCATAAGAAGGAGCCGGAGCATCACCGTACTGTAAGCCCATCTGCTCAAACAGGCCCATTTCCTTTGCCTGTGTCTCGCTCTTGATATCGATCTTAAATCCAGTCAGTCTTGCTGCAAGACGTGCATTCTGTCCCTCTTTACCGATTGCCAGTGATAACTGATAATCAGGAACGATGACCTGTGCTTCTCTTGCTTCTTCGTCTGCAACAACGCAGATAACCTTTGCCGGGCTTAATGCGTTTTCGATCAGGTATGCAGGATTTTCATCCAGTTGATGATATCGATCTTCTCACCGCGCAGTTCGTTTACGATGGCATTTACTCTGGCACCGTTTACGCCTACACATGCGCCTACTGGATCTACACTTGGATCATTGGACTTAACTGCGATCTTGGTTCTGGAACCTGCTTCTCTTGCGATGGCCTTGATCTCTACAGTACCATCATGTACTTCAGATACTTCCTCTTCAAACAGACGCTTTACAAGGTCTGGATGGGTTCTGGATACGGAAATACGAGGTCCCTTTGTAGTATCCTTTACTTCTACGATGTAAACTTTGATACGCTCATTTGGACGGAAAGTCTCACCCTTTACCTGCTCACTCTCATTTAAGATCGCATCTAACTTGCCAAGGTTAACACTGATATTTTTTCCAAGGTAACGCTGTACAATACCGGTAGCAACGTCTTTTTCCATGGTGTAGTAATCATTGTATAATGCCTTGCGCTCTTCTTCGCGGATCTTCTGAAGGATAACGTTCTTTGCGTTCTGGGTAGCGATACGGCCGAATTTCTTGGAATCTAAAGGAACCTGTACGGTATCACCAAGCTGGTATTTTGCGCTGATCATTCTTGCATCTGCCAGGCTGATCTCCATAACCGGATCTTCTACCTCTTCTACTACGGTCTTCTCTGCGTATACAGCAAAGTCACCGGTTGTACGGTTCATAACAACTTTTACATTGTCAGCCTTGCCGAAATTGTTTTTACAGGCAGTGATAAGGGAATTTTCAATTGCCTCTATCATGGTATCCTTAGAGATATTTTTCTCTTTTTCCAATACCTCCATTGCCTCTAACAGTTCCTTATTCATGTTTATCCTCCTATCATGTTCTCTGTATGATACAGTTAAAAATCAAGTGCCAGACGGATCAGTGCGATGTCTGCCTTTTCAAATACAGCCTCACTTCCATCTTCCATGGTCAGTGTCACTGTCTTATCATCATATGCGCTTAATGTGCCTGTAAATTCCTTCTGTCTGTCGATCGCCTTGTACAGTCTTACTTCTACTTCACGGCCCATGCTGCGTACATAATCTTTTTCTTTCTTTAAAGGACGTCCCAGTCCCGGTGAACTTACTTCCAGGATATAGCTGTCATCGATAAAGTCTTCTTTATCCAACCAGTCGCTGAGCTTGCGGCTGATCACTTCACAGTCATCTACGGCAATTCCGCCTTCCTTATCAATATAAGCCCTTAAATACCAGTACCAGCCTCTTTTACGTACTCTACATCTACCAGTTCAAAGTTGTTTTCTTCCATAAGTGGAAGAAGATAGGCTTCTACTCTGCTTTCATAACTTTCCTTTTTTGTCATGTCTACACCACCTTTCTTTCCCTAACAATACGAAAGAGTGGACCAGCGCCCACTCTTACATTAAGTAAATCCATTAGTTATCGTATACACTATACCATCATGTGTGTGGAATTGCAAGCACTTTTTCCATGGGCTGCCCAGGCTGTATTTCGACTGTGTTCCAGCTGTGTTTGGCTGTAATCAGCTGTGGAGCAATGCTGCTGCCTGCGGGAAAGGTTTCAGGCTGCGCTCTAAAACACCATGGATATAGGCAATGGTCATTCCATAATTGGTAACAGGAACATTCTGGTCACAAGCACATTTAATGCGGTACTTCATCTCTTTTGCATTTAACATGCAGCCACCGCAGTGGATGATCAGTTGTACTGTGTCAGATCATCTGGAAATTCCGTTCCTGAAGTAAAGGTAAATTCCGGCTCTGCTTTTGTAAACTGACGGATCCAGTTTGGCAGTTTTACAGTTCCGATATCACCGCACTGTCTGTGATGGGTGCAGCCTTCGCAGATCAGGATCTTATCGCCGGTCCGGATCTTATTTAAAGCTGCCACTCCTGCGATCATGGTCTCCAGTTCGCCTTTGTATCTGGCAAAGAGAATGGAGAAGGAGGTAAGCAGAATATCCTCCGGTGTATCTTTTGAAACTTTTTCCAAATGCCTGGCTGTCTGTGATCACCAGCTTTGGCTTTTTTCCAATATTTTCCAGTGTGTTTTTTAATTCATTATCTTTTACTACAATAGAAACAGCGCCTGCCTCCAAAATATCCCGGATGGTCTGCTGCTGTGGAAGGATCAGGCGGCCTTTAGGGGCTGCTTTATCAATAGGAACTACCAAAATAACAAAATCTGAAGGGTCTAACAGGTCAGATACCAGTGGTTTTGAAACTGCTTCTGTTTTTGCAGCTTTTGCAATAGTTTCTTTTAATTCTGTGATACCTGCCTTTGTGCGGGCGCTGACTCCGAGAACCGGAATATCTTTTATCTTCTCCGGACAGACTGCATTTTTCTGATCCATCTTATTAAATACCAACACACAGGGGATCTGCTTTTCCTGCATTCTATTAAGAAGTTTCTCCTCCTGTTCGCCAAAACCTGCCTGGCTGTCCACAACGATCACAGCTACATCTGTTTTATTTAACACCTGATAGCTTTTTCTTACACGCAATGTTCCCAGTTCACCTTCATCATCAATTCCAGGAGTGTCGATCACAGTTACAGGTCCTAACGGAAGTAATTCCATGGATTTATACACCGGATCTGTAGTCGTTCCTTTTACATCGGATACAACTGCCAGTTCCTGTCCGATCACTGCATTTAACACGCTGGATTTTCCAGCGTTTCTTCTGCCAAAAAAGCCTATATGGACCCGTTCTCCTGTAGGTGTTTCGTTCATTCCCATATCTGTACCTGCCTTTCATGCTCTGCATAGCCGTTTTGTGGTTATTATACTTGTATGAGAACTGTTTTTCAAACAGTTTTTAAGCCGTTTTTGTACGAAAACCAATATTTGCTTTTCCTATATAAATAGAGTATAATACATCGGAGAATAACAACTATAAATACACCAGGAGGAACCTGTTATGACATTTGTATATCCCGCTGTTTTTACCCCTCATGAAAAGGACAATGGTTTTCATGTAGAATTCCCGGATCTGGAATGTTGTGAGGCAGACGGACCGGACTTAGAGGATGCTGTTGAAAATGCCAGAGACGCAGCCAGAAACTGGATCACTGCAGAACTGGAAGATACCTGTGAGATCCCGCCTTCTACCCATGTAGATGATATTGAGTTAAAGGAAGGTATGTTTATTAAGAATATCATGGTCATTATCAAGCTGCTGCCTGATAACGACTGATGTGTTAAAAAATCCCTGAACACACTATAACATGTGCTCAGGGATTTTTCATTCTAAAACAGATCTATTCTGCTTACCGCAGGCAGCGGGAACGTCATTTTTTATTCTCCGATCATAATCTTGATGATCTCTTCGTTTGTTTCTTTCATTCCTTCTTTTCCAAGACGGCCTACATTCTGTAAGGTCTCTTCTACACCCTTGGTAACGATTCCGTCACCGCCGTAGAACTGCTGGCCTCTGATGTACATATTGTATCCTAAGATACCTGCTTCTACTGCAGATGCGATCTTCGCTGCACAGGATGCCTTTGCACCGTCACAGACAATACCGGATACGATAGCCAGTGAATTTACTACTGTATGTGCGATCTCTTTGAAACCGCCGCCGCACAGATATGCGATACCTGCACCTGCGCCCGCACCTGCGCTGACTGCACCACAGTATGCGGAAAGACGGCCGATCGGTGTTTTCTGATGGATCGCTGCAAGGTTGGATAATGCAAGAGCACGATACATCTTCTCTTCTCCTACCTTTAATTCTTTTGCATATACGATAACAGGTACAGAAGCTGTAATTCCCTGGTTACCGCTTCCGGAGTTGATAACTACCGGCAGTTCACATCCGTTCATACGGGCGTCAGAACCAGCTGCTGCCATTGCTTTTGCACGGACACGCACATTGTTTCCTTCCATATCTAACAGAACCTTACCAATGTTTGCTCCGTAGTTTCCTTTAATTCCCTCTTCTGCGATCGCCCAGTTATAATCGATCTGACGTTTTAAGATCGGTTTGATATCTTCTACATCTACTGTATTAATAAAATCACAGATATCTTTCATATTTAAAAGGCTTCTGTCTGTCAGGCCTTCTTCTGTTTCACCAGCTACTTCTGTCTGCTCTAAAATTTCACCGTTCTTTTCGATCAGGACAATATTGGTGTGATAGTTGGCAATACGTACCTTTGCGTATTCATCCCCTTTGTACAGGGTTACGATAATGTCAAAAGTTAGTCCGTTATCTACATGTTCTACAGAAATAGGAGTCTTTTTCAGAAATTCCTTCATCTCCTCTACCTGCTCTTTGGTTACACTTGCGATAACTTCCAGTTCCTTATCAGGATCACCTGCAATGATACCTGCAGTTGCAGCTGCGGAATTCCCTTTAAGTGATCGGTATTTGGTACGATTACTGACTTTACATTCTTGATAATGCTTCCGCTTGCGCCGATGTCTACTCTCTCAGGCAGCTGACCCAGTACTTTTCTTGCAACTGCTGCTGCATAAGCCAGAGCGATCGGCTCTGTACATCCCATAGCAGGGATCAGTTCCTCTTTTAAAATTTGAATATACGCATTGTATTTTTCATTTTGTCTTGTCCATTTTCACAGCCTCCAGATTTGCCCTTGATTTATTACTGCACTTACTGTACCATAGAACTATCCTAATGTAAAATTTAACGTTTTAAACATATTGTTTAAACTTTTATAGATAAGCGAGGTCATTCTATGGAATTTCGTGAACTGTCAACCTTTCTTCAGGTGGCAAAACTGCAAAGTTTTTCCAAAGCCGCCAAAGTCCTTGGATATTCCCAGGCCGCTGTTACCATACAGATCAAACAGTTAGAGCAGGAACTGGGGGCTCATCTCTTTGACCGGATCGGCAAACAGACCACCCTGACACACCAGGCAGTGTTTTTTATGAATACGCAGCCTCGATCATACGGGACATGGCGCAGGCAAAAGATGCTGTTTCCCATCCCCAAAACTGACGGGCCGCCTGTGTATCGGGACCATTGAGTCTATCTGCGCATCTATTTTCCCCAACCTCCTGACGGAGTACCACAAACGTCACCCGGAAGTGAACATCAGCATCCGCACCGACTCCCCGGACCAGCTGTTAGAGCAGATCAACAGCAACCAGTTGGATCTGGTTTATTTTATGGACAAGCGGGTCTATGATGTGAAATGGGAAAAAGTATTAGAAGAACCTGAGGATATCGTATTTGCAGCTACACCGGACCATCCTTTGGCCCAGCGTGACGAACCACTGGAACTGGATGAGATCCTTTCCTATCCTTTTGTTCTTACTGAAAAAGATGCCAGCTACCGCCTGCTCTTAGAGCAGTATCTGGCTGCTATGGGCAAGCATCTGGATCCTTATCTGGAGATTGGAAACACTGACTTTATCCTGCAGTTTTTAAGACAGAATACAGGTGTTACCTTCCTTCCCCATTTTACAGTAGAACGATCCGTAAAAGAAGGTTATCTGCGCATCCTTCCGGTAAAGCGTTTTGCCATCCGTACCTGGAGACAGCTCCTCTATCACAAAGATAAATGGGTAACACGGGAAATGGCGGAGTTTATCAAGCTGGCCCAGGAACTTTCTTAATCCCTTATTTTCTGTTCCATAAACTTTAGATAAGAAGGTCCTTTATTCTGTACTTTACATTTTCTATGATGTGCTGATATAATAAAAATATATGGTATGTATGAATTAATGTTATACATGTATTTTAAACATACTTACAGAATTTTGGAGGTCTTCATGGAACAAAATCTTTCTCAATATAAAATCTTTTATGAAGTAGCAAAAGCAGGCAACATTTCCAAAGCTGCCAAAGAACTTTATATCAGCCAGCCTGCCATCAGCAAGGCCATCAGCAAATTAGAGGACAGTCTGGGGCTTTCTCTGTTTACCCGCAGCTCCCGGGGAGTTCAGCTGACTTCTGAAGGGGAGATTTTGTTTGAACATGCAAAAGAGGCTTTTGATACTTTAAGCAGAGGTGAACAGGAGTTAAAACGGATCCAGGAATTTGACATCGGACATCTGCGCATTGGTGTCAGCAATACTCTCTGTAAATATGTACTGCTCCCTTATCTTAAAACCTTTATTGACCAGTATCCCCATATGAAAGTGACTATCGAAAGCCAGTCCACAGCCCAGACGCTTTCCAGGCTGGAACAGCAGAAACTGGACCTTGGCTTAGTGGCAGAGCCATCCCTTCGCAAGGATCTGGCGTTTATCCCGGTCATGGATATCCAAGATACCTTTGTCACTACACCGGCTTATCTGAACAATCTGTATGTACGGGAAGGTAAAGATACCAATATTTTTGAGACAGGAAATATCATGCTTTTAGATCAGAGCAATATGACCCGGCATCATGTAGATGATTACATGTCTGAAAATCATATTGTACCAAGACAGGTATTGGAAGTAACCACAATAGACCTGCTGATTGAATTCGTAAAGATCGGACTTGGGGTTGCCTGTGTTATCAAGGAACTGGTACAGAAAGAACTGGATAACGGTACACTGGTAGAATTACCACTGGAAATACCGATCCACAGACGGACCATTGGTTTTGCCTATCATCCCGCAAATCAGGCAATGTCACTGAAGACGTTTTGGAATTTTTATATTAAAACAGATTTGGATCCCGCGCTGACGCGCGGGTGGTGAGAGGGGCTCTCTTGAAAAAATGGTTTTACGCCATGCCGCTATATAAAAAACCGCAAAAAACTCCCGGAATTTCAAAGGTCACAGCCTTCTGAACTTCCGGGAGTTTTAATATTTTATACGCGCTTCGCTACGTTTGGGTAGCGTGTACGGGAAACTCAAACTCCATTACATTACGTTTGAGTAGCGCGCAATTTCACAAAAGTAAAATTGTGCTTAGTTGTTGATCAGCTTATCAGACTCATTATTCCAGCTGTACAGCTTACGGATCTCAGCACCAACCTTCTCTGATGGATGCTCGGAAGCAAGCTTTCTCATAGCCTGGAAGTGTACCTGACGGCCTGCTGGGGACATATCAAGTAAGAATTCCTTAGCGAAGGTACCATCTGGATATCGGACAGGATCTTCTTCATAGCCTTCTTAGTCTCAGCGGTAACGATCTTAGGTCCGGTTACATAATCACCATACTCAGCGGTATTGGAGATAGAGTAACGCATTCCAGCGAAACCAGACTGATAGATCAGGTCTACGATCAGCTTCATCTCATGGATACACTCGAAGTAAGCGTTTCTTGGATCATATCCAGCTTCTACCAGAGTCTCGAAACCAGCCTGCATTAAAGCGCAAACACCGCCGCAAAGAACAGCCTGCTCACCAAACAGGTCAGTTTCTGTCTCAGTACGGAAGGTGGTCTCTAACAGACCTGCTCTTGCACCACCGATTGCAAGGCCGTAAGCCAGTGCTTTCTCCAGTGCTTTTCCTGTATAATCCTGCTCTACAGCTACCAGACAAGGAGTTCCCTTACCTGCCTGATATTCACTTCTTACTGTATGTCCCGGTGCTTTTGGCGCGATCATCGTAACATCTACATTTGCAGGAGGTACGATCTGTCCGAAATGGATCGCAAAACCATGTGCAAACATCAGCATGTTTCCTTCTTCCAGGTTCGGCTCAATATCATTTTTATACATTGCAGCCTGTTTTTCATCATTGATCAGAATCATGATCACATCTGCTTTTTTCGCTGCCTCTGCTGCTGTAAATACTTCAAATCCCTGTGCTTCTGCTTTTGCCCAGGATTTGCTGCCTTCGTAAAGTCCGATGATGACGTTGCATCCGGATTCCTTTAAATTTCAATGCATGTGCGTGTCCCTGACTTCCATATCCGATAATCGCAATTGTCTGTCCCTCTAATACGGAAAGGTTACAATCTTCCTGATAATAAAGTTTTGCTGCCATTTTTCATTCCTCCTAAATTTTCTGCACTGCCGCAGTTTTCTGTTTTTATAGTTAAAGGCTCCTGCCTTTAGCATACTGTTTTCATCTAGCCAATATATGTAACATCTTCACAGCCTCTGGACAATCCTGTGATACCGGTTCTTGCCAGTTCCAGAATCTCATACCCTTTCAGAAGGTTCATAAAGCCTTCCAGCTTGGACTGTGTCCCTGTCAGTTCGATGATCATGGACTCCTCCTGTACATCCACAATCTTCGCACGGAAAATATCCGCAATGGAATTAATCTCGCCTCTCTGTGCTGCTGTCACGCGAATCTTTATCATAATCAGTTCGCGAAATACAGATTCTCCATCCTTTAACAATTTAATTTCAATGACATCTTCCAGTTTTCTGACCTGATTTTCAATCTGTGATAAAATCAACTCATCTCCGGATGCCACCACTGTAATTCTGGTAAATCTCGGATCTGCCGTCGTTCCGGCTGTAATACTGTCGATACTGTATCCTCTTCGGCTGAACAGACCTGCAATTCTGCTCAGAACACCCGGATTGTTATCGACCAAAGAGAATAAACCTGTTTTCTCATACTTTGTTTCCCACCTTCTTTTAAAAACCGAGTGCGTTTCTGTTTTTTATTATATTAGCAAAGCGCACTTCCATTGTCAAGCTTTTTTTCGATAAAGTGTAAAAGTGCCTCTATCAATTTGTTTTATTGAGCTTCCTTCCTAAGTATCTCTTTCGGAGGTTCAATTTCATATGCGATCGTATGCTCCGTCAGTTCTGACAATCCTTTGAGTTTTTTGGTTGATCAATTCTCGCATGCAATTGGGAACGTGCTCCTGGTGTGCCCTGTGAATTGCCACGCACTCTTTACAGTTTCCATGATAACGGCATGCTTTTTACACGGACAGTGATCTTTCTCTTTATATTCTTCTCGAAAGGCTGCAGCAAACTCCTCCTGTAATCGAAGCCCTTCCTTCCGGTTGCCCTTGTGAAATTCTGCCATGGCTGCCTTTTCTTTTTCATTTCCTTCAATGATCATCTACGCTTCTCCTTTTTGTATTTTATTAAAGATGAATTTTAAAATCTCCAAAATCAAAGATTCCGCTTCCCTGTTTCCACTTCTTTTCTTTGTCTAATTTTCTGCATGCCCCCTCAATCCTGTCTGCCAAATCTGTCGAAACCGAAAAGCTGTGATGTCCCGGAAGATATGTTTCAAATGTAAAGACTGCACTTTTTTTACAGATTGCCAGAATTGCTTCGGATCTGTCGTAGGATAAAAAATATCCAAACACCCGGAATAGATCAAGTCTCCCGAATACAAATACCCTCTTTTCGCTTCATAAAAGCAGCAATGTCCCGGTGAATGTCCCGGGGTATGAACAACTTGCACCGTTCGTTCTCCCAGATTGAAAATTTCCCCATCAGAAAACGTACTCTGCACATCTCCTTGAAACAACTGATACTTTTCCAAATCAAATGCTTCTGGGAACTGACACTCCCGGCAGGTCAGATTCCTTTTCACCTGCTGCAGCGATATCGGAAATTTCTCTGATATCCAATCTTTCTCCAAAATGTGGACGCCAATATTTTCAAAATATTGATGTCTCCTATATGATCCCAGTGAACATGAGTCGTTACAACAAAGATTGGAAGCATTGTCAATTTATCAACAACTTCTTTGATATTAGCCACTCCCAGACCTGTATCGATCAGAAGTGCTCTTTTCGTGCCACACAACAAATAACAATGTGTTTCTTCCCAGTGCTGATATTCACTGATTGCATATGTATCTTCATCAATTTTTCTACCGTAAACCAGTCCTTCACCCAGATTCCTCCTTCAAATGTTCATCACATAAACGTGTCATCATAAACGTAAATTTCATAGCCCTTCTCCTTTCTTCTCATTATACTTGTTTCTTCTATATCCAAGCAACTATATCCAAAATATTTATCTTTAAAATCAGCACCTTTTATGGTATACCGCTCAAAACAAAAACAGCAGAATTGATACGCGAAGGAGGACTTATATATGGAATTCTGGCATCTGACTACCGGGCCAACAAAAAGTAATCGAAAAAGGAAGATGCACCACACACAGTACATCTTCCTTCTCTTACCTTGCTTTATGATCTGTATCCATCCGGATTTGCAGACTGCCATCTCCAGGAATCTTCACACATCTCTTCAATTCCGCGTTCTGCCACCCATCCACT
>ENA-OQJH01001171-OQJH01001171.1-human-gut-metagenome-genome-assembly--contig:-NODE-1171-length-11664-cov-4.515039_pt1 | contig 11664 bp, 13 predicted proteins | sample MGYA00242597_ERZ504763 | MGnify/ENA primary metagenome ERZ504763 (study PRJEB26092, sample SAMD00036359) | human gut metagenome | host: Homo sapiens | study: EMG produced TPA metagenomics assembly of... | reverse complement strand
GGCGCGGCCGGTGTGGCGCTGGGCAGCATGGTGGGCAGCCTGACCGTGGGCAAAAAGAAATATGCTGCCGTGGAAGCGGACATCGCTGCCCTGAATGTCCGGGCCGAGGCCCTGCGCAAGCGGCTGGAAGTGCTGGTACAGGCCGACGCGGAGGCCTTTCTGCCTGTTGCGGCGGCCTACAAGCTGCCGAAAGAGACTCCGGAACAGCAGGCCCACAAGGCCGCGGTGCTGGAAAAGGCACTGGACAGAGCCTGCGCCGTGCCGCTGGAGGTGATGACTGCCTGCGGTGAGGGCATCGCACTGGCCGCAGAGTACGCCGAAAAGGGCAGCGTGCTGGCCCGTTCCGATGCCGGATGCGCGGCGCTGTTCTGCAAGGCAGCCATGCAGGCGGCGGGGCTGAACGTGAAGGTCAACACCCGCCTGATGGCAGACAAAGCCCATGCGGATGCGCTGGAGCCAGAGCGGAACAGCTGCTGGCCGAGTTTGTGCCGCAGGCTGACAGGGTCTATCAGACTGTATCAAATGAGTGAGGGGAGAAGAAAATGGCTCAGATCTTGAAGGGTGCGCCCGTGGTGGCCGCCATGAACGAAGCAAACGCCGCGCGCTGTGCCGCGCTGAAGGAAAAGGGTATCGTGCCCACACTGGCTGTGGTACGGGTCGGCGCGCGGGAGGATGACATTTCTTATGAAAAGGGGATCGTCACCCGGTGCGGTAAGGTTGGCGTGGAGGTGCGGCAGTTCCATCTGGCGGAAGATGTTACGCAGGAGGAACTGCTGGATGTGATCCGGCAGATCAATGGGGATGCATCGGTTCACGGGTGCCTGATCTTCCGGCCCCTGCCAAAGCGGTTCGATGACCGCAGGGTCCAGGAGGCGCTTGCCCCGGAAAAGGACGTGGACGGTATCACGGACGGCTCGATGGCCGGTGTGTTCACCAATATGCCCATCGGTTATCCGCCCTGCACGGCGCAGGCCTGCCTTGAGATCCTGAAATACTACAACGTGCCGCTGTCCGGCAAACGGGCCGTGGTCGTGGGCCGCAGCCTGGTGGTGGGCAAGCCCGCTGCCATGATGCTGGACCGGGAGAACGCCACCGTGACCCTCTGCAATTCCCGCACCCGGGACCTGCCCGCCCTCTGCCGGGAGGCCGATGTGCTGGTGGTCGCCATGGGGAAGGCGGGGAGCCATCGGGGCCGATTGCCTGCGGGAAGGTCAGGTCGTGGTGGATGTGGGCATCCACGTCAACGAAGGGGGCAAGCTCTGCGGCGATGTCCGCTTTGATGAGGCAGAACCCATCGTGGAGGCTGTCACCCCGGTGCCCGGCGGTGTAGGCACAGTGACCACCTCTGTGCTGGTGGGCCATGTGGTGGATGCCGCATCCGCACAGTAAAACAGAAAACAACAGGCGGTGCCGGAGATTTTCGGCACCGCCTGTTGTTTTTATACGGTTGCAAGCACGGCAAGGATGCTCTGCCAGCGGGGATTCTGCACCTGCTGCGCGGCACGGCGGGGCGCGGAAGGCGAAGCTGTGCGGGCAGGGCGCTGGACGCAGTCAGTCGGCTGCGCAAAGGGGGAGGCGAGTTCGGCCTGCCATCGGGCGGCCAGTGCCATGGCTTCAGGCTGGATTGCAGGGTGCGCCGCTCCGTTCCGGCCAGAAAATCGCCCAGCCAGCAGAGGATTGCCGCAATGGGCAGGCAGTCGGCGGCACGGGTGGACCAGTAATTCCACTCGCCGCCCCGGCCCACAAAGCTCTCCACGGTGATCATGGCACCTTCCCGGGCAGATTGAGGCAGGCAGGAGCGGGAGGTGCCTGCCGCGCGGCGCAGCTCCCGCAGAATGATTTCAGTACGGCCCGCGTCCAGGGTGTCATCCCGGATGCAGGCGGAAAAGTCCGCGCTGTCCAGCAGGTTTTCGGCCCGGGTGGGGAATTGCCCTGTCATCTCGCCGGATGCGTTGTGGCAGAGCTGCCAGCCCTTGCGGAACAGCTGGAAGTTCAGGTTGCGGCGGCCCATGGTGGAGTAAAACACCCGGGCGCGGCCATTGGGAGACTGCCGCAGCTCCAGATAGGCATCAGCGCCGCCCAGGTCCTGTACCTTGACGGTCAGGAGCAGGGAAGAATTGTTTTTTGTGCGGACATGGCACGGTGCATCTCTTCAAAATAGCGGCTGGCATCCATAGCGGGTCTCCTCTCTGGTTTTGGATGATGTGTCGGAAACCATCCATCGGTTGTTCTCTGCCTGCATTATAGCACATGCAACAACGAAATACAACTATAAGTTTGACAAAAACCAAAATATTTTGGAAATCCAGGAATGCGGACAAACGAATTGGTTGTAAATGGAAAAGGCTTCTCCCATCGGAGAAGCCTTTTGTGGTGGCAGGATTCAATCGCCCAGCTCCCGGATCTCATTCTGGATGAGCCGCCCGGCGGCGCGTGCCAGCTGATCCATGCCTCGGATGCGGGCGAGATTTTTGCCGTAGATGCGTTCTGCATCGTGGCTGGAGCTGTCCTCGCCCATGAACACGGCAGAAACACGCAGACCCCTGCGCTGCAGGTCGCGTACCTCAGCAGCGGCATCGTCCACGCCGTAGGAGCCGCCGTAATCACAACCCAGCGGTTGTTCCGGGCTGGGCGGCACACGGCGGCTGTCGTTGGGGGAAGCATCCGTCAGCAGGATGAGCAGATGCCGGGGTGCGGGACCGGGGTCAAAGCTGACCAGATCGCCTGCCGCCCGCAGGGCAAGGCCGTCACGGTTCCAGCCCGATGCAAAATACTGGTCGGTCCCCTGCAGGCTTTTGTCCGCAAAACCCTTGAGCACCCGCAGAACCGTATAGCCCCGCAGGCTGCAGAAGCTGCTGACCCGCACCGGGATGCCGCAGGCGGCAAGGCTCTGGGCCAGGATCGTGCCCTGCGCCGCAATGACCTCCTGACAGTGGAGCCGGGAAGCCGAAGCGTCCAGCAGCAGGTCCACGGTGAAGGAGGGCTGATTCTCCTCTTCGGCACAGCGGAACACCCGGCTGTCGTTCAGAAGGGGAGCGCGCCAGACCCGCTCCGGGTCCAGAGCGCCGCTGCGGGCGATCCGGGCATTGGGCTGCTGGTGGACCAGAATGCAGTTGCGGATCTGCTCGGTGAGCCGGAGCACCACGCTGCGGTGAAGCGCCCGGTTTTTGGCGTAGTAGCGCGGTTGCGGTCGGCCTGCAGCTGAGCCTGCTCGGCCAGGTGCTTTGCCTCCGGTGTGGGGGCCTGTCCGGCTGGGCACGCCGGAGGCAAACCAGAGGCGGCACCCGAGGTGCGCCCCGGTGCAGAGCGCCTGCTCGGCCTTGCGCAGACGCTCGGGCGGGTAGAGGGAACGACCAAAGCAGCTTTCAATGTAGGCGCGGTCCTCGGCGGCATTCTGCCGCAGGGTGATGTGGGCCAGCCGCTTGTCTGCCGTGGGGCCGGAGCCGCCCGCCTCCACGGAACCGGAGTGCTCCACGGTCAGACGGTCGGTCTTGATCATCTGGGTGGGCAGCGTTTTGGTGGCAAGAGAGGCCAGCAGCCCCTCCAGATGCAGATGAAGCCCCACTTTGTGCCGGATCTTGCCGTCAAACAGGGCAAACCTTGCAAACAGGCCCAGCAGCTCACCCTTGAGCTGGCCGGGCTGGGGCGGTTGGGAGGGAGAAAGTGCCTCTGCCAGCCGGCTCTCGTAGGGGGTCATCACAGGGGGATGCCTGCCCTGTACGGTGCGCCAGCGGTCAGCCTGCATGGTGTAGACCAGCTGATTTTTTGCCATCCACTCCTGCCGCGAAAGCTTGTACTGGATGCCGAAGAAATAGTCCGCGTGGGCCCGGCGCAGCTCGGAAAGGACCGGGCGGCGGGGCAGCTCCAGCAGATAGACCGCGCTTTCGAGGTAGAGCCATGTCAGATCGTCCAGCTGGCTCTCCCGGAGATCGCCGTCCCATGTGGCAAAAAGGTCGCGGAGCAGGTCGTCACCATAGTATTTGTGCACCAGCCCCACGACACAGTTCATATAAAAATCGATCGTGCCGTCGGTGTTGCGGGCCAGGAAAAGCGGCTCAAAGCCGTAGGTCCCGCCGCCGCCCACACCTGATTGGCGGCCCGCCGCTCCTCGGCGGTATAACTCCGGGCATCCATCAGCGAAACAGCTTTTCAGCCGTCAGGCTGGCCGGGATGCGGGCGGCGATCACGTCCCGGATCAGCCTGCTCGTAGGAATCAAAGGCCTTGTTGGTGATGCCCATGTCCAGCGCAGGCCCCGCAGCCACGCCCCGGCGCATCAGGCGCAGAGCGTCCAGCATTCCGCGCAGATCCAGCGCTTTGGTGGAAATCTCGGCGCTGTCGCATTTCTTTTGCAGGTCGAGGAAGAGCAGAGCAACTGGTGCACATATTTGTCCGTCAGGTCGGCAAACTGGCCCGCAGCAGTTTTTCAAGGTTTTCCTCTGTGATGGTGGGCATCTGGATGACTGCAAAGCGGGAAGTCAGGGCCTCGTTCAGCTCCCGGGTGCCTGCGTAGCCATAGTTCATGGTGGCGATGAAGCGGGTCTCTTCGGCCAGCGGGATGCGCTCGTAGCCGGGCACATCAATGGCACGGCGGAAGTCCAGCACGGCGTGGAGGACGGCCAGGGCCTCGTTTTTGGCCATGTTGATCTCGTCCAGCACGCCGAAGCCGCCGCACTGGGCACAGCGGTAGACCGGCCCGGGCCGGAAGGTGACCGCCCCATCCACAAAGGTGTCCATGCCGATGAGGGAGGCTGCATCCATGTTCACATGGAATGAAATGTCCCATGCGGGGCGGCCAAAGGCGGCGGCCAGATTTTCAGCCAGCACATTTTTGCCGGTGGCCTTGCCGCCAGCCAGCAGCAGGTTTTCGCCGCAGAGCAGGGCCGCCAGTGCCTGCTCCCAGACCTCCCGGCCATAATAGGTAAAGCCGGAAGCCGGGATGCGGGGGCGCAGGGCCTCGGGCAGAGCGTGGGCGGCGCGGTATTCTTCCACAGCGCGCAGCAGGTCGGGCTGATGCCCTCCTGCCGTAATGTTTCCATCAGATCAGACATCCAAGACATCTCCTTGCGGTTGGCTTTGCCAAACCGATTTTTCAGCCTTATCATAGCACAACCATTCCGGTTTGTGTAGGGGGCGCGGGGGCATTTTTTGCCGGATTTTTGCCCGGGAAATGCCGCAGGGCGGAACGGATCTGTGTGCTGACGTGCAGACGAAGGAGTTTTTCGCGCCCGGGGATCGTGCGGCAGCGGATATTTTGTGGAAAGCTGTCGAAATGGCAGGTGTTCCGCGTTGTGGGTATCCACTTTTGGCTCAGAATGGTAAAAATTCCGGAAATTCGATTGACAAATCCGAATATTTATCGTATAACCTATATATGGGAACAATTCCGGAGGGAATGCGGAACTCGTGCCCCTGCCCGTTCCTGTCGGAGGAACCACGGTCTGGTTCTGGTGCCGGTGTACTTGGTTTGGTGCAGACGGTAAGTATAGATTGATTTGAAAGAGAGGAATCCCCGTTATGATGAACAATGAGATCAAAATGCCCGCTAGCTTTGCTGCGATCGATGAGAACGAAATGGTGTACCTGCAGGGTGGCGCAACCACCGAGGCTACCGCTTGGGACGTGTTCCTGAACGTTGGCAAGCTGTTCAACTACATCGCCCGCGTGTTCTCCGCAGGCAGCTCCATCGTCAACAACATCAATGTTATCGTGACCACCTTCCAGACCCTGAGCACCTTCAGCCTGACCGCTAAGAACTAAGGTTTGGGCCAAAACCGAATCAGCATTTACAGGGCATCCGCTCCGGCAGGCGCGGGTGCTCTTTTTTGCTGCACAGGGCGGGAAGCATTCGCCCCCAAATGCAGGAAAGCAGCCTTTTTTCTGCAAAGCGGGCGGATTGTCCATTGACAAGGCTCAAGAGGGTGTCGTATACTAACGATGCCTTGCAAGAAACCCCGCATCCGCGGAATAAAAGAGGAGAGAGAATATGAAAAATAACAACAGCAGCATCAAGCCCGTTGTCGCTGTCGGTATCGGCGCGGCATTGTTCTTTGTTCTGGGGCGTTTTGTGGCCATTCCCAGCCCGGTGCCCAACACCAACATCAGCCTGCAGTACGCCGTTCTGGCCCTGCTGGCTGCCATGTACGGCCCCGTGGCCGGCGGCCTGATCGGCTTCATCGGCCACACCCTCATCGACCTGTCCTGGGGCGGCAGCCCCTGGTGGAGCTGGGTCATCGCCTCCGCCTTTGTGGGCGTTGTGGTGGGCCTGTTCTCCAAGAAGCTGAACCTGCAGGAAGGCGAGTTCAGCAAGAAGCAGGCAGCTTTGTTTGCGCTGGCCAATATCGTGGCCCATCTGCTGGCCTGGTCCTGGTGGCCCCCGTGCTGGATATTGCCATCTACGCCGAGCCCGTCAAGAAGGTGTTTGCACAGGTGCATTTGCCGCAGTGTCCAACAGTATCACCGCTGTGGTGGTGGGCGGCCTGCTGGTGCTGGCTTACACCAGAACCATCGCCAAGAAGGGCTCTCTGGATCAGGAGTGATCCCCGCATGAAACCCGGCCTTTCCATCTGCGCCGTCCGGCCCGTTGGAAAGGCTTTTTTGATGAACAGCTGAGGTACCATACCCATGGCAGAACGTAAACCCATCATCTCATTCCGCAACTTTTCCTTCCAGTACCGCGCCCAGAAGCGCCCCACCCTGACCGATATCGATCTGGAGATCTACCCGGGTGAACGGGTGCTCATTGCGGGCCCCTCCGGCAGCGGCAAGAGTACGCTGGCGGGGTGCATCAACGGGCTGAACCCGTTTTCCAACCCCGGCGCGTGCACCGGCACCCTGACCGTAGACGGTGTGGATGCGCCTCACAGCAGCCTCTTTGAGCTTTCGGCCCATGTGGGCACGGTGCTACAGGACCCGGATGGCCAGTTCATCGGGCTGACCGTGGGCGAGGACATTGCCTTTGCACTGGAAAACAGCTGCACCCCGCAGGATGAGATGCACGCCATCACTCGCCATGCCGCCGAGCTGGTGGGCATCGAGAACCATCTCGGCTATGCACCGCACGAGCTTTCGGGCGGGCAGAAGCAGCGGGTGAGCCTGGCGGGCGTGATGGTGGATCAGGTCAGGATCCTGCTCTTCGATGAGCCGCTGGCCAACCTCGATCCCGCCACCGGAAAGCAGGCCATTGAATTGATCGACGAGATCCAGAAAAAGACTGACACCACAGTGCTCATCATCGAGCACCGGCTGGAGGATGTGCTCTGGCGGAACGTGGACCGCATCGTGCTGGTGAACGGCGGCACCATTCTGGCAGACCTGCGCCCGGACGAGCTGCTCTCGGGCAGCCTGCTGGCGGAAAACGGCATCCGGGAGCCGCTGTATGTCACGGCTCTGCGCTATGCGGGGTGGATATCACTCCGGACAAGCACCCCGCCCATGTGGACAGCCTTGTGCTGGACGATACCGACACCCAAAAGCTCCGGGACTGGTTCACGGCCCGGCCCCGGCCCGCCGCGCAGCCGGAACGGGAGTCGCTGCTGGAGGTAAAGGGCCTGAGCTTTGGTTATCAGAAGGGCCAGCAGACCCTGCGGGATGTCAGCTTCTCGATCGGCAAGGGGGAGATGGTGAGCATCGTGGGCCGGAACGGCGCGGGCAAATCCACCCTCTCCAAGCTCATCTGCGGCTTCGAGACCCCGGATGCGGGCGAAATCTTCCTGAACGGCAAGCCGCTGGCTGAGGAGAACATCCGCCGCCGCGCCCAGCACATCGGCTATGTGATGCAGAACCCCAACCAGATGATCTCCAAGACCATGATCTACGATGAGGTGGCTCTGGGTCTGCAGCGCTCCGGCCTGACCGAGGAACAGATCCGGGAAAAGGTGGAGGCGACCCTCAGGGTCTGCGGCCTGTATCCTTTCCGGAACTGGCCAATCTCGGCACTGAGCTTCGGCCAGAAAAAGCGGGTGACCATTGCCAGCGTGCTGGTGCTTGACCCGGAACTTATCCTTCTGGATGAGCCCACTGCCGGGCAGGATTTCCGGCACTATACCGACATCATGGAGTTCCTGCGGGGCCTGAATGCCCGGGGTGTGACGGTGGTGATGATCACCCATGACATGCACCTGATGCTGGAATACACCCGCCGCGCACTGGTGTTCTGCGACGGACGGCTCATTGCCGACCGCACCGCGGCCGCCGTTCTGTGTGACCCTGCGCTGGTGGAACAGGCGGCCCTGAAGGAGACCAGCCTGTACACGCTGGCCAACCGCTGCGGCATTGCGCCCGCGCAGGAATTTGTAGAACGCTTTATTGAGCAGGACCGGGAGGTGAGAGAGGGTGGCTGCTAAGACTGTTTTGAATTATCTCCCCCGGGAGAGTGTCGTCCACAAGATGACCGGAACCACCAAGCTGGCGTTCTTCCTGCTGTTCACCTTTGCCAGCATGATCACCTACAACACCTGGGTGCTGCTGGGCCTGTTGGTGGTCAGCCTGCTGGCCTTCAGGCTGAGCCGGATCAAATTCCGGGAAGTCCGGTTTATGATGACCTTCATGCTGGTGTTCCTGCTGCTGAACAACCTGTTCATCTTCCTGTTCGATCCCAATCAGTACCACCCTGTACGGCACCCGCACGGTGCTCTGCCACCTGTTCTGGCGGTATGACCTGACAGCGGAACAGCTGTTCTACATGGTCAACATCAGCCTGAAATATTTTGTGGCCCTGCCGGTGGCCATCCTCTTTATCTCTGCCACCGACCCCAGCGAGTTTGCTGCCAGCCTGAACAGCATCGGCATCTCGTATAAGGTCGCTATTCGGTGGCCATTGCCCTGCGCTACATCCCCGATATCCAGCGCGACTACCACAGCATCAGCCAGGCCCAGCAGGCCCGCGGTGTGGAGCTGGGCAAAAAGGAGCCTTTCTTCAAGCGGATGAAGAACTCTGTCAACATCCTGCTGCCGCTCATCCTGACCAGCCTGAACCGCATCGACACCATCTCTAACGCGATGGAGCTGCGCGGCTTCGGCAAGAACAGCAAGCGCACCTGGTATACCCAGCGCCCCTTTGCCCGGCGGGACTTCGTTGCCCTGGGCGTGGGCGCGGTTCTGCTGCTCATCAGCCTGACCGTGACCATCCGCTTTGGAAGGTTCTATAACCCATTCCTCTGAACAAAAAGGCATCCCCGCACTTCCTGTTTCGGCAGGCCGTGCGGGGATGTTTTGCTTTTACAGACCGTTGGATCAATGATGCCGCAAGAGAAAGGGGCTGTGTTACGCCGCGTCCACGAACTCCTCCGGGTCTTCCACGGCATCGGTGATGGTCTCCTCCGCGTCATCAGAGGAGTCGGCAGGCTGCTCCGGGTGGAGCAGGGCGTTGAGCAGGTCACGGAAGTCGATCAGGCTGTCATCCACCTGCTGGTTCCGGGCCAGCAGGTCCTGCACCATGTCGGGCTTGTCGGTGATGAGGTCGTCCACACCCAGCTCCAGCATGTGGGTAGCGACCTTTTCGCGGTCGATGGTCCAGGCAGAGACGGTCTTGCCCCGCAGATGGACGGCGTTGACCATGCCGGAGGTGATAAAGGTGGTCTCCACGCTGAAAAAGTCGGCATCGGGCAGGTCGTAGTAGTTGCCTACGCCCAGAGCCAGAATGTAGCCGGTGGGGTACTCAGGGGCCAGCGCCTTGACCTTGTGCAGGGTCTCGTAGCTCTGGGAGGTGATGACGCAGTTGGAGCTGTCGAAGCCGTATTCCCGCAGCAGGCGTACAGTCTCAGCCTCCAGAGCAGGGGTGGCGGCGCTGGGCTTGATCTCCACGTTCAGGCCGATGCGGCCCCGGCAGAGCTGCAGCACCTGTTCCAGGGTGGGGATCCGGGTGTCGGCAAAGCGGCTGCTGAACCAGCGGCCCGCGTCCAGCTGTGCCACCTCGGCATAGGTCAGATCATAGACTTTTGCGTTTTTGCCGGTGCAGCGTTTCAGGTTTGAATCGTGGGTCACCACGACCACGCCGTCGCTGGTCATCTGCACATCCAGCTCGATGCGGTCGCCGCCCTTGAGGATGGCCGACCGGAAGGCGGGAAGGGTGTTTTCCGGGGCCACGGTGCAGTCGCCCCGGTGGAAGGTGACCAGTGGGGTCACGCCGCCCACGGCGGTGAGCAGGGCATCGTCCTGGGGCAGGGCATAGAGGTAGACTGCCGTCAGCCCGGTGGCCAGCGTGACCCCGGCCACCGCAGCGGTGAGCAGGGGCCAGCCGCCAAAGCGGTGCGGTTTGCCTCCGGCAGCTTTTCCGGCGGGCAGTCACGGCAGCGATCGTAGAGGAATGCGATGATGGTGCACTGGGCCGTGGTGACCTTGCAATCCAGCAAAAAGCCGAAGAAGGGGATCTCCAACAGATACAGCGCACGGGCGAGCAGCAGCATGGCGCGGGTGCTCCGCAGTCCGATCAGCGCCGCCACACTGTAAACCAGCAGGAAAGCTCCGAAAAAGACCAGAACAGACCGGACCAGCGCACTGAGGTTCCACCGCAGCAGCACACCGGCCAGCCGGGGCAGCTGTGTTTTGACATGGGCTGCGCTCTCCTGAACGGCTTCCCACAGGCTTTTGCGTTCCAGCGTAAAGAGGGGGAGCACCAGAACCCAGAACAGGGTGAACAGGAACGCCGCACCCAGAATGAGAAGAAAAAGCACCAGATAGAGCGGCTTTGCCCGGACAAGCCCAAGGATGTACTCCGGCACGGCCAGCTGAGAGATATAGTTGTAGGTCACGAATACATCTGTAAAGGGTATGAGCAGGGCGCAGTAAAGCAGGATGGGCCAGTTCTTGGGGAGCAGGACGTGGCGGATATCCCCCAGCGACCGGACGAACAGGGAAACAGGACGCAGTGTTTCGCCCCGGCGGGCCAGCGCAAACCCGTGCAGGAGGATGGAAAAGCCGTACAGGTTCCAGCACGCCGCCAGAAGGACGATGAGCACGATCCCGCCTGAAATGGTCGGGGAGGTAAAAATTTGATGCGCGCTGTTGTTGGTCAGGTAGTTCACCGGCGAACAGCGCAGTGTCAGCGACCAGATGCCATTCATGGCGGGCAGAAACAAAAGATAGGTCAGGGCTTTGTACACCAGCACGGCTGTCAGAACGGCAGCGGAGGCCCGGTGCAGCAGGGTCAGGGCATGGTTCCGGGCGTCCTTGTAGGCCCGGTGTGCCCGCGTGAGGGAGCGGAAGAGATGCTTCAATTTGGATTCCACCTCGGTACTGGGATATGGTTCTGTCATTTTACAGTAGTATATCACAAAGCCGGGAAAAATGGAAACGACACGGATCGGCAGTTTGTTCCAGAGGGCACAGGCGCTTTTCAGCGGAGCAAAAGCGTGTTACAATAGGGGCAGAGTAAAACGGACAGGGGAGGAACACCCAATGCAGATCATGGATCAATTCGGTGCAGCACCGGGGGCAGAGAGCGTCCGGATGCCCGATGGCACCGAGCGGACACTGGCGGCAGAGCACGCCGCGGCCATTCTGGTCAACGAACAGCCAGCCTTCCGGGTGGTCTGCACGCCGGAGCTGCTGCCGCAGCTGGCGCTGGGCCGCCTGCTGACCGAGGGCTGGATCAACTCTGCTGACGAGGTGGAGCGGGTGGCCGTCTGCGCGCAGGGCCTCAAAATAAGCGTTCAGCTGCGCCACCC
>ENA-OQJH01001170-OQJH01001170.1-human-gut-metagenome-genome-assembly--contig:-NODE-1170-length-11669-cov-1.507884_pt1 | contig 11669 bp, 12 predicted proteins | sample MGYA00242597_ERZ504763 | MGnify/ENA primary metagenome ERZ504763 (study PRJEB26092, sample SAMD00036359) | human gut metagenome | host: Homo sapiens | study: EMG produced TPA metagenomics assembly of... | reverse complement strand
CAAAAAGAAGATAATTAAATAAACTAGTTTCTTCATGGTTTATTATTGAATATATTAATTAAATAAAGACTTACTATTTATTGACATAAGTAATACCTTTCCAATCATCAGTACGGAAAGGAGACATTGGCAGATCCGCACCGTTATACATATTGCATATCGGATAATCAGCCCATGCATAACGTACTGCAACCGGAGGGTAACTTCAGATGAGGAAACAACAACTGTATTTCCTTCGATCACAGCATCTGCCCAATGAAATTTATGGTCTACACCAGCAATGGTAAATCCTTTCGGCATTTCGCCATTCGCCGTCTTCAGACCACCATCAATATGATCAAAGAAGATACGAATTTTATTTCCTTCAATCTTATAAGATTTATATATCGGACCGGAATAAGGAATCTTCTCGCCATAAGTCTGCGCCCGGGCCGCTAATGCCAAGCGTCTACCCACTTCTTGCTTGTTCTTCGGATGAATATCAAACTCCTCACCTATATCAATTGCCACAGCCATACCTGTATTTTGCAAATGTAAAGTCCGAGTTTGAGCTTCTCTCAATTCCGCCCAAGTAGATTCAACAGGAGCTGTTTGTTTCGCTGTAAAACTAGCTAACTGCACCATATAGAAAGGAAAATCATATCCCCAGCGATTTCTCCAATCAGTAATCATCAACGGCATTAAATCACGATACTGAAAAGCCTCTCCCGCATTTGATTCTCCCTGATACCAAATGGCTCCTTTGATAGCATAGGGAATCAGTGGATTAAGCATAGCATTAAATAAGAAAGTAGGAGAATTCGGATTCCATGACATATCAACAGGCATTGGTGCAACCTCTCTCATATCTAAAGAAACCTGATATTTCCAATTACCAGCCAACTGGATAGCTTCTGTATCGGAAAGATGAAGTGAAATACTTTCAGGACTTCCATTGATACCACCAGTACCACCAGTATCCATTACACGTACAGCAATCACCGCTTTTCCCTTCTTCACAAGTTCTTTCGGAATCTTATAGCTTCTAGGTGCCATCCATCCTTCTGTATGTCCTATCTGTATACCATTGAAATAAGTAAAATCATTATCATCAATAACACCTAAATTCAAGATCAAATCTTTTCCGGCCCAACCAGCAGGAATATCAATTGTTTTCCTAAACCAAACAAGCCCACTAAATCCTGGTAAATCTTGTTCTTGCATCAAACCTGGAACTTTCATAGATTTCCATGCCGCATCGTTAAAATCAGGAGCTGCCATATAGCCTCCCCATTAACACACCCCTTGTCAATTCTTTCAACTTCAGCTTTCCAAGTCTCAACATCTTCTTCAAACTTTTTCTTGCGTCCTTCCTGAGATGCAGGCAAACCGACCAATGCTTCGAGTCTTTTCTTCATACTCGGTATAGTGGATAGTGCCTCATTACTGGTCCATGTTTCTATAATTGTTCCTCCCCAAGATGTATCAATCAATCCTATTGGCACATTACGGTATTTATTCAAATCACGTCCAAAGAAGTAACCTGCTGCAGAAAAGTCCGCTACACTCTTTGATGTACACACTTGCCAACCATTCTCTTTTACTGTAATATTCTCAACAGGTGTAGGACTCATCGCATTTTCTACCAATAAGAAACGAATATTAGGATAATTATTTGCCTCTTCTTTCTCCTGTTCATAGTTCTTCACCTTACCCCAACCTTCTACCTGCATTTCCATGTTGGATTGTCCGGAACATATCCAAACTTCACCAATCATTACATTAGAAAGCTTCACCTTTTTACCATCAGAAATTGTAATATTATAAGGACCACCCGCTACTGGGGTAGCAACTTTCGTACTCCACTTCCCTTGTGCATCAGCCTGAATAGTATATTTTTTCTGATCCCATGAGGTCGTAATTTCTACTTTCTTCTTAGGCTTAGACTCGCCCCATATAGGGGCTTGCGTTTGTTGCTGTAACACCATATTATCCGAAAATATCGGAAGCAATTTCACTTGTGCAGAGAGTGTAGCACTCCCTAATAGAAAGAATAGAGAGATTACAAAATTCTTATTCATATTAACTACTTTTTTTTATAGTATACAATTTTTTCAATTTACTTTATGACGAACAAATATACAATAACCACTAAACTAACTTCTTAAAAAGTAAAAGAGAATAATGTTTTTATAGCAAACATTATTCTCTTTTTATCTAAACCCTACTTATTTACTAGAAGCCCAACTGAACTCCAAAGTTTATAACACGCTGATTCATATAAGCATCACCAGCTGTATTGGTCTTAATTTCAGGGTCTTGCTGATATTTATCATAACCGGTAAAAGTCAGTAAGTTATAAGCATTTACATAAAAACGGACATTGTCTAAGAACTTAGGTAATGCTGTCTTGGGAAGTTGATAGCCCAAGTCAACAGTCTTCAAACGAATATACCATGCATTAATCAGCCAAAAATCCGAATTATAAGCAGAAGCACTATTTATTGTACCATCTTGCATTGTCAAACGTGGGAACTCAATACTTCTCCATTTCATAACGTTCCTGTGTCCAACGCTTTTGGTGAAGTGGCTGGAACTGACTCTTACCAGACTCAATCCCTGTTCCATTGATAGCAAACTATAATCAAACGATCCTTGGAATAAACACTGATACTAAACCCTTTCCAACTTCCTCCAATCGTCCATCCTAATGTTGTAGTAGGCAAGTTCGGTTTGCCAATAGCACGTTTATCAAAATCATTGATAGTACCATCACCATTCAAATCTGCATACTTTAAGTCACCTGCCTGCACAGCAATATCAGGCTTAGCCGGAGCGTCCGCAGCACCAGAATTAATCTTTTCAATATCTTCCGGTGTATAATAGCCAATCCAATGATAGCCAAAAGGCTGCCCAATCTGTCTACCCGTTTCTCTCAACCATTCATATTTCTGTTGAGCCTCAGCTTTATAATCGACTCGATTTTTAGCATAACCAAATACAAAATTGGTATTAAAATTGAAGTTACCAAAACGGTCTTGATAACCAATCTGTCCATCAAAACCTTTATTGGTAGTTTCTGCTACATTTTCAGGAGACAAGCCGATACCTAATATATCCGGAATATCATTTCTGGTAACTAGCTGATCATAACGTTTATCTATAAACCAGTCGAAAGTCAAGGAGAATTTATCAAACAAATTCATATCTACACCAACATTAAACTTTCTCGCTTTCTCCCACGTTACATTTAAATTTCCTAAATCACCTTCTTTGATGCCACTAACACCAAGTTGTTACCTTCACCAAAGTATAAGAATCACCTGTTTTATATACTTGCCGATACAGATAACGATCGCCGCTTGTACATCTGACCCTACAAGACCATAAGAAGTTCTAAACTTCAATAACTGCACATTCCTTCCCAACCAATCTACATTCTTGAAAAAGTCTTCTTGAGAGATAGCATAACCTATAGCCAATGCTGGAAAGAATCCGAAATTGTTATCTTTACCAAAACGATCGGTCCCATTATATGCCATGTTCAAATCTACCAAATATTTATTTTTATATTTATAGCCTAGCTGCATCGTATAACCTTCGAAATTATTGGGAACAGCTGCATCCTTTTCATTTGTTGTACTCTGACGATTGTACAAAAACATAACATTTACATCATGTGCATTATTGAAAACATGAGCATATTTCAAAGATGCTTTGATATTCAAATCTTTGATAGCTTTATCTGTACTGTTATATACAAAATACTGCTCATAATCATAGACTCCATTCGGATTGATATTATACAAACCTGTTGCAGAATCGTAATGATAAGTCGGATATCGTGTACGCATCACTGCACGATAATTTTCATCACTACTGGAATATGCCAATTGAAATCAGCTGCAAGCCCTGGCGTTAAGAAGTCCATCTTCCATGTTGCACCATACAAAATATTATTATCATTACGTCTAGTACGTTATATCCTTCATTTGCCAACCGTGCGTTCAATGTCGGTTTTCTATCTTGCGTATCATATAAATAAGCAAAATGAACCATCCGGATTCAAAAAGTGGAGCCGAATAAGGGTGCATTTTAGAGAAATCATAAAGCTCACCTGTTACATTCATATTGTACGGTTCATTGATATCCATGAAGCGTGAAGAAACGTCCAAACGCATATTGAAGTTATCAGTCACATCAAAATCAAGATTAGTGCGATAATTGAAACGACGATAGGAATAATTAGGATTCACACCATCACCAGAATTACCCCCAAAGTCTTTTACCAAGCCATTCTGAGTAAAATATCCCGCAGAAACAAAATATCTCAATTTCTTAGAACCACCTGAGACATCAACATTTATGTTCTCCTGAAATGCCATTTTCTTAAAAATCTCATCATACCAATTGACATCAGGATGCCCATAAGGATCAGTATGATCTCTGAAAGCGATCATATCGTCTTCAGTATACGGGAAATCAGACAAAGTACCATCATTCGTATGTGCTTCCTTTACTAATTGTAAAGATTCGTAAGCGTTCAGAAATTTAGGCGTACGAACTGGGGTTTGCATACCAGTTTCCAAACGTACATTAATTTTCGGTTTACCTTGCTCCCCACGACGAGTCTTTACTACTAATACACCATTAGCACCTTTGATACCATAGATGGCCGTAGTAGAAGCATCCTTCAATATTGATATACTTTCAATTTCGTTGACATTAATTTGAGACAACTGTTCATAAGTATACTGCATGTCATCCACCATAATCAACGGTTTATTACCATCATTATTCAATGAACTGACACCGCGGATAAAGAAGTCTGAAGCATCTTTACCTGGTTGACCAGACTGTTGCTGACTAAAAAAACCCGGCAGCTTTCCTGTCAAAGCATTCTGTACACTACTAGTTGGAACATTACGAATCTCACGTGCCTGTATTCCACTAACTGCACCTGTCAACGTTATACGCTTAGCCTTACCATAACCAACGACAACGACTTCATCCAAATTTGTTTGATCAGGAGCCAATTCTACATTCAGCATTTGCTGACTATTTACTTTAATGCTTTGTTTCTTAAAACCGATATAAGAAAACTCCAATACAGCACCTTTGTTTACATTTAATTGGAAATTACCGTCAATATCGGTAATTGTACCACTGTTGTACCTTGTATTTTTACATTTACCCCCGGCAACAACTCACCGTCGGCTGAAGAGACAATTCCCTTCAAAACGAACGATTGACCGAACGCCGAGATAAAAAGGCTTATACATACTAATATTAATAATAGTCTTTTCATAATATTACCACTTCGGATTTTGAATCATGTTATCATTCTTAACTACCTCATTATATGGGATCGGATATAAATAGCGTTTCACATCAAACGTCGTACTTAGGACATCCACTTCATTGAAACTCGTAGTATTTCCTTTTACCCTAATCTCCAAACCTTCCAAAGGATTCTTAAATATCTCTTCAGCAATTCTCCATCTGCGAATATCCCAATATCGTTGTTCTTCAAATGCCATTTCAATACGCCGTTCGTTTTGAATCACTTCACGCATCTCTGCCTGTGTCATATTTTTCTTAAGCCCATAAGGAGATTCATCATTACCTGATTCAATACCAGCACGTGCCCGTAATGCAATGATAGCATCGTACACATCCTGAGAAGGAGAAGAAAGGTACTCATTCATTGCCTCTGCATAATTCAACAACATCTCTGCATAACGAAACATAACCCAAAGATGTATTTTATTCCCATATTGAGACTCTTCACCAAATTTACCCATAAACTTACACATATAATAGCCCGTCTTAGAATATTCAGCAGAGTTAGATGGATTATTAACTCCTCCGATTGAAATATCAAGCGTATTATTCAACCAAGATGACCCATGATGCAGTATTGTATAATCCAAACGTGGATCACGGTTTTCATATGGATTACTCTGATTAAGAGTATATTTACTACCTTGTCCAGCAAACATGCCGTCCTTCATAGGGAAAGCGTCTACCAAATTTTGAGTTGGAAGCGTACGTCCTTTACCTAAATTGTCACCAGAAAATCCTAAAGGCCCATTATTGCTTTCTATAGACTTATCTTCACCCCCCGGACGATAAAAGATGACTTCAGGATTATTAGTCTTATTATAAAAACCTAAAAAGACGTCACGAAAATCCCGATTATCGCCATCAGATGTAGACTGTGTTAAACCATATGCCCCATTACCATTCGGACCGTACTCGTCAATAAATGTCTTGGCAGCTTTAGCCGCATCATTCCAACGCTCTCTATCATAAGAAGCATAGCCTATCAATTCATTACCAATCTCAATAGGACGTTCATTAAATAAAGGACTCGCTGCATATAATAGCACTCGAGACTTTAAAGCTAAGCAAGCCTCACGAGTAGGAGTATGTGCATATTGTTCAAAATCAGGCATTGGATTGGTACGCAAATCATCTTTAATATCATCTAATTCATCACAAATATACTGTACACATTGCTCAAAAGTATTTCTTGGGATCTCCATATCATCACCCAATATATGTACATCATCCCCCATCAAAGGAACACCACCATAGCGTTTCACTAATTCGAAATAGAAATAAGCCCTCAAGAAACGCGCTTCTGCTTTCATTGTAACATTCAATGGTTTTGTTTCTCCCTTTGCGTTCTTATAAGTCAGCATAAAAGGGACAACATCAATATGATTAATCAGAATGTTTGCCTTACGGATTCCTGAATAATACTCTTTCCATCGCATATCCGATTCAACACGTGTACTCGCAGTATACCGTCCCATTGCCAACTTATAAACATCCGGGTCAGAAACATTTATAGATATAGCATCATCAGACGCAGCATCTAAATAATCACTTCCTACACGATTGTGCCCGTTTTGCAACGTGGCATAAATATTATTCATAAACTTTACCGCATTCGTACCAAGAGAATCGGTTTTTGAAAATACAAAATCAATTGATACCAGTTCAACTGGCTCTGGTTCATACCCATCGGTACAGGATACAGCTGTAAACAACAATCCAACTCCGATTAGCGTCAAATATTTATTTCGTATCATAGATATCATAGTATATTAGAATTTAACATTAATACCTGTGCTGATGCAACGTTGTAGCGGATAGTTACCGAAGCTAACTTCGGGATCAACGAGTTCATTAGCAGCTTTTGTGAATAAGTTTTGTCCACTTACGAAAACTTTCACACGTGCTCCACCCAAATAATTACGACAGAATGAATCAGGTAAGTTATATCCTAAACTAACATTTTTCAACCGAATATAATTACCGGAACGTAACCAAAAAGAAGAGCCCCAGCCATTGCCTTGATTATACTTATTACCACCAGCACTCAACCTCGGGAAAGTTGCAGTAGCAGCAGTTTCTGGAGTCCATCGATCCAGCATATTCTCATATGCCTGTCCATAAACTTGTCCTTGAGTTTGAAAACCTTCCAATAAATTCCAATCACTCATTAAAACATCTTTATTGTACACTCCTTGCCAAAACATTGAGAATTCTAATCCACGCCATTCGAAACCTAAATCAATACCAAAATAAGAGAGTGGTTTATCGCCACCAATCATTACCTTATCAAAGTCATTGATAACTCCATCGTTATTCTGATCTTTGTACTTGATATCACCAGGCTGAATATTGTTAAATCCTTCAATTACAGGACTCTTTGTAATTTCGTCTTGAGAAGTGAAAAAACCTTCTGCTACCAAACCGAAGATTGCCCCTTTGGGTTTACCTGTAGTACGCAGATATTCATAAGGCACTTTTTGTTCATCTTTATATAACACTTTACTTTGCTCACAACTCCAGTTAGCAGATGCATAATAATTAAAATCGCCAACGTGATCTTGATAGGTAATTGAGAATTCGCTCCATACCAACGTTCTTTAGCAATATTTTCATCTGGATAATTCTGGCCAATTAGTTCGATACTTTTTCCACGAGCCTGCAACAAGTCATAATATTTATCATTAAAATAATCAGCAGTTACCTGTAATTTGTTGTTAAACAAAGCTATATCTACACCAATATTCAGTTTATTGCCTTTTTCCCACGTTTGATATAAATTTGCCAGTTTATCTTTTTCTGTAAAACTTCCTGAACTTTGTCCTAAATTAGTCCCCAACCGATAATCATCACCTCCTGAGGAATAAGTCTGATAATACGTATAATACCCAGCATTATTCATACCATTACCTGTCTTACCATACACACCGCGTATCTTTAGTTGATTCAGCCACTCACAGTTTTCCATAAAATTCTCTTTGCTGATATCCCATCCTAAACCGAAAGCGTAAAAGGTTCCCCACCTTCTGCCTGGAGCATAACGATTGTAATAACTTTCACTTAATGCTACCTGTGCAAAATATCGCTCCGCATAATCATAAGAGACATCACCTATAATATTTGATGGATATTCAGGAAGATCCCAGTTAGTAAGAGTATTTCGCGTATCTCCTAGAACACTGGCCTTAAATTTGTGCTTACCAAATTGACGTTCATAATCAACAGCAAGCTGACCATACATCTGCCGATAGGTAGACACAGAACTAAATGAATTTGATTGCGTTTTCTTTTCTCCATACCGAGTATAAACGTCATTGCTATCCTTATCAATAGTATAATCAAAAACTTCGGAAGTTTTTGTTCGTTTCGTAGTCGAACGATTCTGAGAAGTTACACTACCTACCATACGAACAGACAAGCCTTTAACTAACTTACCAAATCATAGCGACAAATTAATAGCTCCCAATACATCCCGAGCCCCATCTGTTATATAACCAGAGTTAATAGTCTGCGATAACAAATTATTATTGAACGACTGACTACCTCCCCATGATCCATCTGGATTTGTCACAGGATATGCATTACTTGGAGTAGAATAAATTGAACTGAGAATATCATCATACCCATTTCCAGTCCCTCCTGGTTGGTACCTTCTTCTATACGTCCCATCAAAGTAACTTTTGCTGTCAAATCATCAGTAATATTGATGTTCACTTTAGAAGAAATCATATAACGATCAAATGTCATATTTGTATCGTGAGCATCTCCACCTGGATTTTAAATAATCCATTTTCACCTACATAGCCTACACTAATAAAATATTGTGCGTACTTGTTACCGCCTGTAGCATTCAAATTATAAGACTGAGTAGTCGAATTTTTGTTCATCAGTTCATCACACCAGTTCACACTTGGATGTGTATACGGACTGGAATGATCACGAAACTTAATAAAGTCATCATAAGAATAAAAGGGATTTTTACCATCATTCAGCAACGCCTCATTCAATAAATAAGCATATTGAGAAGTAGACAGCGGATTTAGTTTTTTCACTGAACTCTGCACACCAAACCGTCCAGTAAATGATAACTGAAATCCCTGTTTGATAGGATCTTTAGTAGTAATTACTAATGCACCACGGGAACTGCGCATCCCCAAAAACATAGATGACAAAGCATCCTTCTGAATTGATACCGATTCAATAGCATCAGGATCGATAGAATATAATTCTCTTTGCACACCATCCACTACCACCACCGGTGCATTGTGGCGTGATAGAACATTAAATTCCGTATTATCACTATATGCCTCTTTACCCAATGTAGGGCTATTAAAGTTAAAGATGGTTCCAGAAGAACTGGATTCAATTTGACTCTTACGTGCACCACGAGTACGTACAATATCTAGTCCTGGTAAACGCCCTTGTAATGAAGGAAGAATAGTAGTTCCCATCAATGAACTAACCTGATCTGTATAAACCGTAGCAGCTGAACCTAAATAGCTTGCTTTATCTTTCGTATCATAAGGTCCATTTATTACATCTGGAAATTTCACGAACTCTTCTGTCAACGTTACTTTAAAAATACGTTCCTGATTTCTTAGCTTGTTCACCTTAATTTCCTTATGTAAAAACCTGGATGAGAAAAACGAAGCATATCGCCCTTCTTATACTGAAATTCAAAAGTACCATCATCACCTGTCACAGTCTTAAAATCAGTATTCTTCATCGTGATTACAACACCCGAGACAGGATTGCCATATTGATCGATTACCTTACCTGTAATATTAGCCGTTCCTCCTGCTTCTTGAGCCACCGCATTCAAATGTCCCAAGCCAAGTAGTAGCCACATTACAAAACATGTGAAACAGTACCGACTATTTCTTTTATTCAAATATTACGCATATAATCTTTTTTTAAGGTTAAACTCTATTCACATTGAAATTCGAATACGAAAGGCTCTTTTATTCCTTCTTCTACCTCTTCTCCTTCATTATCTCTACTGTCATCTGACTGGGAAATAGATACTGTTCCATCTTCATTTGTGAAAATATACTCTATACGAGAAATTGTTTCACCGTCCGGAATGTTAAAAAATCCACCAGCCAAAGAGTTACATTATATCTTGGCAATTTCGTTTCTCTTTTCATTAGTGTTTTCGCACTCTTTTCATTGACTGTATATATCTTTCCTTCTATCGTATAAGCAGTAGCTTCTATATACACATTCTCAGCTTTTATCAATTCATTGGTATTAATATCCCCTTGAAAAGTGAATGTTACATAATCATCTTGTAAAGCAGACAAAGGTTCAATTTGATAATAGTGCGTAGAACAAAAATCAATCACAGTACTGATCCTTCTACCACTTCAAAGCAATCATCAGCATCCTTAACAGAATAATGAGCCTCGTCTCCTCCAATCCCATCACTAGAGTGATTGATAAAAAAACTTGGTCGGAATTTTTAAGTTGCTTTTTCCTGAATTACACTTAATTGTTACTGTATAATGTATTGTTCCATTTACACTAGGATAGTTATCCGATTTAAATGCAATCCATTCCATATCGTTCAAGACATTGCCTCGTACACCATATTTTTTTTCAATGCCGCTGACCAACTCATACCTTTATAATTTGCAGGCTGTTCAGTATCTGGAATTACTGTCATTTTGTGATCCACTTCCGTTTCATACCTATCTTCTCTGTATGTCACAGTTGCATTCTGACGTACATTCCAACTTCTTGGAGCCAAGAATCCAACAATAAACGTTTCATTGCTTGCATCACCATCGATGTTTATTTCTCCACTAACGTAAAAGTTGCAATTTCACCAGCCTTAATATAGGCAACCATCTCTCCGGCCTCGTTCTCTTGTTTAACATTTACCTCCTTAATCAAAAAGGAACATCCAAAGACTATTAAGGAAAGTACCAACAAAAAAAAAGATTTTTATTCTATGTTTTTTAAAATAATATTTCATAAGCTTTTCTTTTTAAATCATTCTTCTATTTTTTCAAAAGAATAAACATAAGAGTTGCTCGAGCATCCCGGACTAATTGTAAGGGTTATATGGCGTTTCCCTTGTACAATCGGGTAAGTGATTTCAGTTATAGCTTCTCTTTCAGCACCTTCCTCCTGAAAAGTTAAGAAAAAAGGATATGTCAAATTATCAATTCTCCATGTACATTTCTTTTACTAAAAAGGGAGATAGTTTTCAATATTATATGTATTATCTTTATTCATAATCAGACGAAACTGACTAAAGTCCATCACTTCAGATATATCCGTTCCATTGCGTACAACAGTTTTTAATTGCCACTTCCCATCTAACTGCTTTGGTACTTCCATAT
>ENA-OQJH01001168-OQJH01001168.1-human-gut-metagenome-genome-assembly--contig:-NODE-1168-length-11674-cov-1.934702_pt1 | contig 11674 bp, 18 predicted proteins | sample MGYA00242597_ERZ504763 | MGnify/ENA primary metagenome ERZ504763 (study PRJEB26092, sample SAMD00036359) | human gut metagenome | host: Homo sapiens | study: EMG produced TPA metagenomics assembly of... | reverse complement strand
GAGAATATCCTTTCTTATTACGTGCTATAATACAACGGCAAGATTTCAAGTTTCAAGAATTACTGTAAATAGTTAGCAGCATCCAACTGATCCTGATGTTCCTGGTTCTGATAAGTACGTTTTCTGTCAATGCCCAACCTGCACCTTCACGGTAACCTTCCAGCCACCATCCGTCTAATACAGAGAAGTTAACAACACCGTTCATCAAAGCCTTTTCGCCCGATGTACCGGATGCTTCCAACGGACGAGTCGGAGTATTCAACCAGATATCAACGCCTGAAACCAGACGACGAGCCAATTGCATATCATAATTTTCAAGGAAGATAATCTTACCCAGGAATTCCGGACGACGAGAGATCTCGATAATACGCTTAATCAAACCCTGACCTGCACCATCGTGTGGATGAGCTTTACCTGTAAACAGGAATTGTACCGGGTAATCAGGATTATTCACAATCTTAGAAAGACGATCCAAGTCGGTGAACAACAAGTGTGCACGTTTGTAAGTAGCAAAACGACGGCCGAAACCAATCAGCAATGCATTCGGATTGATCTTATCCATCAGTGAAACGATACGGGAAGGGTCTCCCTGGTTCTTCAACCATGTATCGCGGAATGACTTACGGATATAGTCAACCAACTTATTCTTCATAGTCATACGAGTCTTCCAAATCTCTTCATCGGGCACATTGTAGATAGCTTCCCAAATCTTAGGATTAGATTGATCGAACCAGAAGTTTTCGTTGAAATATTTAAAGTACAGTTCTTTCCATTCAGTTGCACTCCAAGTCGGGAAGTGAACACCATTCGTTACATATCCTACATGACTTCTTCCGGGAAATAACCTTTCCAAATAGAAGAGAACATTTCTTGAGAAACCTTTCCGTGCAACCAGCTCACACCGTTCACTTCCTGTGAAGTGTTGCAAGCAAAAACAGACATACAGAAACGTTCGCCTTTGTCACCCGGATTGTTACGTCCAAGATCCATCAAGTCATCCCAAGTGATACCCATTCTGGAAGGATAACCACCCATATATTTGCCGAACAGGCCTTCATCAAAATAGTCGTGACCTGCAGGAACCGGAGTATGAACAGTGTAAAGAGAAGAAGCACGAACCAACTCGATAGCTTGATCGAAAGTCAATCCTGTAGCTACATAGTCGCAGATACGCTGAACATTGATTAATGCAGCATGTCCTTCATTACAGTGATAAACATCTTTCTTGATGCCCAACGCTTTCAAAGTCAGGATACCACCGATACCCAACAAGATTTCTTGTTTCAAACGGTTTTCCCAGTCGCCGCCATAAAGCTGGTGAGTGATAGGACGGTCGAATTCACTGTTCATTTCATTATCCGTATCAAGCAGATACAAAGAAATACGTCCAACGTTTACACGCCATACGTTTGCATGAACAAAATAATCAAGATAAGGAACGTCACTATCAACGGCTGACCATTGGCATCCATTACACGTTCAATAGGAAGTTGACCGAAGTTTTGTGCTTCGTAGTTGGCAATCTGCTGTCCATCCATAGACAACGTTTGAGTAAAGTAGCCGTAACGATACAAGAAGCCTACCGCACACAAATCAACATTGCTGTCGGAAGCCTCTTTCAGATAGTCACCAGCCAATACACCCAGACCACCGGAATATATTTTCAGGACGCTGCTCAAGCCATATTCCATACTGAAATAAGCGATAGATGGGCGTTGCTCATCCGGCTTCACATCCATGTAATCTCTGAATTTCGTATAAACTTCATTCATTCTTCTTAGAATCACTTTGTCTTTTGCCAGCGCTTCCAGCTTTCATAGCTCATACGTTCCAACAACAGTACTGGATTCTGTCCACATTCTTTCCAAAGTTCCGGATCTAGATCTCTAAACAGTTCAGTCGCTTCAAAATTCCATGCCCACCAAATGTTGCGTGCGATTTCAGACAACTTCTCCAACTCTTCCGGTATACGTGATTTTACAGTAACCTCTTTCCAGTTGGGAGTATTCACATTACTAACTTTGATTTTCATAATGTTTACGTTTACTTATTGATAAATAATTCTTTCTTAACTCAACTGACGCTTCATAGCATTGCGCAAGGCAATGTCATAAGCTCATAGTAATATTGTATAAAGTGCTTCCATAAAGCCTGTTCTGCCACTTCGGCAGCACGCTTACGGATTTCCTTCACTTCTTTCTCCGTCTTATCCGCAAATAACGTAATCGTATCTTTAATACCATCCGCTACTTCCGAATAATTATAGTCCGAACGATGCAGCACTTCTACTCCATCATTAATGCCATGCTGGTTCTTCAGGCTGTTTACCCAAAGTCCGAATCCTGCCAGATCAGTAGTGATTGTCGGCACATGGAATGCTACACTTTCCAACGGAGTATATCCCCACGGTTCGTAATAAGAAGCATAGACACTCAAATCCTGTCCCAACAATATATCATAATATTCTTTATTCATGATGCCATCACGACCATTCAGATAACAAGGTACAAAAATCACTTTTACCTTATCTTCCGGACGATTGCCCATTCCCAGATATTTCAACATATCCAACACCTGGTCATGAGTCATATTATGCAGCCAATGAGTGATAAATGGTACTTCGAGCGGAGTGTCGAACTTCTCCTGCTCTTCAAACGTCCCTGCAAATCCTCACGGGGTCTCCTACCAACCGGGTACATTGATGAATGCCAAAACATTCTTATGCAAATTCTTATCCCTGTTCAAGCGGTTTAATGATTCCAAAAATACATCAATACCTTTATTCTTAAACTCATATCGTCCACTGGTTCCGACAATTAACGTATCGTCACCCAGATTTGTTCCCAATAATTTATTCGCTACATTGAGCATCAAGGCACGCGCACGTTTACGTTTTCCGGTAAATGTGCTTCCTTTCGGTACAAATCATCTTCAAAACCGTTCATCAGAACAACATCTGCCGGTTTATCCAGTAATTCCTTACACTCATTATTGGTTATTTCGCTCACCGTCGTAAAACAGTCTACGTAATGTGCAGTCTGTTTTTCAATCGAGTGTTTCGATTGCATGTTCAGTTCCTGCGCCATCTGGTCGCCATTATAAGCAAACAGATAGTCGTACAACGGTTTATGATTACCGGCAATAGAACGACCGATAGAAGTAGCATGGGTCGTAAAAATAGTAGCCACCTCCGGCACAGCTTCCTGTACATAAAGTGCTCCCATTCCAGTCATCCATTCATGCGCCTGATATACCACCTTATCCGTTTCTGTCAGGTTGTAGCGATAGAAACTCTCTACCACTCTTCCCGCAGCGTATGAAAACATAGAAGCTTCGTCGTAATCGCCATAAGCGTGCAACGAATCTACTTGATAACGATTCCACATTTCTGTGTATATATCGTCTTTCTTTTCAAAAAAAGGTTGGAAATCAACAAGAATGACTATGGGTTCACCGGGGATATTCCATCGTCCTATACGGACAGAAAGTTCGTCTTTCTCAAGTGCATGCTTTTTCCAGGCAGCACATAGGTTATCCGACTCGATGAATAGAGGGTTTTCTTTTCCTTGCCATACATCAGGACCTATGAAGAAAATTCTGTCGCGGAACTTTCCTGCAATGTATTTGCCCGTGTCGACAAGACGGTGTATATTCCTCCCACTTTATTACATACTTCCCAGCTGGACTCGAAGATATAATCGGGGGTTAATAAATCTTTTACCATATAATATATTAAAACTCTTTTTAGTATGCGAGTGCAAAAGTACACATTATTCTTTGAAAAATAATACTTTATGCGAAAAATATGAGTTAAGAAGAGGAAAGAAACGTTGCCCTATAATGAAAAAAGAATATCCCCTTGCACATGCAAAGCTGCATGTACAAGGGGATTGAAACTCCTTTATAGGAAATATTCTTGCTAAAAATTATGCAACGAGTGCACTACCGATCAAGAAGGTTGCAGCCAAAGCAACGATTGCATAAAGCTCGGGGAATACGGCAAGAATCAACGTATTACTAAATACATTGTGTCCCTGTCCGATAGCTGCAATACCGTTTGCACAAACTTGTCCCTGACGGATAGCGGAGAATAAGGCAACCAATCCTAAAGCAATACCTGCACCAAGAACTGCTGATGCTGGATAGCTGTAATTTCAGGAGTCAAAATGCCGAAGATAGTCTGAAACATGAAATAACCGGCAAAACCATAAAGCCCCTGTGTACCCGGAAGGGCTGTCAATACCAGGAAGTTACCGAATGCACTATCATTCTTCTTCAATGCTCCGATGGCAGCATTACCTGCAATAGTTACTCCGTAAGCACTACCGATGCCCGACAAACCAACCATAATCGCGATGCCAATGTAGGCGATAAACAAATTCATTTCCATAATCTTATTCTATTTTTTATTGTTTAATTCTTAAAATATTAATTCTCTATTTCTAATTTTTAATCTTCAGTTTTTTTAATTTCTGAACGGTTTGTACTCTTTACCGCCTCCTTCATATCCGGAGTTCTTGAAGAACTCAACGAACGTCAGACGCATTGGGTGAACCATTGCACCCAGCACATTCATGAAAATATTGATTGCATGACCGATCACGAAAATCAGCACCATTACAATCGGGCCTGCTATTACATTATCCGGACTCATACCTACTGCCAGACTGTTGAACACTCCCGCCAGAATACCTCCGGAAAGTCCGAGAGCAAACAGACGAACGTAGGACAAAACATCTCCAAGCAAACCAGTAACCATGTTGTATGAATCCCACAATCCCAATCCGATATTCAGGAATATGTTCTTTCCCGGACTGTTATAAAGGAAAATCATAGCAGCTGAAACACCCAGGATTATCAAGTGCACCGTGCTTCCCATCGGCATTACGTCCGGTAACAAAGCTGAAACTGCCATTGAAACCAGCAGGATGATCCATCCGATAGTTGCCACTGCATATTTGAAACCAACTGAATCGTCTGATTCACAGCTTTCAGTACCATACCGAATAAAATCTGGATAGCTCCCAATATCAACGATAATTGGAACATATCATTATTATCCATCATGACAGCATGTTTCAAGCGTTGCACAATCGGCCAATCCAAATTGTAGATGTTCGCTCCGAAGAACGTACCAGTCAGCAAACCGCAGAAGAACGTTGATACCGCCAATACCTGTATCAATGAGATGATTGACTTCATTGACGGGGTTACTTTCTTCGCCATCAACCGATAGGCCGTAGCTCCCAGGAACAGGAACAAACCATATCCGGAATCTCCCAGACAAAGTCCGAAAAAGACCATAAAGAATGGGGCAAAGAACGGTGTCAAGTCCAACTCATTATACTTCGGAAGCATATACAGCTTACAGATCGGTTCGAACCAAGCAAAGAATCCCTTATTATTCAATCGAATAGGAACATTATCGCCCGGCATCGGATCGGTAATCTCATAATATACATGTGCGTCATTCAGATAAGCCTCTATCTCCACTTGACTGAATGCAGCGCCCATCCTTCAATCAACATCAGTTTGTCACCGGCAGTCTGCTCGGAACTTAACACAACTTAGAGAATTCAATCTGACTTTGCAACTCTTTCAGAGCAGCCTTCAAGGAAGGAATATCCGTTTCGGAAAGTGCAACCAGTCTTTTTTCATTCTCTTCAACGGCCTGTTCTGTTGTATTGTAAAGCGTTTCAAGATGTGCCAAAGAGTATGCAGGTAATTTAGCCTGCTCTACATCCAAGTCCACTTCCTCTCCGCCTTTCGTTACAGTCACGAAGAATACTTTAGAAGAAATGCGGTTCACAATCATTGCATTGTATTCCGTTTCCCACTCTTCTTTGTAATTTCCTTCCGAACAGCTATAGAAACCGATTACATAACCGGCATCTTTCAGCTTCTGAACATTTGCCGGTTCAAAGTTGCCCCAGGCTTCCAGAGCTTCTTTTTCTTTGGCATAGCTTTGCAACTGCTGCGACAACTTTCCATGCTCTGTCTGTAAAGCATCCACTTCGTCCAGCACTTGCATTCCACGGGCAGCCGTTCCTCCTTCCGTAGCAATCACGCATTCTTTTCATGCTTCTGGTTCTGAAGCAACTTCAAGGTAGCCGCCAAACGGTTGGAAAGACGAATATTATCCTGCAACTCCGTGTTATCGGCAGCCCCCTGTTGTTTCTCCACAATGTGGACTACACCAAGCTCCCGCAGACTGTTCAGGAATTCTTCATATTCTTTGTGATACACCAGAAAGGTGAGTTTCTTCATTTTTGTAATCATGCCTCTACCTCCTTCCTTTTTTCTTGATGGGACTTCATGATCTTTTGCGAAGATTTCGACAGGTTTTCTTCATCTTCCATAAATCGCTTGATTTTTCGCAATGCATCCTGATAGCCCGGTATCTGCACCTTCTCAAAAAGGTTCACCTTTTGAGTGGTCTTTTTCCTTGCATGTTCTAACAAGTTCAGCTTGGCGAGCATAAATTCACGTTCAATTGCTGTATGAGCCAGCTCTTCCAACAGGTGGATACCGTCGGCATACCACTTGGGAGCATTAAACATACTGTACGGACGTATCTCGAATTCTACATTCTCGAGCAACGGTACGCGCACACCCGCAATCTTTTTCACGCCAAGATGAACATCATTCACCTTTATTAATGAAGCGTCAAACTCATTCCAAAGGGCGAACATGGCTTCATAGGCTTGAATTTGTTGTTCGAGCCTATCCTCCAGATCGGCAGCTTCCGTTTTACAGCGTTTCACTTCCATGCGGAGGGCGCTTTCCTTATTCTTAATGATAGGAAGCGTACGCACCCGCACTTTCAGTTGCTTTTCGAGCTGCTGAAGAGAGGTTTTGTTATATTGAAACTTTATAGCCATCTCGTTGATTTACTAATTTAACGATTTACAATCAGGCGATTGAAATTACTTCTTATAAACATAAATAATCCACAAATTTCAACCGTAATGGTAAATCGTCTAATCGTCTAATTATTTTGTTTTGGCCAGTATTGATCCACCAAGTCTTTCTTGATATTCACTTCTTCCGGACGGAAGTATTTACCGAACAAGCCCCAGGCAACGTCCAGCATTTCAGTTGTATCAAGGTTAACATCAATTGCCAATAACTGATTGGAATAGTCCTTCGCAAAAGCCAACGTACGTTCGTCGTAGTTTGTCAGGTCGAAACCATTTTCCATCTTCGTCTTAGCGTTAGCTGCATCGGCATAAAGACGTACGGCAGCATTCATCACCTGCGGATGGTCTTTACGCGTCTTCTTACCGGTAACCAGCTGTTTCAAACGAGACAACGAACGGAACGGGTCAACAATAACCTTACCAATATCACTATCACGACGCAGGAACAACTGACCTTCTGTGATGTAACCCGTGTTATCAGGCACAGCGTGAGTAATATCTCCACCGGACAAAGTAGTCACCGCAATAATTGTGATTGAACCACCGGAAGGGAACTGCACCGCCTTTTCGTAAATCTTCGCCAAGTCCGAGTAAAGTGATCCCGGCATAGAGTCTTTAGACGGAATCTGGTCCATACGGTTGGATACGATTGCCAACGCATCGGCATAGCTCGTCATATCGGTCAACAGTACCAGCACTTTCTCATTATTATTTACTGCAAAATATTCAGCAGCAGTCAGTGCCATATCCGGAATCAGCAAACGTTCTACCGGCGGGTTTTCGGTCGTATTCATGAAACTCACGATACGGTCGAGCGCACCGGCATTAGAGAACACATTCTTAAAATACAGGTAGTCATCATTCGTCATACCCATACCGCCGAGGATAATCTTATCCGTTTCAGCACGTAAGGCCACGTTTGCCATTACCTGGTTGAACGGTTGGTCCGGTCGGCAAAGAACGGAATCTTCTGACCGGATACCAATGTATTGTTCAAGTCGATACCGGCAATACCCGTTGCAATCAGTTCCGACGGTTGTTTACGCCGAACCGGATTCACAGACGGACCACCAATTTCCACTTCCTGTCCTTCAATGTCCGGACCTCCATCAATCGGGTCACCGAAAGCATTGAAGAAACGTCCGGCCAGCTGCTCACTCACTTTCAATGTAGGCGATTTACCGAGAAATACTACTTCGGCATTGGTCGGAATACCTTCCGTACCTTCAAATACCTGCAAAGTGACATCGTCACCGGCAATCTTTACCACCTGTGCCAGTTTACCGTCCACGGTGGCAAGCTCATCATACCCTACTCCTGTCGCTTTCAACGAACAAGTAGCCTTGGTAATCTGAGTAATCTTGGTATATATCTTTTGAAAAGCTTTTGTTGCCATCTTACTTATTTACGATTTAACAATTTACGATTTACGATTGAAGTTTCCTCTCTTCAATCAATTCCTTCAGTTGTTTCTGGAATCCTTCATACTGTTCTGATTTGAACTTCGAGTAGTTCATCTGCTTACAGATATTAATCATCTTCTTGAAGTAGTCCATTACTTCGTTGAAGTTATCAAATTCAAATTCCGTATGACAGATGTCGATTATCATATTCAGAATGTCTTCCTGACGTTCCATCGGAGTTACCGCGTCAATCTCGTCGAAAGCATCCTGTTGCAGGATTACAAAGTCAATCAATTCAGATTCAGAAGATCACGTGATATTCTATCGGCACACCATCGTCACCAAGGATATTGATCTGTTCGGCAATTTCCTTACCACGCTGTAAACGGGTCTTAAGTTCATTTACCTTTCCGATCCATTCATCATTGATATGACCTTTGATATACTCTTCAAATTCCGGATATTCGATATATTTTGAATAAGAATCAATCGGATTCACAGCCGGATAACGTTTCTTATCGGCACGGTCCTGTTCCAATGCATAGAAACAACGGGCTACCTTTTTCGTATTTTCAGTTACCGGCTCCTTCAAGTTACCACCGGCAGGAGATACCGTACCGATAAATGTAATAGAACCTGTTTCGTCATTGCTCAGTTTTACATATCCCGCACGACCGTAGAAGTTAGAGATAATAGCCGAAATATCCATCGGGAAAGCATCTGGTCCAGGCAACTCTTCCATACGGTTGGACATCTCACGCAAAGCCTGTGCCCAGCGGGAAGTAGAGTCAGCCATCAACAAGACTTTCAATCCCATTGAACGGTAATATTCCGCCAGTGTCATCGCTGTATATACAGATGCTTCACGCGCAGCTACCGGCATGTTAGAAGTATTGGCAATAATAATAGTACGCTCCATCAACTTACGTCCTGTGTGCGGGGTCTACCAGTTCGGGGAACTCGGTAAAGATTTCCACCACCTCATTCGCACGTTCACCGCAAGCTGCAATGATAACGATATCCGCTTCCGCCTGCTTAGAAATAGCATGCTGAAGCACCGTTTTACCTGTACCGAACGGACCGGGAATAAATCCCGTACCACCTTCCACAATCGGATTCAGCGTATCAATCACACGTACACCAGTCTCCAACAATTTGAAAGGACGCGGTTTTTCCTTATAATTCGTCATCGCACGTTTTACGGGCCATCTCTGAATCATAGTTACAGGAATATCATTACCTTCTTCGTCTGTCAGAATTGCGATGGTATCTTCTATCTTATAATCACCTTCCGGCATGATTGTTTTTACGGTAGCCGTTCCCTTCATAGTGAACGGGGCCATTATTTTCAACGGCTGAAAGTTTTCATCCACCTGTCCCAACCATGCAGAAGCCTGCACTTTGTCACCTACATTCACCAATGGTACGAAATGCCATATACGCTCTTTATCCAACGGATACGTATATTGTCCTCTCTTCAGGAAAACTCCGTCCATCTTGTCGAGGTCATTTTGCAGACCATCATAGTTTTCGATAACATACCCGGACCTAATGTCACCTCAAGCATGTGTCCTGTAAATTCGGCTTCGGCGCCCACTTTCAGTCCACGGGTACTTCAAACACCTGGACATATACATGTGAACCTACAACCTTAATCACCTCCGCCATCAACTTATCGCCACCGGTCGAGATATAACAAATCTCATTTTGAGCTACCGGTCCGTCAACGACGAGGGTCACCATGTTGGCAATAACGCCACTAACAGTTCCTTTTGTTGCCATATATTTTTTTATTTTATTATCTGAATTCTGCAGGAATCTGCACTTCGTTCTTCAGCGACTCAATAATGCTTCTGAACAACTGATTACCTCTTTCCTTATCCAGTGAAATCCACCTTCAATCATTCCAGCTTCAGCAGGAAGCAAAAATACGCTCAATAGTGAAATAGTCGAAGAAAATAGCATCCTCCATCCAGTTCCACCGCAGGGCATCCAACTTCTTCTCACGCTCCACCAGTTCTGTAATCTCACTGATTTTCACTAACGATTCAAAAACATCCACTTCACCGGACAGTCCGAAATCGCGGGCACTTGATGTACGCAATGCTTCGCATACTTCCGTATTTCCCACAACATTGGAAGCAATATCCCACTTGAATTTACGGCTGGTAAATGCAACAAGAATATTATTGATGTTCAGATTGAATTCAAACCAGGCAGAAACAAACTTATTTCCACACTTCATGGCATACTCATAATACAAAGCAGCCAGATGATCTTCGTGCAAAGTCGTACTTTCAGCCGGAGTATTCAAATAATCAGTTATAAAAGTGGAGAGATAAACCGGAAATTCTTTAGGACTGATTTCTCCGCCTTCTCTCAGAATAGAAATATATTCTGTGAGCTCTTCAGCAGAGTAGTTTCCCCGTTTGTCGATTTCCGCTTCTTTATCTTTGAGAAGTTTCAGCACATTTGCATTATCAAACTTCAGATAAAACAAGTCGATCAACTTCCGGTCTGAAGCAGACAATCCATTGTAGATTTCAGTTTTAAAATCGGCTACTGTATAGCTCAGCTTACTGTCTTCCAGTGAAAGTTCCGGCAAACCTGCTACCAAGTAATAGTACTTACTACTCATAGTCGCTTCTTTTAAAATAGCATTTCTACTAATTGAGGACGCAAGAACGCTTTGAAGTAATTCATGAATTCTTCTTCTCCGAAGTTCACCTTATACGAACCGTCCGCCGGAGAAACGGTAAACAGAGTCTTGATACCATTTACTTGCTGGATAGTCACTCCCTTGTCTAATAAAGCTTTTGCATGAGCTGCAAAATACTTTTTCAGTGATTCCGCATCGGCTGTTGAGATGACGATAGGTTCGTCTATGCTCCATTTGGATGCCAATGCTACGATAAACGCGTTCAGATAATCTTTATCCTGAGCGAAATCTTTCACGGAAGCGGTTATCAACTTGTCAGTTACCATTGTAGCGACTTCAGATTTGAGCGCATTCACAGCCTGACCGGCAAATAGTTTTAACTCTGATTTAGTATTTTCTGCTAACTCATCAGCAGATTTACGAGAGGAGTTTACAATTGATTCTGCCTCTTTACGGGCATCCTCAATGATTTTCTTAGCTTCTTCCTGAGCATTCGCGATAAGTCTTTGCGCTTCCTCGTTTCCTTTTTCCACGCCTTCACGATAAATCTTATCGGTCAACTCTTGAATTTTGTTTTCCATATTAACAGGAGTATTTAGTATTATTACTATATTAACTATGTGTCCTTTCTCAGATTCTCGCCAATTTACAAAATCAATTGATAAAAAGAGAAGAAGAAAGAAAAAGAATTC
>ENA-OQJH01001167-OQJH01001167.1-human-gut-metagenome-genome-assembly--contig:-NODE-1167-length-11683-cov-2.381880_pt1 | contig 11683 bp, 9 predicted proteins | sample MGYA00242597_ERZ504763 | MGnify/ENA primary metagenome ERZ504763 (study PRJEB26092, sample SAMD00036359) | human gut metagenome | host: Homo sapiens | study: EMG produced TPA metagenomics assembly of... | reverse complement strand
CGATCGAAGAAAAAATTCTTCTGCATTCAGAACGCGGCGAGATTGTTCCGACACGGGCAATCCTCAAAACGGCTGAACAGATCGAAAAGATCAAAGAAAGCGCCAGATTAAATACCGCTGTACTCGATGAAGTCGCAAAGCACATCCGCATCGGAATGAGCACTGCCGAGATCGACGACATCGTATATACGTTCACGAAAGAACACGGGGGAATCCCCGCGCCGCTTAATTATCAGGGATTTCCGAAAAGTGTCTGCACTTCGCTCAACAACGAAATATGCCACGGTATCCCGGATAAAAATATCATTCTTCAGGACGGCGATATAATCAACGTTGACGTCTCTACAATCTTAAACGGCTACTTTTCCGACGCCTCCCGTATGTTTAAGCTCGGAACGGTTTCCGAAAGAGCCGAAAAAATCGTCCGCGTAACAGAGGAATGCGTCAACCTCGGACTTGCGGCCGCAAAACCGTGGGGACATCTCGGTGACATCGCGCATGCGATCAACACTCACGCCCGGGAAAACGGCTATTCTGTCGTAGAAGAGATCGGCGGACACGGAATCGGACTTGAATTCCACGAAGATCCGTTTGTCAGCTATGTCACTCCAAAAGGAAGTGAAATGCTTCTCGTTCCCGGTATGATCTTCACGATCGAACCGATGATCAATGAAGCAGTCCCGACTTCTTCGTTGATGAGGATAACGGTTGGACTGTATACACGATCGACGACGGACTGTCATCCCAGATCGAATACATGGTACTTGTCACAAATGACGGCGTAGAAGTTTTGACGAAATAGTAAATACCGCAGAACAGTAGTCTTCTTTTCTTCTGTTCTGCGGTTCTTTTATTTTCTCGCCGCAAACATCCTGCCTGCGAAAACAAGCAGCAAGATCCCTGCGATAATCATAACAACATACTCTTTCACCCATTGCGGCATTCCCTGATTCTTTTCATCATCGAACGCCTCACCCCCATTTTCTTCCGCCACTTCATACGGAATCCGTTCTCCGCGTACTAAAAGCCTGTGTGTATTCACTCCGTAAGGCGTACAAGTCAGAAGCGTCACATAATCTTTATCGTGATATGTCTGCAGTTGTTCCAATTCTTCCGGCTTAATAACTCTCACCTGATCTACCTTGTAGGCGAGCGTTTTATCAAGGATATGGAGAAAAAAACGATCTCCCTTTTCCAATTCATCTAACCTTGTAAATAATTCCGCGCTTGGAAGACCTCTGTGCGCGCTGATGACCGGATGCCGGTTCACTCCGCCGATCGGAAGAGCGGTCACGTCGACATGTCCCGCGCCTTTTTCCAAAACTTCTTCACTTGTGCCATGATAGATCGGAAGATCGACTTTGATCTTCGGGATCTTCAGATACCCCATTACGCCGTCTTTGTTTACATTCAGCACACTTTCATAATTATCGGGAAGCGCATATCCTGTTCCCGGAATAAACGGATCATGAACGGGATCACCGAGAAGAGTCTCGTTGTATTCTTCTGCCAGTTCCCACTGTCTTGCCATCTTGTCTTTATCAATTTGTTCTACAGTCTGAGCGTACTCTTCTATGACTTCTTTTTGCTCACGCTGCGCCAGATAGTTGCTTAACGCCGGATAAATGAAAATCCCGACGCCCGCCGCAAATAAAAGCAGGGACGTCAGGAATATGACCGGTGTTAATATCTGCCGCGTTTATTGTGCCGTTTTCGGCTTTTTCTTTTTTCGCGCATACAGACAAACCCTTTTCTTTCTGTCTTTTTCTTTCTCTATTTGTTTTTCTGCCTTTTCTCTGTCTGTTTTCCGTTCGGAACTTTTTTCTTTTCTTCCTGAAACTTCCTATCTTCTGCTTCTGCGGATCGCATATGTAAGAAGCATTACCGCTCCTGCCATGATCATAATTCCGCCGATCGTAAAGACTGCCGTTCCGATGCCTCCTGTAATCGGAAGGTTGAAATTACTTTTGCCGTTTGTAAGAACGAAGTTCAACTGCCATGTTTTTGTGTATCAACAGATGCCGAGTTTGCTTTCACATTCGTTCCTTCTGCTTTTGACTCATCCAGCGTACCGTTTACAGCGTCTTTTCAGACAGCGTGATCGTCGTCTCAGGATTTCTCGGCAAAGTATAACCTGACGGCGCTTTCGTCTCTGTCAATGTATATGTTCCAAGATCAAGACCTGCGATAAGCATTTCTCCATTTCCATCTGTCGTCAGTTTTGCATCTCCGTCTGCTGCCGGATAATACATCTTTCCGCTTTTCGCAAACTTTATTTCTGTATCGCCTTTTTTCAAAGCAAACTCCGCACCTTGAAGCGCCGTATTCTCGTCCTTGTTGTCTACCTTTTTAATCTTTACGCCATACGTATATAACTGACGGTCCACATTGATCTTTTTTTCAACGCCCTGTGTATTATAAGAAGCGCTGTTGTACTTCAAATACGCTGCGTTTTTCAAGTTATCCGGTGTTTCATAAGCTTCTGATACAACTTTTGCCTTATAAGTTACGATAATCTGACTTGCACCGTTGACTGCCGTTTTCAAATTGCCGTAATCTTTGACGCTGTATTCAAATTTTCCTTCTGTTTTTATAAAGTGTTCCGAAAGATCTGTCTGCGCACCTGACGGTTGATTGCCACTGAATCTTCAACCAACGCTACACCGGATGGAAGAACATCTCCGAAAACAAATGTTTTTACATTTGCACTATCAGGATAAACCGGAATATCAACTGTCAGTTCGTAAGTTACCGTATCTCCGATCGCCGTCGTAGATATTTCTTTTCCGTCTGCATTTTTACAGTTTTCTTGATCGTCGGGTTTGTTCCCTTTGCGGTAATTGTAATATCTCCGTCTACGATTGCCCATTCTTTTGTATCGTCGCTAAACTTCGGATAAATATGTGTAAATACCGGAGAATAGATCTTGCTTCCGCCTGTCATCAGCAGAAGATATCCGCCCATTGAAAGATTTCCGATCGTCGCTTCCGTCTGACCTTCACCCGGCTGAACGCTTCCTGCCGCTCCCATCTGAATCGTATCTGCCGCGATCGCCGACGACATCTTATCTGCAAATTCTTTTACCTTAACCGCATCCTTATCCGTATCCATTGTTATAAACGCTTCTGTTACGCCGTTGCCGTCCGCTTCAATATAATCTTTAAAGTTTGTTCTGACCCATTCTGCGGCGTTTTTGTTCCACACATAAGCAGGCTCTTTCGGCTGCTGGTTGTCAAAATCAAAATTCACATCGATCACCCGGTACGCCGATGCTGTCCATCCGCTTTCATCTGCCGTAACTTTGATAGAACCTTTCGACTCTGCATCGATCTGCGCCCATGCCGGCATCGTCATCCCGATGACCATGATTACCGCAAGACAGATTCCCCAACACTTTTTTCCAAATGCCGCTTGCCTTTTTTTCTTTCATTTTTGTTTTCTTGTCCATTAACTTTTTCCTCCTTATTATTTATATCCCCTTTTTCTCATGCCGCGTGATCTTACAGTTTTTCTCTTTCTCGAATCATACCAAAACCACAACCCGGCTGCCGCCGCGATCAGAACCGTGCCTGCAAGATAGCTGTATCCCCTTCCGCCTGATAACGGAAATTCGGCATAAGTATAGTTGATCACTTATACGGATTCTCATCCGTTCCTTCCCCCGAAAATGCCGGAGGCCTTTTTACGCTTCCGGTTATCTTCAGTTCATGAGTCTCTTTCTCATATGTGACTTTCCACTGACCTTTCGCCGTCACGTATCCGCTCGGAGCTTTCAACTCCGCCAGACGGTACTCTGTGCCTTCTTCTGCCGGAAGATTTAGGAATTCGACTGTTCCGTTTTCATCCGAAACCGCCGTTCCCTGCAATTTCCAACAATCTTTATACGCATATCCGGCGTCGAGACTACCGTTTTCATCGTGCCGGATCAGATCTTTATCATGCTTTCCTCCATGAGACGGATCGCTGCAGATCAGCCGGTACAAAGCGAACTTCGCGTTCTTCAAAGGCTCTCCTTTTCGGTTTTCCTTTGTAAAGCTTACGACTCCGCTGTTTTTTTCATTTCTCACCTGAAGAGTCACATTTTCTTTATTGGAGAGAGGACTTTCCAAACTTACTCCGTAAGGAAGTACAAACTGATTTTCCTCTCCCTCCTGTATCGATAATTTAAACCGAATCGGATCTGACGCGCCGTATCCGTTCGGAGGCGTCGTCTCTTTTAAAACGTATTCTCCTGCCGCAAGGTTCTCGAAACATGCCGCCGCGCGAACTTTTTCACGATTCTGTGCATCCATTCCTTCCGCGCTTTCAGGATCTTCCATTCCCTTTTTATATGCGGCAATCTCTTCGTTCGTCAGCGGTACATAATAAACGTTTTTCTCAGCCGGATCGCCTTTCAGCGTATATACCGTATAAGACGTATCTCCCGATGATACCTTCCGCTCGAACTGTCATAATTCGGATCGCTTATACTGATCTCATTTTGCCACATATAAACGGCCGTCCGGTTTTGAACGATATTATCTTCCGTATCATAAAGCGTAAAACCTGCGTTTTCCAAAGGCACGTTTCGGGAACTGTCTGTTTTCAAGACCGCAACATTATGAGAGCCGATATTTGTAAACGTAAAATTATGACGGCTTTCTCCCGTTCCGCCCTGCGCTGTCCAAAACCCTTTCTTCGCACATTCGCTTCCGATCGCCCCTTCTTCTTCCGGAATGATCGAAATATGCTTCTTCTCTGCTTTTACATCTGTATGAGAATGATTCTGTTCGGTATCCGAAAGTGGGTCATCACTTCCCAATACCGTTGATCCTGCGTCCGCTTCCAAAGTCAGAAGAGCGGTTTCATCTACTTCATGTACTTCATATTGTGCGCCAAGCGGGATATTTTCATAGACAGTACTTCCTGTCAATTCCCCTGCTTTTACAACTACAGTCTGCGGAACGACAACGACCTTTTCCTTATTGTTTTCATCCGTTGTTTTATAATGGATATGGAACAAATAACCCCGCTCTTCTCCATACGCTTTTCCCTGAAGTTTTTCGTAATCTTAATTTCTCCGTGAGCAGGCACTTGTTTATTCGCAAACGTAACTTCCTGTACGCTTTCTTTCATTGTACCTTCCGCCGTTTTATATTCGACTTCCGTTCCGTTCACATTATATTTCTTTGTTCCCACCTTCACCTTGTGGTCATACTCATCACCTGTGCGTACACCGCCTCTGTCAGGATCTGTCTGCACGAAATTTTTTGCCACGTTTTGAGGATAAGTATAATTCCCGCCGATCTCGATATTTTGCGGTATCTCATTTTCCTCGTGGATCGTATATACAGTCTCTTTCGGAATACCGTACACTGCTACGCTTGCAGTCTGTTTTCCCGCCGGAACAGTTACGTCGATTTCCTGAACAATACTGCTTCCGCTTTCCGACATGCTTCCCGATCCGAGATTTCCTTCAAGGCTCATTCCGGCTACGTCAGTATAATGAACATGAAATTTATATGTATGATCTTTTTTCGGATCGATCTGATCGACGGTTTTTGTAATGATCAGTCCTCCGCTGATCAGATCGTTTTTATACGCCACAGTCAGATGGATCCCGTTTTTCTGAAGGTTGTCAGGATCGAGATAGCTTCTGAAAACAAAAGTCTCGTTCTTTTCCGATACATGTCCTTCTCTGTTTGAACTCGGATAGTGATACCCTTTTCCGTCCGCGCTCTTTACATTTCTGTCGTCTGACGCCGTATATGTTCTTACATCCGTCACTGTATTATTCAAAATCTCCGGATCATTTTCCACCGTTCTTGCCGTCGGATGCAGCGCAAGAATGTTATCCGCAATATAACCTTCCGTATACATTCCCGACGCACCGTCATATACCGCATTTTCCAAAATCGACCATGAAGTCCGAAATACTTTGTTTCTCAGCGGATCGTCTTGTGTGATCTGCAAATAACTTCCCTCACGGAATTTATCGACAAAAGACGCTTTGTTTCCATCTGTAAGCTCTAACAGTCCTCTCGATCTGACCATGAGGTCATTTCCGTTGTTCACAACATCTGTTTCCTGTATCGGATTCAACCGGAAGAACGCTCCGCTTACCGGATTTAAGACCGCCTCATTATAGCTAAGAGGCCGCTCTTTTGTTCCCAGCGATTCATAATCTGAAATCTGATCGTCGCTTGCATAAAATCCGGTCGATTGGTTCGGAATGATCTTTCCTTTAAAATCCATATCCGCCATATACAGACTTCCTCTGTCACGCGCAAAGGCGAACTGCACTTTGGCGACATTTTTCATATCAAAATCCGATATTCCCGAATTCCAGTCTGCCAGATTCAGACGAACGATCGACACTGCCTTTCGGCATCGAATTACTGTATCCGTAATACGTCATCTGACTGGCAGGTCTGGTGATCACATTTCCGTGCCGGTCTGTCAGTCTCGCTTTTAACGACCACCCGGTAGCGCTGGAAGCATCCGAGTTATTATAAACTGACATTTGAAGATATGCCGCTTTTGACAGATCCACACTGCCTCCGTTCTCCGCACAGTCGATCGTTGTCCAGTATTTTCCCGAAGCAATTTCTTCCGACATCTGATACTGATCGAGATTTTTGCCGCTGTCTTTATTCACAAGCTTTATCACATCGCTGCGCTCACCGATAATCGGGCCGTCTGTCTCTGCGTCCGGATCTGCTTCTTTGAGCTCACTTTCTCCGGTCTTAGACCCTCTGTATGTTCCGCTGTTTTTAAAATCGTTAAACTTAACAGCGCCTTCGTTACGGAGATAACCTACCGAATCTTCCACGGGAATCTGCCTTCCGCTTGTCGCCTGATTCAATATTTTATAAGTAAAACTTCCGATATATCCTAATGCTTTTCCGAATACGTCCTGATTTGCCGAAGCAGTGCTTACCTGATTCGTCAGATCAAGCTGATTCGTTTTCGGGAAATTAAAACGGATCTTTAAGTTGGAAACACCCGCTCCGCGCTCCGCATAAAAAATCGTGATCTTATGTATGCCTTGCGAAAGTTCTTCCATATCTAAACACGGACCGTTCGCATCATTTTTTCATAAATATTCGCCTGTGCATGATGCTGATTTTTATTGATCGGATATCCGTCCTCTGTTGCACCGTCTTTATTTAATCCGTACACATCTACCGCTCCGGTCTCAAGTTAATATGACCTTCCAGAGGATTATGTTTCCCTGCCATATCAAGTACAAGTTTTCCGTCGATATACAATAAGAAATCATCGTCTCCCGAAAACTCAAATTCAATCGGCTTCTCAATATATTCTCCTGCCTTTTCTCCCGGCATACGCACTTTTCCGTCTTCCGTCAGCTTAAATTCCAGTTCCATCTTCATACCGAAGCAGAAATTCGTTTTCATCCTATCCAACCGGTAAAACGAGTTTTCTTTCGTTGCGTCGTTTTTGTCATTAAACGGGAAAAATCCGAATTGATCTTTTCCCATTGCGACATCTCTGTCACCTGTTTTCAGCGCGTCTTCCTTTTCTCCTACGTCTAAATAATAGCCTTTATCGGGATCTTCTTTTAACCGCAGCACATGATCGGACTTCAAACTACTGTACTCCCAATAGCCGTCATCTGCAAGGAAAAACGGAAATGAAACGTTATTATACACGTATCCCAGCGCCGAGTGAAACGCATTGTTTCCGCGAAGAAAACTCTCGTCAAACTGCGGAAGTTTCACACCTGCAGTTGAGATTTTTCCATCTTCCAGTTGTTTATCGACATGCCCGTAAGCATACTTTAACGTATTTCCCGAATGCCAGTCATTCGGTCCGATCTGATTTCCCGACATATTGCCCGGAGAAGAATTATTTAGCGGATTATCCCCGTCTGTTACAGCCGGATGCCTGATATATTTTCCATAATACCACGCCGCCGCTTTTTCATTTTTCCCTTGGAAATACTTGGAGATGCCGTCGTTCAATATTCCGAAACTCGTTTCATATTCGTACGGCGATCCGTTTACTTCGCTCAATCTTTTTCCTTGAAGTTCATAATCCGAATAATAATCATAAAACGTCGTATTTGCGTAATAGTATTTTGGATCATACGACTTGTTTTTCGCTATCGGAATGTTCTTTCCTCATCTCCGTGATCGCTCGCCTTAAAGATCGAACTCCATGTTCCGTTGATTTTCGACTGCTCACTCGTATAACTTAAACTTTTCTTCTGAAGTACGTCTGCGAAAAAGCATGGAAAAGCATAAGTATCGTCAATCTCAGTTATATCCGTCTTATATTTTACAACTTTGCCGTCTGCTCTGTTTTCACATATACGAAATTGAATATACTTTTCTTTATCCGACAGTTTTTCATGTGTAAAAAAATGTTTTATAAAAAACTTCATTTTCCATATCTTCGCTTGCCTGACCCGTTCCCGAAGATTCCGGCAGCGCCTGATCCATCTTTTCCATTCGGTTTCCACTGCCTGCCCGTCTTCCGGGTTTTCGCAAAGACGATATTCCACCGTATCCGCCGCTTCTGTTTTCCCGCCTTCTACGCCACTTGCAACGAGCGCTCCCGACGTTCCGTACATCTGATCTTTAAACGCGACATACCGGTCGCCGTCTGTTTCATAACTTCTCCAAATACGATGACTGTCATCCAAGTTCCTCAGAATGAAAAAGTTATCGCCTGATGCAATATTATATAACTGATAATATACTTTATCGTCTTCTTTATTATCGGAAGGATGTTTGAAACCGCCTTTTTCATTAAGCTCTCCGTTTGAAATTGCCAGAAGCGACAGTTCTGTCAGACCTGATCCTTTTCCAAACGCATAATAAGTACATAATTCATAGCGGGTCTCTCTTGTAACTTTCTTTGATACGATCTTTCCGTTTTTATCTGCGTAAGATACCCATAACTCATCCCACACTTTATCTGTTTTCGTATCATAATTTCCGTCTTTGTCATTATCAACATAGATCGCCAGTTCATCCAAGATGTTATTACTTGATGACGGATGACCTCCCCAGTAGGACGTGTGATAGGACATGTCCCAGTAAAAGCAGTCTCTTGTCTTTTGCGTAAATACAAAAGATCCCGATCCTCTTTGCTTTACCTCTCCGGCGGCGTCTATTACCGGCTCTTTTTTATCTCATGATAAGGGTCGTTCGGATTTGCGGCCTGACGCAGATTGTATACGATCTGAGAGTCTATTTCTCTCGCTTCTCCGTTTTTATTCGTTACTTCCATCTCAAACGCAACATAAGAACAGCCTTCCGGTATTACCGTTCCGAACAGTCCCGCTTCGTCGACGCTGATCATTCGATATGTCTTCGGTATTTCCTTTTTCCCCGCATTCCCCGGTTCAATCGGATCTTCTTTATAAAACAATGCGTAGACTGTATTTACATGCAGTTTCTCAAACGTTGTCGCTCCGCCGAACGCACTTGCCTCATACAAGTTCGGGATACTTGCAAAATACATTGCTTCATATACCGCGCTGTCTTCCACTGTTCTGTAAACATCCGTCTCTGTCATCCGCTCCCCGAGAGCACAGAGCGCATGTTGCCTCCCATCCAGATCATAATAGATGTGAGAACAATATTCATCATTGCACAAGCTTTCCTGCTGCGCAGATATCATGTTCTCTTCTTCCGATGATCCTTCAGAAACCGTTCTATCCGATGCATTCGGACTGTTCTTCGCGTCTGTCTCATCAGACGTCTGCCCGTTTTGCCGTACAGCATCGTTTTCAGACGTCTGCCCGTTTTGCCCATTCTCTTCTAACGGATATAGGCGCTCCCATCTATTCCGTCGGACAGACTTCTCCTTCCTTCCCCACCTCTGCGGAAGGGTTTTCTGTTGTAATTTCACCTGGTTTTGCCGAGACTTCCATAATCGGCCGGATGATCATAACGATCAACATAAGCACCGCCAAGATTTGCGATGCTTTCAGATTCCCCTTAAATATTCTGTTTTTCTCCCCATTATACACCCTCGTACTTATTAGTATTATACTTATCTGTACAAGTTCCCCACCCTTGTACGAATATATCCGTATTCTATCACTCGCATATAGGAATTACAACCCTGCCGCCTGATCTATTTAAGTTTTCCTCATTTTTGTGATATTTTTCTATATTTTTCCACATCCGCTCTTTATTTTCCCTTTTTTTCGCCGCTTTCTTTCGTCTTTTTGCACAGCATCCAAAGATATTTTTCGTATTCTGCTCCTTCTTTCCCCGAAATTCCAAGCGCTGCCGACTCCCTAACAGCCTTCTCGATCATCTCTCCCGCCAGTCTGACCGAATCTTCTGTACGGTCTCCGCGAGCCTTTCCGCCTGCAATTACGGAAGCGAACAGATCTCCTGTTCCCGAGTAACTTGCCCCGATAAAAGAAGAGATCCCTGCCGTTGTTTTCTCACGCGTCACCGTAAGATTTGCGACCTTCCTGCCGCCTGTTCCGGTCTCTTTTCCGACTGTACACTCTTTCGCAGCGTCCTGCTCCTCAAATAACACCCCTGTCACGATCACTTCCGATACGCCACTGTCCAAAAGTCTGCCTGCCGCTTTCGACACTTCCAAAAAGAGCTTCTCTGTCTCCCGTTTCCGAAATATTTTGAATCTTATCATAATCATAATCCGTCAAAAGACAAAGTTCCGTCACATTCGGCGTCACGATATCCGCTCTTTTAACAAGCTGTTTCATCTCTTTCTGAAATAACCCGTCAAAAACAGAAAATCGTTTTCCGTTATCTCCGAGCACCGGGTCTACAAGAAGAAATGTGCCTTCTTTGTGAAACAGATCGAGAAAGTGATTCACTTCCCCGATCTGTCTGTGGTCTGACATAAACCCTGTAACGATCCCGTCAAACTGCGCGCCTGATTTCTTCCATTCTTCGGTAATCATCCCCATCTGCTCTGTAAGATCCTGAAAAAAATAACTTTCAAACCCTGTCTGTGCACTCAAAACGGCTGTCGGAAGAGGACACGGCTGCACCCCCATCGCCGACAATACCGAGATTGCGGCTGTCAGCGAACATCTTCCGAAGCCTGCCAGATCATTTAGAACCGCTACTTTCCCTGCCATGTTTTCTCTCCCTCCGAAATAGGTTTCATTACGATTGCGGAATGACGCCCCATATTGATGACGATCTCTCCGTTTTCTACAATGAACTCGTCATACTCTGTCGTATATCCTTCCTCATATGTATACATAAGCCTTTCCATCCTGCCTTGCTTCGGAACTCCCGCAAACCAGACCGGAACTGTCAGCTCTTTTAAATCTTTACTGTTGTTTAAGATAACAATGATCTGCTCATCTTCCTGAAATCTTGCGTATGCAAGTACGTTTCTTTCCGCATAGAGCAGCTTGATCGACCCTTTCCTAAGCGGTTTTTCCTGTTTATGGATTCGGATCATCTCTTTATGAAACGCGAGCAGTTCTTTATTCTCCCTGCCCACGGATATGTGCGCCTGTTGTCCGGATCTGTAAATCCGCATACTCCCGCCTCGTCTCCGTAATAAACGGTCGGCGCTCCGACCCATGTCATCTGAACCGTAACCGCTTCACGCATAACGCATAGTTAACGCCTTCTTCCGCAGCTTTCGCACCGACATGTTCGGCGCGTCCTACGATGTGATTCGTCCTTGTCAGGAAACGGGAGTGATCGTGATTGGACAGCTCGTTCATCGC